>Ga0194120_10003791_pt1 | contig 24148 bp, 26 predicted proteins | sample TA2MahCa65mmetaG_FD_148642 | JGI IMG/M metagenome (GOLD analysis project Ga0194120, IMG submission 148642) | Freshwater microbial communities from Lake Tanganyika, Tanzania - TA2015019 Mahale Deep Cast 65m | ecosystem: Environmental > Aquatic > Freshwater > Lake | place: Tanzania: Lake... | reverse complement strand
CCCGAAACTTCACCTGCGGGAAGATGATGCAGGGCATTCCTGACGGGCAGTTGTTCTGGGTCATCAAGAACGGCTCTCCTGGCACGGGCATGATGTCTTTCGCCGGTCTGCCGGACGACGAAGTCTGGCAACTCATCCAGTACATCAGGAGCCTGGCGCACTAACAACGACCGGCGCGATGTCATCGGAAGATAATCATTGGACGGCCTCGCGCGACATCGGGTAAGGTAGCGCTTCGACGGGTTTGCCGGCCTTCGAATTGAATGTCGGATGGCATCAAAGGAGACGCACGATGGCACGACTGAACCGCAGTGGCTTTTGTATTCCGGTGGTTTTGCTTCTCAATCTTGTCATTGGGCTGGAACCGCCGGTTGCTGGGGCAGCCGGCAGTGACGCGGCAAAGGGAAAAACGCTGTTCGACGGAAAGGGCGGCTGCGTGAATTGCCACGGACCGAGCGGTCGCGGCGACGGACCGGCCGGGAAAATGCTTGTTCCTCCTCCCGCAGATTTAACCGGCCCGAAAACCAAGGCCAAGCCCGACGCCGAATTGCTCAAGACAATACAGGAGGGGCGGCCCGGCACGGCAATGGCGCCTTTTAAAGGACAACTATCGGAGCAGGAGATCCGGGATCTGCTGGCGTATGTCCGGAGCTTAAGCAAGTAGGGACAAACAGGCCTTCACAGGGTCAGGAAGAGGTTCTGAGCATGGCGACATTCATTATCTCCGGCAGTCGAGGGACCGATGATCCCACGATGGCGACGCTGCCCTTCATGGCCGCCAAGGTGGCCAAGGAACAGGGGCACGATGTCGTGCTCTGGCTGTGGAACGAGGCGGTCACGCTCGGACGCAACGGCACGGCGGACCATGTCACGGGCGTGAACCTGACGCCGCTGAAAGACTTGCTGGCCGCAATCCAAGCCGCCGGCATCGCGATCTGGGTCTGCGGAGCCTGTGCCGTGGCGCGGCAGATCAAAGAAACGGACCTCGTCGCCGGCGCGACGATCAAGGGCATGCCGGACTACATCAAGGCCGTGGCGGAACGAGATCGGAACGTCGCGTTCTGAACCATCGGGCGCTTTCCCCTCTGCTCGCCGCTCTGTTGCGTTTCTCCACAGAAGACTCCCTCTGCCTGTGGCAAGCTGCCGTCCTCCCTTCACCAAGCGTTCTCCATCCTCACAGTAAGTTCCGGCTTTTACAGGGATGAGCCGGCCCTGGGAGGAGCTGGGTCGATGGCATTGGGCTTGCTTTGATCAACGTGAACGGACACAACCCCCTGCTAGGGAGGCATCCCCCATGAGTCACCCAACGATCCAACAATTTTTTCAGGAAGATCACGAACGGCTCGATGCCCTGTTCAAGGCCTTTCAAGCGTTGAAACGGTCCGACTACGCCAAGGCCAAAGACTCGTTCGTCCAATTCAAGTTTGGATTGCAACGGCACATCGTCTGGGAAGAAGAGATTCTGTTTCCCCTCTGGGAGAGACAGACAGGCATGGCGGAAGTCGGCCCGACCATGGTCATGCGGGCGGAGCATCGACAGATCGGGGAGTCCCTGGAAGCCATTCATCAGAAAGTCCAGCGACAGGACCCTGACAGCGACCAGGAGGAGCACCGCCTGCTGGCGGTCCTGGCTTCCCACAACCAAAAAGAAGAGCGGATTCTCTACCATGCCATCGACAACATCCTGACCGAGGAAGATCGCGCGGCGATTTTCACGGCCATGAACAACATCCCTGAAGAACGCTACAAAACCTGTTGCGGCTCGCGCTAGAGACCACGGGGAAACTCTCATGTTGCTTCGGACCATCGCGCTGCTCGGAATCCTCTTGGCGGGGACATCGCTGGGAATGTTTCTTCTTTTCGCCAAAGGCCAAGCGGCAGAGAGTCAATCGACAGCGGGGGGCGCGGCCCCGCTCAATCCCCATAGCGATCTGGTTTTCCGGGTCACGGGCACGAAGTTCTGCTCCGATTGCCACGGCTCCGGCGCGGCGAAAGGAGCCGCCCCCGCCGTCCTGGACAATGAGGCCGTGCGGAGTCTCAAGGCCAAGGGGAAGGGCGCCCATGGGCCAGGCCGGTTCGCCGACTGTTTCCGGTGCCATGCGGGGGGACGGCTGGGGGTCGAAAAGTATTGAGGATAGCCATGAAGAAGAATGCGCCCGGCGCGGGCTCCGTCGTGTTTTTCACGCTGGCGACCCCCGTGCTCTGTCTGGCCCTGGCCCTCTCAAGCTGTGCCGACAAGCAGACCCTCGGCGCAGCGGCTTCCTCCTCGACCGCGCCGGATACACGAGAGCCCATCGGGCTGTCCGGCGAAGCGGGGAAAGAGCATCGGGTCGTGATGCTGCAACATCTGGAAACGGTGCAGGCGATTGTGGCGGCGCTGGCGGAAGAGGATTATGAACGGGCCCAGGGCCTGACCGAGGCCCACCTCGGATTTTTCATGCACCGCCAGGCCCTGCTGCGCCGGAAGCCGGAAGATTTTGCGCCGGCCTATCACGACCTCGCCATGGCCCACCACGAAGCGGCCGAAGCGCTGGCCCGGATCATGCCCTCCCACGATCTCAAGCAAATCCTGCCGCGTCTCGACGGGGTGCTCAAGGCTTGCGTCGCCTGCCACCTCGCCTATAAACTGAACGGCGCCAAGAGTTGAGAGCCTCCGTGAGCCCACTGGCCCGCCGCGCAATCCTCGTCAGCATCCTCGTCGGCAGCGCCATCGGCGGCGCCTTCATCCTTGAAGAACTCCTCACGACGAGGCCGGATCGGCCCTTCGGCCATACCCACCTGGGACATCTGACCGGATGGGTCGGCCTCAGCGTCATCCTATTGGTGTTCGTCTATTCGTTCACAAAGCGGTCGGCCGGGCAACGGCGCTGGCCGAAAGGCTGGTTTCGCGTTCACATGATCGCCGGCATCATGGGGCCGGTGCTGATTCTCATCCATGCAGGCAACCACTTTCACGCCCTCGTGCCGGTCCTCGCCCTGTTGGCCATGGGCGCCGTCGTGCTGAGCGGGCTGATCGGCCAGGCCGTGCACTATCTGATCCTGCGCACCTTGCAGGACCGGCGCCGGCTGTTGGCGCAGCAAGGGCTCTCCGAGGACGACCTCGACGCCCGTCTTCACGCCATGGCCGCCCAGGAGAAAGCCTTCCGTTTTTGGCAGTACCTCCATGCCCCGGTGACCGCCACCTTCCTGATCCTGACGTTCCTGCATGTGGGCGCAGCCCTTTACTTTGGAGGGTTCTAGCCCATGTACCTGCCGCTCCCGTCATCGGTCCTGCCGATCGTGCTCGCCGTCACCTTGCTGCTGATCGGCTGGCTGGGCTGGACCGGCGAGCGTGACCCGGAAAGCCTGTGGGCGCCGGGCGACCTGAGCCAGTACCATGCCGACATCGCCGGATGCGCCCATTGCCATGAGCCCTTTCGCGGGGTCACCACGGCAAAGTGCGTGGCCTGCCATACCCCTCAATGGTTCGGCGACATCTCCGAGGCAACGGTCAACGCCTTTCACCAAGACAAGATTCGCAAGGGGCGGTCCTGCCTGGATTGTCACACCGAGCACCGGGGCCGGCTCGGACAGATTGTCATCGGAGAAACCGGCAACCCGCACGGCGAGTACATTTTCTCGGCCACCGGGACCCGCTCCTGCACGGACTGCCACGCCTTCGGATCAGGACCTGGGCGGCCCACCACGTTGTTGGACACCGAGGCCGTCAAGCGCCTGCACCGAAAGGGTCGCGGCGCACATCGGACCGGGGAGTTTTCCGACTGCCTCCAGTGCCACGGCACGGAGGCCAAATGACGCTTGGCCGCACGGTTCCGAGTCGGCCCGCGCGCCTTGACAGCCCGCCGGGAGGTTCGTACACTCCGTTGCACCCATGAACACTCGCACGCAGAGACCGCAGCGGCAGGATTCCACGGGGGGGACGGCGCCCAACGGCGACCGCGACACAGCGGCCTTCGATCGGCTCTACCGCGACCACGTGGACCGCATCTTCCGGTTTGCCCAACGTCTCTGCGGCCAGGCGGACGACGCCAAGGACCTGGTCCAGAACACCTTCCTCAATGCCTATCGGGGGCTCAAACACTTTCGCGGCGACGCGCAGCCCTCGACCTGGCTCTACACCATCGCCTCGCGGGCCTGCATCCGCATGCGACGCAAGCGCAAGGGCGAGCCGGAGCGGCAGCTGTCGCTGGATGAGTTCATCCCCACCTCCGAGGGCGAGTTCCGGCTGCAGATTCCGGCGGAAGGATTGACGCCGGAAGAGGCGCTGGCCAACAAAGAACTGCGCGGGGCGCTCCAGCAGGCGATTCGGAAGCTCCCCGAGAAATATCGCCTGGTCCTGGTCCTGCGGGACATGGAAGACATGCCCGCCAAGGAAGTGGGCGCCATCATGGGCCTCAACGAGCGGGCCGTGAAATCCCGCCTCCATCGAGCCAGGCTGTTCGTCCGGAAGGAACTCAGCGCGCGGGAGTTCGGACAACCCGCCGGAGCGGCCGGGCCGGCAACGCCCTCGCGCCGGTTGATTCCGGCCCGGCCGCGTGATTGAATACACACCATGAGGCGCATGATGAAGACCAGCCGCACCGCAACCCAGGCCCGGCACGGACATTCCAAGACCCACTGCCTGAAGATTTTGCGCCGCCTGTCCGCTTACCTCGACAACGACCTCGCCCCCGGCGTCTGCGAAGAAATTCGAAAGCACCTGGGGCCCTGTCCCAATTGCGAAGTCTTCGTCAGCTCGCTCCGCCGGACGGTCGATCTCTGCCGCCACGTCGATACCCCCCCGCTGACTTCCACCGCCAAGGCCAGGCTCCGCAGTCAGATCCTCAGAGCCGCTGGCCGGCCGTGACGTCCCAGGCGGAACCCTCGTGGAAAACCGGGCCTCTGATGGCTGACGCCGCAAGCCCCTGGCCCGGCCGATCGCGCCGGGATTGTCCGTCGCGTGACAAGGCAAGCCGCAAGGCCCCTCGGCAACGGTTCCGGTCCACGCAACTGGCAGGGCTCGTCATCGTCCTCTGTCTCTCCCTGTCGGACGTCAGGCCGGCCGGCGCGACTTCGACCCTGGCCCCATCCGACACCGATCTCGAAGAACAGGTCCTCGTCAAAATTCACAGCCGGACCTTCGAGCCGGCCAGGGTGATCCTCCACGTCGGACGAAAAACCACCTTGGTTTTCAAAAACCACGATGCCGAACTCCACGCCTTCGTGCCGGTCGGGCTGTTCACGGGCCTGCACCTGAACGTCAGCGGGAACGGCGCGCCGGAGTTCGGGCCGGAAGGGTTCAAGCGGGTGATCATTCCATCGGAAGGTCGGGCGGAATTCCGGTTCGTGCTCGAACACCCCGGCGTCTATCCGTTCTTTTGTGACATGCCGGGCCACGAGATGCGGGGCGTCATCGTCGTCGAATGACCGATGGGGACCGATGGCTGATTCACCGATGTCACCCCCTGAACGAGTCCTCTGGGAAGGACGCTCCTCCTGGGCGGACCACGCCGTGCTGTTCCTCTTCATGGGCGCCGCGTCCCTGCGCGCCGCCTTGGCCGCCCGGTCGGACGAATGGATGACCGCCGGCCTGTACCTCCTGGCGATCGGCCTCTTTGCGTCGATCGCCGCCTTGTTTCATTATGCCGCGTTCTACCGGATCAGCTCCGAGCGAATCCGCATCGCGTCCGGGTGGGGAGCCGGGAAGGTTTGTGAGATTCCCCTCGACCAGATTCGCTCGGTGACCGTCCGGCGCGACGTCCTGAACCCATGGTTCAATGTGGGGACGCTCGTCATCACGCCGCGCGAGGACCGCCGCGAGCCGGCGGTGTTGAAAGGCATTCCGGACCCGGACCGACTCAAACAACGGCTGGACTGGCTGGCCGGACTGCAAGAACCCGCGCGCAGCGCGTGACCTGCGCGAAGATGCGCGTCACGGCGCGACTCGGAGACGACCGACGATGACCCGCACGGTCTTGTTGCTGATCTTGGGGATGACAACGATCCTGGCCGGCCTTGCCGCCGGCGCGCCCCGCAACCCTGAACAGGGCCGGATGATTTACGAGGAACACTGCCTGCGCTGCCACGGAAGCCACGGTCGCGGCGACGGGCCTGACGCGCCGTTTCTGTCGCCGCGACCGGCCAGCCTGATCTCGGCCGGGACCTCGGCAAAACCCGACGCAGACCTCTTGGCCGTCATCATGAACGGAAAGCCCCGCACAGCGATGCCGGCCTGGAAAGAGGGGCTGACCGAAGAGCAGCGACGGGACGTCCTGGCCTACATCCGAACTCTCATTCGCTTCGGTCCCAAGCCGCTCACCCCGCCGCCGCCGTAATCCCACCCTGTGATGGTACGCCGCAGAAGTTCCTGCCACGGGATAGGCGGCTCTTTCACCGCACAATGACACCATGATAAAGTAGCGGGCATTCTTCGACGCCCCAAGCAAGGTTCGAACAAGGTTCGTTCAGAGGAGAGGTCTCATGACTGTAGCTCGTTCGTTTCGTCGCGGCATCCTCCTGTGCATGCTCCTCTCGCTCGTGTCTGCCCTGAACGGCACGGCGTCACCGGCCCTGGCCGCAGCAAAAGCCGCCAAGCCCTCGCCACGCGCCACCGCGTCCAACGCCGCCGCCGTCGCGCTCCGCTACGCCGAGGCGCTGGCGTCCGGCGACCGCGTCACGGTCGGGCAGCTCGACTTTGCCTGCCAGTACGCGCTCGTCTCGGCCAGTCCCCTGCCCGTGAAGTCCTTTCCTCCTGAGTCGGACGCCTCCTACGCCGCGTGTTGGGAGCGCCTCGATCGCACCCATCAGACGGTCGTCGAACATCGCGTCCAGGGCATGGATGTGCTGTGGCCAGGCAAGGACGCGCTGGTGTTCTTCGGCGAGCAGCTCTCTCTCTATGCGTCCTCTTATTTCGTCATGGACCGCCTGGGCCTGTCGCCCCCGGCCGGCGGACTCACCGTCAAGGTGCTGAACAGCGCCGCGATGCCGGCCGCATCGTTCCGCCTGCACGACGACGCGACTGTCGCCGTCCCGGCCACGCGGGTCCGCACGCAGGTCGCGTACAAAGATCCGCTGACTTCGCCGGTCACTTATGCCCAGGGGACGTATCAGTGGGCCAACACGGTGAAGCGGCCCCGCGCCGCCTTGAAATCCATCGCGGTCCAATGGGTGGTGCTGACCGGCCTGAAGAAGCTCGGCTTCCCCGGCGATGCGGCGGTCGTCAACCTGACGATCCCCTCGCCGACCGGCGGCGCCGCCGGGAGGCCGACGGTGATTCCGTTCGTCACCGAAACCAGCCGCTACGTGGACAACTCTCCGGTGTGGTGGACGCCGGCCGATCAACCCGGCACCTTGCTCGCAGCGGTGGCCAGGGCGGCCATCTACCCGGCGCTGGAAGAGCGCGTGGCCATGTTAAACCGCGTCTTGCTCATCGACCCGGCCCAGCCGGAGGCCTTGAACCTCTTGACCCGCGACCTCTTCCAGACCCTGCTGAACGCCGGCGCAGCCTCGCACCACGTAATGGTCGGCAACAAGGAACTCTCCCAGCGGTTCGATGAGTTGTATTGGGACGTCTATGCCCAGACGACGCGGATGGACATTTCCCTGGGCATGGAAATAGGCGGGCTCTCGAAACCGACCCCGGCGGACTATCTCTACCGCATCATCCCCGCCATGGAGATGCTGGCCAAGGTCCAGCCCGGCGACATCGAAAACCGGCTGCGGCTCGGGATCGTCTATCGGTGGAACAACGACCAGCTCGCCGCGATCGCCACGCACGAGGCGGTGGTCAAGGAGATCGCTCCGGAGCGGGCTGCGATCCGAGCCCTGGCCTTGCTCGAACTGGCTTGGTCGCGGATCGCGCGGGTGTCCTGGAACCGCACCTTCGACGACCCCGACATCGCCCAAGCTTACAAGGAGGCGGAAGAAGCCTTCACGATGACGGAACACCCGATGGATAAGTTCGTGGCGGCCTATACGATGGGGTACAGCCTGGCGTTTACCCCGAAGCGCGACAACCGCGCCATGATGGCGCACCTGACCGAAGCGCAACGGTGGTACTCAAAACTGCCCGGCGCCTCGCTGGACTCCTGGCGCTACCTGCTGGGCAACGACACGCTCAAGGGGGTGCTCGAAGCCGACCCGGTCTTCAAGCCGCTCCTCACGGCGTCGTAAAGGAGTTATCAGTTGACCGTGGTCAGTTTCAGTCAAGACGCAGAGGTCTCTGCTGAAAACTGACGACTGAGAACCGATTACGGCTTTATCCGCGCAAGCTCCGCAAAATACGCGGCCAGCGCCTTCATCCCCCCCGAAGCCTGGCCCCAATCGAAATGTTCGTTGGGCGCGTGGTAGCCGTGCTCCGGCAGGCTCAAGCCCATGAACAAGATCGGGACCCGCCAAGCACGCTGCATGGTGGAGACCGCGCCGATGGACCCGCCCTCACGAATGAAGGCCGGCTCTTTCCCGAACCCCGCCTTCATCGCGCGTTTCGCCGCCTCCGCGTAAGGGCCGCTGAAGACGCCCTGGAAGGGCTGCAACATGCCTTCCGCCTCCACCGTGACGTGAGGATGGCGGTCGGCCAGGAATTTCTTGAACAGCCGGAAGATTTTTTCAGGCCGTTGGTTGGGCACCAGGCGCATGCTGACTTTCAACTCCGCGTAACCGGGGACCACCATCTTGACGCCGGGCCCGACATAGCCCCCGGCCAGCCCATGCACCTCGAAGGTGGGCGAAGCCCAGATCCGCCGCAAGACCTCGGCCGGGTCGGTGGTCCGCAGCGACCGGAACCCGTACGCCTTCTTAAACCGTTCGACCTGAAAGCCCGAAGCCAGAAAACTTTTGATCTCGGCCTTCGTGGGCGGCACCACGTCGTCGTAGAAGCCGGGAATGTTCACACGGCCGGTCTTCGCATCGACGCAGGTATGGACCACCTCGCAGAGTTCCGTCAGCGGGTTCCTGGCCGCGCCGCCGGTGAGTCCCGAATGGACATCGGCCGTCCCGGTCCGCAGCGAGAGCCGCGCGCCCAGCAACCCACGCAAACCGTAGGGCATCGCCGGGCGGCCCTTGGCAATCCAGATCGTATCCGAGACCAGGACCGAATCCGGCTTGCGAATCAGGTGCCGCTGCCGCAGGGCCTCCGAGAAGTTCGGGCTGCCGATCTCCTCTTCCAGTTCCCACAGAAACCGCACGTTGATCGGCGCCCCCTGTTCCACGACATACCGCCCCGCCAGCAGGGCCGCCAGGGCCGGGCCCTTGTCGTCCGTCGCCCCACGGCCGTGGTAGAGGCCTTGGTCGTTGCGAAAGGCAAAGGGCGCCTGCTTCCACTCCGGCTCCTGGGCCGGCTGCACGTCCAGGTGGTTATAGACCAGCACGGTCGGATGAGTCTTGCCGGTGGTCCATCCTCCCTCGACCACCGGATAGCCCTTGGTCTCCACGATCCGCGCCTCCGCTCCCAGGTCCTTGAGCAACTGGACGGCCAGGGTCGCGGTCTTGCGCATGTCCGCGGCACGCGACGGGTCCATGCTGACGGAGGGCAGTTCCACCAATTCGGCCAGAAAGCGCTCGAAGCGGGGTCTCGCCTCCTTGATGTAGGGATCAATCTGTGCGCGGGACCCTGTCATAACCGATTTCTCCTTGGGTGGCTGCGATTGCGATCCGTGATTATAACCGGAAGGCCCTGCCGGGCAAAGCGACCGTCGGTTTTCAGTCAGAATGGTACAATAGCCAGGAGACGGTTTTTGCGGACAACGTGCCGGAGGCCCGCGACGTGGACAACGCAAGAAGCATGGTCCAGCTCGCCCTCTTACCGCTCATCCTCGGGAGCGCACTCGTTGCCTCCGCCGCAGACCCTGTGGCGATCGCCACGATCCTGGCGGACCCGGAGCCCCATCACATGCGCATCGTGACTCTCCAGGGGAGGGTCACTCAGGTGCAGCTCCTGGAGCCCTATTTCCAACCCTCAGGGACCGCCTGCCACAACACCTACCTCTTCACGCTTGAGGACGACACCGGCTCTCTCGACATCGCCGTGCTCGGCCTCTGCGGCGCGGCCGTCGCCAAGCCTCCCGACGTCTCCACCGGCGACATAATCCGCGTCCAGGCACAGGTTCAGGCGCCAGGACATCTCGGCACATTCTATGGACTTGACGGACGGCCCCACCCAGGCCTGAATCCCCAAGGACTCTACGCGATCGCCAAAGACATTGCCCCACGCGGACAATAGGAACAGACCCCCGCCGACAGTTCAGCACTTTTTTTTCGCAAATCTTCCTCAATCGCCGGCTTCATGTTAAAGTGCCCGTATATGGGCACGGCAAATTCCAGCGAATTGCTCTTGCAAGTTGTCGGCGAATTGATCGGCACAGCCGGGTTGCGCGAGTTCGACCAAGCCCTCTGCCGCGCCTTGGCCCGTTGTGTCCGCTTCGATGCCGCCGGTCTCTACCTCTACAACCAGTCGGCCCATACCCTTACGCCGGTCTCCGAGGTGCTCCTCGACCCCGCTTCCGTCGGGTACCAGATCGGCCAACTGCCCACGGCCGGCACGATGAAGGAAGCCGCGATCCAAGCCGGTGCCGCGCTGCTCTGCAACGACATGACGGCCTCGTCCTGGACGGAAGGCCGGGTGGTCCGGACAACGGGGCATCCCTGGTCGTCCTTGATCGCGCCCCTGCAACTGAAGCCGGGCCCCGGAGCCGGTGCGACGGGGCGCACGATCGGCGTGATGTTCGCCGCGTCGCTGAACCGCGACGCCTTTACCGAGGGCGACCGGCGGCTCATGGATGAGTTGGCGGCACAGATCGCCCCGGTGCTCCAGACCGTCCTGGCCTCGGAGGAGCGGGACGCGCTGATGGCGATGAACAGCCGCGTCGTGATCGGCACGGTCACGATGGAGGGCCTGCTGCCGGCGATGCACGACGCGCTTCAACGGGTGATCCCGCACGACGTGAACGGGCTGCTCCGGTTCACGGAGGGGCCGCAAGGCCGGTGGTTCGAGCCGATTCACATCCACGGCTTCACCTTGAACCTCGAGGCGCTCCGCCACTTTCCCTTCGAGCGCATGGCCGCGGCGGAAATGCTGGCCACCGGACGACCGGTGCTGATCACGGGCCACGACCCCAAACGGTTCGTGGAGGCCCCCTACTTCGAGTCGTTCGGCATCCTCTCCGCCATGCTCTGTCTGGTGACGGTGCGTCGGCAGCCCTACGGCTTCCTCGCCTTCGGCAGCCGGAGAAAAAACGCCTTCTCGGAGCGGGACCTGCGCCTCGCGGAACAGATCGGCCTCCACCTGTCGCAAGCCATCGCCAACCTCCTGGCCTACGAAGAGATCAGCGGCCTCAAGGAACAATTGGAACGCGAGAACGTCTATCTGCGGGAAGAGATCGGCGCCGCCGTGGATTTCAAGGAACTGGTGGGAGACAGCCCGGCCTTGCAGAAAACGTTGAAGGCCATCGAAAAGGTGGCGCCGACCGATTCCACCGTCCTCATCACGGGCGAAACCGGAACGGGCAAGGAGCTGGTGGTGCAGGCCATCCATCAACGCTCGCCGCGCAAGGCCAAACCCCTCATCAAGGTCAACTGCGCGGCGCTGCCGCCGACCCTGATCGAGTCGGAACTGTTCGGCCACGAGAAGGGGGCCTTCACCAATGCCGTGGCCCGCAAGATCGGCCGCTTCGAGCTGGCCGACCAGGGCACGATCTTCCTGGACGAGATCGGCGAGATTCCCCTCGACATCCAGGTCAAGCTCTTGCGGATCCTCGAGACTCAGGAATTGGAGCGGGTCGGCGGAAGCCGCACCCTCCCGCTGAACGTCCGGGTCATCGCCGCCACCAACGCCGATCTGGAGCAAGCCGTGAAGGCCGGTTCGTTTCGGGCGGACCTGTATTACCGGCTGAAAGTGTTCCCCATCCGCATCCCGCCGCTGCGCGAACGGCGCGAAGACATCCCGATGCTCGCGCGGCACTTCGTCAAGAAGTACGGCGCCAGACACCGCAAGACCATCACCCGCCTCAGCACCGCCACGATGCAGGCCCTCGCGGCCTATGCCTGGCCGGGAAACGTCCGCGAACTCGAACACGTCATCGAGCGGGCCGTCATCCTTTCGCAGGGCCCCGTCCTCGCCATCGAAGAGTTGGAAAGCGACTCGGCCTCGGCAGGGCCGGAGCGCAGCGATCGATCCGCCAAGGCAGCCCGGACAATGGCCGAGGCCGAGCGGGCACATATCATCGAGACCCTGCACCACACCAACTGGGTCGTGGCCGGCGCAAAGGGCGCCGCCGCCCGCCTGGGTCTGAAACGCTCCACGCTCCAGCACCGCATGAAGAAATTGGGAATCAAAAAGCCCGCCCATTTTAGCCCCTGATCACGCCCCTGACTTTCTGCCCATATTTCGGCATTGTGCCCATATACGGGCATATATTGCGTTCCGGCGACTTGCAATCTTTTCATTCAATTGAACCAATAGGCCCATTGCTTCAACGCTTTCTATAAGTCGAACCATCCTGTTTTTAATTGGCATCGCCCATGCTCATACATTGAGGCAATGAAAACGCCTGTCCCATCTCCAAAACGTCGCAGCCGTCAAGGGAGCCGCTGATCGCCATGCACTACGTCGCGCTCAAGATGCTCTTCGGCGACCGGGCCAAGTACCTCATGTTGCTCTGCGGCCTCGCCTTCGCCGTGATGCTGATCGTGCAGCAGGGCTCGATCTTCTGGGGCCTGATGCTCTGGTCCCAGTCCGGCATCACCAACCTCAACGTCGACATCTGGGTCGCGGACCCGAACATCAGCCAGGTGGAAGAAGTGAAACCCATCGCCACGACGGCCGTGGAGCGCGTCCGCACGGTGCCCGGCGTGGAGTGGGCCGTGCCGCTGTTCAAAGGCGTCTATCGGGTCCGCCTGGCCGGCGGCGACTACCATCGGATTTCCCTCGTCGGCCTGGACGCCGCCACGCTCATCGGCCGTCCCGCCAAGCTCCAGGAAGGGCGCATCGAGGACTTGCGCACGCCGGATGCGGTCGTGGTGGACCAGGGGGCCGTGCAGCGCATGGGCGGACCGGATGTGATCAAAGTCGGCACCGTCTTCGAGATCAACGACAAGCGGGCCCGCGTCGTGGCCATCGCCAACATCCAGAAGGACTTTCAGAACATCCCCTCCGTCTATACCACCTACGAACGCGCCGTAGCCTATGCCCCGCCGGAACGGAGAATGCTGTCTTACGTCTTGGCCAAGGCCAAAGCCGGCGAGGCGGTGGCGGACGTGACCCAGCGGATTGCCGCGCAGACCAGGCTCGGGGCCTTCACGCAGGAAGAATTCGGATGGAAAACGATCGTCTGGGTGCTCAAGAACACGGGGATCGGCATCAACTTCGGCACCACGATCGTCCTGGGCTTTCTCGTCGGCATGGCGATTGCGGGCCAGACTTTTTATCTGTTCACCGTGGAGAACCTCAAACAATACGGGGCGCTCAAGGCCATGGGAGCCAGCACCTTCGCCTTGGCCCGCATGATCATTCTCCAGGCCTTCACGGTCGGCGTGATCGGCTACGGAGTGGGCGTGGGCCTGGCCACGCTCTTCGGTCTCCTGGCCGCGCCCAGCGGCCAGCTCCCCTTCTCGGAAACCTGGCCCTTGCTGGGGCTGGTCTTCGTCTCGCTGCTGGGCATCTGCAGCTTTTCGGCGACGATCAGCATCATCAAGCTCATCAAGCTGGAACCGGCCATCGTGTTCAGGGGGTAATCCGGAATGACCGTCGAAGACAAAGGGACGACCGCAACCGTGGAACCGGCGGCCGAGGAACGCCCGCCGGCCGTCAGGGTCCGTGGGGTGATCAAGTCGTTCGGCAGCGGAGACACGAAGACTACCGTCCTCAAAGGCATCGACTTGGACGTGAGCCTGGGCGAACTGCTCCTGCTGGTGGGCGAGTCCGGCGGAGGCAAGACCACGTTGCTCTCGGCCATCGCCGGCATTCTGGACGTGGATGAGGGCCAGCTCGACGTGTTGGGCGTGCCCTTGCCCCTCTTGTCCGGCGCGAAGAAAACGAAATTCCGCGGCCAGACCATGGGCTTCGTCTACCAGCAGTTCAACCTGCTGCCGGCCCTGACGGCGGCGGAAAACGTGGCGGTGCCCTTGCTGATCCACGGACGGCCAAGGACCGAGGCCGTTCAGAAGGCGCGGGCCATGTTGGAGAAAGTCGGGCTGGCCGACCGCACCGAGTTTCTGCCGGCCAATCTGTCCGGCGGACAGCAGCAGCGCGTCGCGATCGCCCGCGCCCTGGTGTCCGAGCCGCGACTCCTGATCTGCGACGAGCCCACCGCCGCCCTGGACGGAGAAAACGGACAGAAGATCATGGGCATCCTGCGCGAGGTCGGCCGCTCTCCCGAGCGGGCCGTCATCGTCGTGACGCACGACAGCCGGATCTTCCACTTCGGGGACCGCATCGCGGAGCTGACGGACGGCCATATCGTCGGAATTCATGACGCCCCCAAGGCCCCGCTCCATCCGACCGTCCTGGCCGAACCGGCGCCGGCCAAGCCGCTCCACCTCGAAGACACGGGCGAGAGCGAGGTGCCGTCGTGATCCTGCTCAAGCGGGCCAGCCTCTGGATTGCCCTGGCGGGGCTGCTCTTCACCGTCTCGACCTTGCTGGCGGCGCGGCAAAAAGAACCGATGCCCCCGCCGATCGAGCCCCCGGCGATCAATCCCTACGCCTCCACGGTCGCGGCCTCGGGCATCATCGAGGCCGTCAACGAAAACGTGCGGATCGCGCCGCCTGTGGGCGGACTCGTCACGAAGGTCTCCGTCGTGGTCGGCGACCGCGTCGAGCTCGGCGCGCCGCTCCTGCAACTCGACGAGCGCGAACTCCGCGCGCAGCTCGGCGCGCGCGAGGCCGCCATTCCTCCGGCCCAAGCCCGCATCGCCGAGCAGCGGTATCGCGTGGAGGATTTGGAGGTCCAGCTCAAACGGCTGCAGGCGGTGCAAGATCGGCGGGCCGTCAGCGAAGACGACCTCAAGCGGACCTGGTACGCCCAGGAGATGGCCAAACGCGCCTTGGTCAGAGCCCTGGCCGATTTGGAACAGGCCATCGCCCAGCGCGACGAAACCAAGCTCCTGCTGGAACGGCTCACGGTCCGCGCGCCACGGGCCGGCACCGTGTTGCAGGTGAATGTCCGGGCCGGCGAATACGCGATCACCGGCTCGACCGAGCCCTTGATCCTCCTGGGCGACACCCAGCAACTCCAAGTCCGGGCCGATGTGGACGAGGTAAACGCGCCCTTGGTGACGGCCGGCAGTCCCGGCGTGGCCTACCTGAAAGGCTCCACCTCGCAGGCCATCCCCCTGACCTTCGCCAGGATCGAACCCTACATCGTGCCCAAGAAGTCGTTGACCGGCGACAACACCGAACGGGTGGACACCCGCGTCCTGCAGATCATCTACCACTTCGAGCGACCGCCCTTCGCCGTCTATGTCGGGCAACAGGTGGACGTGTTCATCCGGCGGGAGGCGCCGGTCCCCGACGCGGGCGGCGGGGACGCGCAACAGCCGGACAAGACCCCGGTCCAACCGGCCTTGAGCAAGGAGTGAGGCTATGACCGGCCGGCTCAACCGATCTCTTCATCGACTCGCAAAGGAGCGGGTCAGGCTTATAGCCGCCGTGACGCCGGCCGTCGCTGGGCTGGTCCTGACCGCTTGCGTGCAGGGGCCCAATTACCAGAAGCCGGACATCCCCGTGCCGGCGGGTTGGGAACAGATGGCGGGCGGCGCAGCGGCCGACGGGGTCACGGTCTCCACCCAGAAACTGCCGGAAGCCCGCTGGTGGACGGAATTTCACAACGACGAACTCGACCGCCTCATCGACCGGGCCCTGCAGGGCAACCACGACGTGCGGCGCGCCGCCTCGCGCGTCATGGAGAGCCGCGCCACGCTGGTGGCGGCCGGCGCGGGCCTTTACCCGCAGGTGAATCTGCAGGGCCAGTATTCGCACGTCGAAATTTCCAAAAACACGCTGGCAGGACTGGGCCTGGCGTCGGGCGGAAGCGCGTCCCCGCAAACCTTCGCCACCCCAGGCAAGGGCTTCGACCTCTGGAACAGCGCGACCGACTTGCGGTGGGAACTGGACCTCTGGGGCCGCATCCGGCGCGGCATGGAAGCCGCCTCGGCGGATGCCGAGGCGTTGGAACAGGATCATCGGGCCGTGGCCCTGGCGCTGATCGCCGACCTGGGCCAAGCTTATTTTCACCTGCGCGAGCTGGACGAACAGATCGCCATTGCCGAACACAATCTGACGCTGCGATGGGACGCCCTCGGCATCATCCGGACGCGCGCCTCCGTCGGCCTGGCCTCCGAGTTGGACGTCAAACGCGCCGAAGTCCTGGTCGCGGAGAGCGCGGCCCAAGTCCCGGACTTGCACCGCCTGCGGGCCGTCGAGCAGCATCGGATCGAAGTGTTGTGCGGCGCACAGCCGGGCACCCTCGACGTGGCGCCCAAGCTGCTCCGGAGCGTCGTGACCCAGCCGGACATTCCCGTCGGCCTCCCCTCGCAACTGCTGGAGCGGCGACCCGACATCCTGCAGGCCGAGCGGACGCTCATCGCGGCCAACGCGAGGATCGGCGAGGCCCGCGCCTATTTTTTCCCGGCCCTGTCGATCACCGGGCAGGGCGGGCTGCAGAGCGTCGAATTTTCCAATTGGTATTCCGGCAACAGCCGCACCTTCAGCATCGGGCCGGCCATCACGCTCCCGATTTTTCTGGGCGGGACCAACATGGCCCGGCTGGACGCCGCCGAAGCGCGGTACGAACAGATGCTCGAGAGTTACCAGCAGACCATTCTGAACGCCTTCCGTGAGGTGGCGGACCTGCTCGTCTCGATCCGCTCCAGAACGGCACAGCGGGACCGCCAGCGCGAGCAGGTCAAGGCGGCGGAGTCGGCCTTGGAGCTGGCCCAGGTCCGCTACCGCGAAGGGTTGGTGAATTACCTGGACGTGCTGGAGTCGGAACGCACGGTTCTGAACGCCGAGATGCAGTTGGTGCAGACCGAGCGCGCCAGACTGACCGACATGGTGAGCTTGTTCAAAGCCTTGGGCGGCGGCTGGGACGCGCCGGCGGCGGCGCTCTCAGCCGGACGGAAAGCCGGCTAGATATCCGATATTCGTCTTGTCTTCACGCATCGGCTCCGCTTCATCTTTTGCGGCACAGCCTACAACAACGCCGGCGGGACAGAGAACACCCAGCCGTTCGTCCCAGCCGATCCGCATTCTAACCGGGCTACATCGGTTGCGGCTTGGGCCGTTCGAGGCCGTCCGGCAGTTTGGTGTCCTCGCCGACCGTCGCCCTGTTGAGCTGCGCTTGGGTCAGGCCCAAAGCTTTCGTGAGGTCGGCGCCCTCCAGCATCGACGCATCGAGTGACGCGCCGGTCAGGTCCACCTCCTGCAGATTCGCATGGCGCAGGTCGGCGTGCTGGAGATTGGCCCCGCGCAGAATCGCATTGACCAGGTTCGCCCCTTCCAGATCGGCGTGGGCCAGGTTCGCCCCTTCCAGATCGGCGTGGGCGAGATAGGCCTCTTCCAGCACCGCGCCGCGCAAGTCGGCCGCGCCCAGTTGGGCCCCGGCCAACACGGCCTTGGGCAGGGTGGCCTCGCGCAGGTCGGCGCCGCGCAAGTCGGCCCGGAACAGGATGGCCATGCCGAGCCTCGCGCCGCGCAAGTTGGCCTTGCCCAGGGCGGCTCCCTCCAAATTCACTCCCGTCATGCCCGCCCCTTGCAGCGTCGCCTCGCGCAAGTTTGCAAACGACAGGTCGGCCTCGGACAGGATGGCCCCCTGCAGGGTGGCCTTGACGAGAATCGTGTCCCGCAGGACGGCCGTGAACAGATCGGCCTCCTGAAGATTGGCGCCCTCCAGATTGGCCCCGGTCAGGACCGCGCCCTTGAGGTTGGCCTTGGAGAGGTTGGCGTTGTCGAGGCGCGCCTTGCGGAGATCGGCATCGATCATCTCGGCGCCGGTCAGATTGGCCTTGCGCAGATTGGCCGCGTAGAAGTGGGCGTCGCCCAGACTGGCCTCGCGCAGGTCGGCCTCCTGCAAGTCCGCTCCGTAGAAGTGAATGCCTTCCATGTAGGCGCCGCGCAGGTTGGCCCGCGCCAAGGTGGCCCCGAACAGGGCCGCCTCGGCGAGCGTGGCTTCCTGCAGATTGGCTTTGGTCAGATTGGCCTTTCGAAGGTCGGCATCCGTCAGGTCGGCGCCGGACAAATTCGCCTTCTGGAGATTCGCCCCGTAGAGGTCCGCCTCGCTCAGATTGGCCTCTTGCAGGTCGGCCCCGCGCAAGTCCCCCCCTGACAGGTCGGCGCGGTCCAAGTTCGCCTCGCGCAGGCGGGCGCCCTTCAGATTGGCTCCGCAGAGGTTGGCTCTTTTCCCTTTCTGGTCCTGAACGTCTTCGAGCCACCTGCCATGGGCTTCGAGCACCTGCTGCAGCGCCTTCGGAGCCGGCTGCAGCCCACGGAACCCCCCGGCGCAAGCCGATTCGGTATCGGCCGGAGATCGGACGGATGTTTCACCGGCCGCTTCGCCGTGGAGAGGCAGCAACAGAACCGCCATCAGACACACCGCCAGCCCCGTGATTCGACTCTCGTTCAGTCCCACGCGTTCTCCCTTCGCTTGTTGCCGCTTCCGACGTTGATCACCCGAACTGGTCTTCTTGGAAACAGGCCTGGACCGCCTCGACCTCGGAGCGGAGGCGCTCCAAGGCCTCCACGCATTCTCGGTCCAACGACACGCCCGCAAGGCGGCGCAAGGTGGCAAACGCCTCGTCGTTGCTCCAGGACTCCTTGTAGGGACGGCGGCTGGTCAGCGCATCGAAGACATCGGCTACCGCGACGATGCGCGCTTCAATGGGAATCTCGGCCCCCTTGAGTCCCCGCGGGTAACCGGACCCGTTGACGGCCTCATGGTGGCAGGTCGCAATGTTGCGCAAGATCTCGACGTGCTGGATGCTGTTGAGCCCGAAATTCTCCAATATCTCGTCGATGATCCGGCGGCCTTTCTCGACATGCTGCTGCATGCCCGCGAATTCCTGCTCGGTGAGCTTGCCGGGCTTGAGCAGGATGCCGTCGGACACCCCGATCTTGCCGATATCGTGCAACGGCGCGAACAGAAACACGTGCCCGATGTAGTCGTCCGTCAAATGGTATGTGTCCGCCAATCCCCGGGCGATCAGTCTCGCGTAGCGGGACATCCGGTCCAGGTGCGCGCCGGTTTCGGTGTCGCGGTGGTGGGTCACGCCCTGCGCCGTCTTGACCACTGCCAGCAACGGTTGGATCGCGCCGACCTCGCTGACGATGATCAGGGAAATGAGGTGGCCGAAGAGATCGAGGTAATGCAGGGCTTCGTTGGTGAAGGGGTCTTGCTTGTGGGAATGAAAAAAAATGAAGCCGAAAAAGACGCCGTTCAGGAACATGGGCATGGTGTAGCTGGATCGGTAGCCCGGCGCGCGGGTCTGTTTGGCAGGCTCGGAGGCGCCGGCGGCCAAGAGGTCCGGATCGTTCACCAGGCGCGGGCGACCCTGTTCGAGAATCTCCCGCAAGGCCTCGGACTCCGCAAGCCGGACCTGGCAATGACTGAACGGATCGTCTCCCCCGCTGCTGTGGACGAACATTGTCAGGACGTCGGTCTTCGGATCGTAGATGCTGGCGGTGATGTGATCGACGGTGGAAAACCGTTTGGACAAGGCCTCGTGCAGAAAGCGCAGCTTCTCGCCCAACGAGAGGTTGTGGTTCAACTTGTTCAGGATGTCGTCGTGGTCGTACATCGTGTATCTGGCGGGTCTAGACAGGGCTCTTTCGAAGCCGATCGAATCTGTCTCTCAGGTTACCTCTAAGAAGGGGGTCTGGCAAGGATTGCCTGCATTTCTGCTGTCAGATTTTTTGCGAAGGTTGGAAGACGACGGCCGGGCGCGGCGCAGGTCCGAGGCCGGGGCAGCCGCACATGAGCAGCCGCATATTTCTCCTGCCGCCCAGTTGTGATAGAACTACACGACAACCGGAGCCTTGCACCATCGGAACGAATCGACAAAGGATGTGGTTCCCATGACGAGTCCCGAGCCTTCCTCGGCAGGCAATTTCGTCCGCGAGATCGTCGCGCAGGATCTCCAGGCCGGCAAGCACGGCGGAGGCGTCGTGACCCGCTTTCCCCCGGAGCCGAACGGGTACCTGCACATCGGCCACGCCAAGTCCATCTGCCTGAATTTCGGCATCGCCCGGGAGTTCGGCGGAATCTGCCACCTGCGGTTCGACGACACGAACCCCACCAAGGAAGAAGTCGAATATGTCGAGGCGATCCAGGACGACGTGCGCTGGCTGGGGTTCGACTGGGGCGACAAGATGTTTTACGCCTCGGACTACTTCGCGCGACTCTATCAATACGCCGTCCATCTCATCACGCAGGGCAAGGCCTATGTGGACAGCCTGAGCGCGGACGAGATGCGCGCCTATCGCGGCACCTTGACCGAGCCCGGCAAGGCAAGCCCCCACCGGACCCGGTCCGTCGCAGACAACCTGGACTTGTTCGCCCGCATGAAGGCCGGCGAGTTTCCCGACGGAACCCACGTGCTGCGCGCCAAGATCGACATGGCCTCGCCCAACATCAATCTGCGCGACCCGGTCCTCTATCGCATCCGCCACGCGGCGCATCACCGGACCGGCGAACAGTGGTCCCTCTATCCGACCTACGACTACGCCCACCCTCTGTCCGACGCCATCGAGGGCATCACCCATTCCATCTGCACGCTGGAGTTCGAAGACCACCGCCCCCTCTACGACTGGGTGGTCGAACAAGCCGGCGCACCCTGCCACCCCCGTCAAATCGAGTTTGCCCGCCTCAATCTCACCTTCACCGTCATGAGCAAGCGAAAGCTGTTGGAACTGGTCGAGCAGGGCCACGTCGCCGGATGGGACGACCCCCGGCTCCCGACGCTCAAGGGCCTTCGCCGGCGAGGCTACACGCCGGAGGCGATCCGCGCCTTCTGCGAGCACATCGGGGTGGCCAAGCGGGACGGGATCGTCGAGATGGCGCTGCTGGAGCACTTCATCCGCGAGGACTTGAACCGACGCGCGCTTCGGGTGATGGCCGTGCTGCGGCCGATCAAGGTGGTCATCGACAATTATCCGGAGGGTCAGGTCGAACAGTTGGAAGCCGTGAACAACCCGGAAGACCCCGGAGCCGGAACGAGACTGGTGCCGTTTTCCCGCATCCTCTACATCGAGCAAGAGGATTTCCGCGAAGTGCCGCCGCCCAAATATTTCCGGCTCACGCCGGGCCGCGAAGTCCGGCTTCGGTACGCCTACATCGTCACCTGTGTCGGCGTCGTGAAGGACCCCGCCACCGGGGAGGTGGTCGAGGTCCACTGCACCTACGATCCGGAGACGCGCAGCGGCGGCCCGCAAGCGCAACGCAAGGTGAAAAGCACGATCCACTGGGTTTCGGCGGCCCATGCCCTTCCGGCGGAAGTGCGCTTGTACGAAGCCCTGTTTTCAAAGGCCGACCCCGGCGACGTGGCCGAGGGCCGGGAGTACACCGCCAATTTGAATCCGCATTCGCTGGAGCGGCTGACCGGCTGTGTTGTGGAGCCGAGCCTCGCTGACGCCCCCTCCGGCAGTCGCTATCAGTTCGAGCGACAGGGCTACTTCTGCGTCGATCCGGACAGGGCGGCCGGAGGTCTCGTCTTCAACCGGACGGTGCCTCTCCGGGACTCCTGGGTCAAGATCGAAAAAGCCCGGCAAGACGGCTAGGGAACCTGCCCCCTCAAGAATTCCTGCCCATCTTCCGATAGAACTTCCGAAATCCCAGGGTGGCCCCATCACCCAAGGCACAAGGCATGGGAACGCCCAGGCCACAATCACCAACGAGGGGTCTCCAATGCCTGACCTGATCAACCAATCGAACGACCCTCTGTATCGCTTGCTCCGAGAGGGCAGCGTCAAGGAGTTCAACGTCAGGAAAGAAGCCGGCGAGAAATGCAATCTGGCCAACTGCGATCTGCGGGATGCGGACTTGCGCGGGTTGAACGCCAAGGGACTGGATTTCAGCGGGTGCTATTTTCGCCAGTCGGACTTGCGCGGCATCGATTTCAGAGACAGTAATCTGGAGGGAGCCAGCATCAACGCCGCCAAGGTCTCCGGCGCCTATTTTCCCCAAGAACTGACCGCCGAGGAAATTGCCCTCTCGCTCCAGCACGGCACGCGCATGCGTTACAAGAAGTAGCCCTCAGCCCATTCTGGCCACCGGCGCGCCGGTCCCGTGACCACAATCTTCTCGAACAAACAGTCTTTTCCACCATCCTGCCGGACGCCTACTTGATGGTCGGCTCGCCCCACACACACCACATGCGGCGGGTGCCGGATTTCTGGTCGGTGACCGGTTCGCCGGAGAAGAAACTCACCTGCCAGGCCACAATGTCGTCGGTGGGATGCGGCGTGGCCGTCCAGAAAATGGCGGATTTGATGTTGGCGAAGGGATGGCCCTTGGGCAGGGCCGGGTCTTTCTGCGCGGGATCGATCAGCGTCTTCATTTCCTGGATCGTCGGCGCGCGCCAGCCCGTCTTCCCTCCGGCGGCCTTCGTCCGGCAGCGCTCCACCGACCGGCTCCAGACATCATGCTCCAAATCCGGCGCTTGCTCCCAGATCAAGCCGGTCTGATTGTCCTTCACCCCGGCTCCGTCCAGCACCAGGGCGAACCGCTCGGCGGCTGAGTCGGCTTCGTGAGCTGACAGCAGCGCGACGCCGACCATGATCCCCATCCACGGCTGCACCCGTCTTCTATGACTCATGGCTGCAAACACCTCGTTCGCAAGTTAATGGATCGAAAACGGAATCGGCGCGAAAGTCAGGGCAAAGATCGCCAGCGCGGCCCAGCCCACCCAGACGCGCGTCCGTCCCAAGGGCACGTCTGGGTCCAGGACCGGCGGATGGGCCAACCCCATCAAGCTGGCCAGCCCGGCCCAGAGGAACCATCCGGGCCAGCCCACGAATCCCAGCACCAGCAGAATCGGCAGGATCGCCAGCGCGATCGTCCGTTGCCGCCTCCCCCACAAGGCATAGGCCACATGGCCTCCGTCGAGCTGGCCGAGGGGGATGAGATTGAGCGAGGTCACAAAGAACCCGAACCACGCCGCAAAGCCGACCGGGTGAAGCACCACGTCGTAGCCCGCCGGCAAGGGGCCGAGGACCAACCAGGAGATGAACTGGAGCAAGAGCGGCTCGCCGAGCTGCAGCCCGTAGACGTTGTCCACGGACACCACCTCAGACAGACGCAAGCCGATCACCAGAGCCACGACCGCCACCACGAAGCCCGCGATGGGACCGGCCACGCCGATGTCGAACAAGGCCTTCCGGCTCAGGATCGGCCCGCGCATGCGGATGACCGCGCCGAAGGTGCCGATGAAATGCGGCGGACCGGGAATGAACAAGGGAAAGGTCGCCGGGACTCGGTGCACAAGCGAGAGGAGATAATGCCCCAACTCGTGCGTCACCAGGATCGCCAGCAAGGTCCCGGCAAAGGGCAGCCCCTTGAGCAGCTCCGTGGGATCGGCCAGCAGGAATTCCAAGGCGCCCTGCATCGGCTGGCTTCTAGTCGCATAGGCCCCGGCCCAGAGGGTGGTAAAGACCGTCGCCACAAAGAGCGCGAGCGGGATCACAACGTCGGCTGGCCGCCGTGGGTCCAGTTCCTGCTCAACAAGAAACGGCGATGGTTCGTCCGGTCGGACCAAGTCGATCACTTCGACGGGATGATCGCGCCGAGGATCCTGCCAATCCTGTTCCATCTCAGGAACCTCCCCCGAAGGGATTGTGTGCGACTTCCTCGGCCACAGTCGTGGCGGGTCCGTGGCCGGGAAGCAAAACGGCGTGAGACGGCAACGCCAACAAACGCCGGCGCACGGATTCCAGATGGAGGGGATAGAGCGAGAATGGATTGGACCGCCCGATGGAGCCGGCAAACAGCGTATCCCCGACGAAGCAGAGGTCACGAGGTCCCTGTTCCACTCGATAGCACATACCGCCCGGCGTGTGGCCCGGCGTCGCCAGGCAGCGGACCGTCAGACGTCCCACCGGAATTGCCCGTCCCTCCTCCGGCGACGTCAACCACTTCTTGGAGGGACGCCAGGGGAGCAGCGATTCATCGGCTGAGCCCAAGTAGACC
>Ga0194120_10003788_pt1 | contig 24158 bp, 12 predicted proteins | sample TA2MahCa65mmetaG_FD_148642 | JGI IMG/M metagenome (GOLD analysis project Ga0194120, IMG submission 148642) | Freshwater microbial communities from Lake Tanganyika, Tanzania - TA2015019 Mahale Deep Cast 65m | ecosystem: Environmental > Aquatic > Freshwater > Lake | place: Tanzania: Lake... | reverse complement strand
GCGCGCGGAGTTCGATCGAGACCACAGCGGCCGACTCGAACCGGCCGAGCGAGAAGCGGCGCGCTCCGAGCTGCGCGCCAAGCTCCAGCAACTGAAGCAGCGCCACGACGTGGACCAGAACGGAAAGCTCGATCCACAGGAACGCGCCACGCTACGCAGCGAGCTGCAGACTCTGCGACAGGCGCGCGTGAAAGCTCGGCGAGAACAGCGCTGAGGCTCCGACGCACGCGGTCGACACGGCAGGGCTCGCCGCGCAACTCGGGCCCGTGATTCGCGTGCGTGACTCGCCGCGTCAGTAGACGAATGACCCGTGCGCCTGACCCGTGCGCCCAACTCACGCACCTGACTCGTACGTCTGACCCGCACGCCGGACTCTTGCGCTTGGCTCGCGCGCCCGGGCCGAGCGCCGGCTACGCGCGCGTGATTCGCCGCGGTCGATCGCCACGCGCAGTCTTGACGCGCAGTCTTGACGCGCAGGTCCGGGCGCGAGTTCGCTCCGCGAGCGCGCGCGGCCGCAGTCCGGCTAGGCGCCGCCCTGCAAGCGCTCTTGCAGTCGCTGCAGCAGCCGAGCGTGCACCTTGCTGATCCGCGACTCGGAGAGATCGAGCAACTGGCCGATCTCCCGCATCGGCAGGTTCTCCCAGTAGCGCAGGTAGACGATGCGCGCCTCGAGCTCGGTCAACCGGTGCGCCACCAACTGCAGCAATTCGCCGCGCGTGAGCGCCTCGTCCGGGCTCGCCGCGCGCGGGTCCTCGACGACCTCGAGCTGCCCTTCCTCGTCGCTGGCCGCGGCCGTCGAGCGCGTCGGCATGCCCGGCAGGCCCGCGCCGAACAGCACTTCGTAGTCGGCGAGCTCCATCCCCATCCGCAGCGCGATTTCCTCGTCGCGCGGCTCGCGGCCGAACTCGGCGCGCAGGTCGCCGACCACGCGCTTGTGCTGCTCGAATCGGGCGCGCATGGGTCGCGTCAGCCAGTCCTCGCTGCGCAGCTCATCGAGCAGCGCGCCGCGCACGCGCAGCTCGCAGTAGGTCTCGAACGGCACGCCGCGCTTGGGGTCATAGCCCGAAATCGCCGCGATCAGTCCCACGTTCGCCGCCGTCGCCAGGTCACCGCGATCGATCGCGCGCGGCAGCCGCGCGGCGAAACGGCGCACGAGCTCGTGCAGGAACGGTTGGTAGTGCTCGACGAGTCGATTGCGCGTCGTGTCGCTGGGATTCGCGCGATAGGCGTCCCAGACCAGATCAAGCAGGGAGCCGGCTCCGGCTCGTGGCTGCGGACACGGTGTGGCCGCAAGCGGACTCATGCGAGATGACTCGGCGCAGGCCGAATCGATCGGACTCGAATCCCATGCATGCGCAGTTCGACAGGCTTCGTTGCGATGCAGGAGCAAGTGCAAGGGGCTCGCACGGACTCTTAGGTACTCCTCCGGCGCACGCGATTCAAGGCCCCAGTCGAGGAACGCGAGCGCGCATCCGTTCGACCTCCGACGATCGGCGCGGACTCGAGCGCGCGCAGAACCGCACGCTCGGCACGTCGCATGCGACGGCGCGCAGCCGGCTGACGATCGTCGTGACCGCACAAGTGCAGCGCGCCGTGGATGGCGTAAAGCAGGAGTTCGCCGCGGGGATCGAGGCCGCGACGTGTCGCGACCACACGCGCTTGCTCGGCACTGATGTAGAGCTCGCCTGCGGGTCCCGCGAGGTCCGCTGAGAGGTCGAAACTGATCACATCGGTGGGTGTCGGATCACCCAGGCATTGCTCGTGCAGGTGGCGCAGGTGCTGCTGCCCGACGATGACGACATCGAGCTCCATGCCGGCACGCCCGCCGTGAGCCAAGGCCGCCTCCACCGCTCGGCGAATCTGGGCGCTCGTGGCCAGCCGGGGCCCGGCGCTCCAGGTGACCCGGACGCTCACGCGCTGAAGGGCAGGCCCTCGCCCTCGTCGCCGCGCCCCGGCAGCTCGTACGCGCGCACGATCTGCTCGACCAGCGGGTGGCGCACGATGTCCCGCGCGTCGAATTCCACACAGCCGATCCCCTGGAAGCCGCGCAGGCGCCGGATCGCATCGGCGAAACCGCTGCGCACTCCCTTGTCGAGGTCGATCTGGGACGGATCGCCGGTCACGACCATGCGCGAGCGTTCGCCCAGGCGCGTCAGGAACATCTTCATCTGCGCGACGCTCGTGTTCTGCGCCTCGTCCAGGATCACGAAGGCATGGCTGAGCGTGCGTCCCCGCATGTACGCAAGCGGCGCGATCTCGATCACGCCCTGCTCCTCGAGCCGGATCACGTCCTCGAAGCGCAGGATGTCCGCCAGCGCATCGTAGATCGGCCGCATGTAGGGATTGAGCTTGGCTTGGAGGTCGCCGGGCAGGAAGCCCAGTCGCTCGCCGGCCTCGACGACGGGACGCGAGATCACCAGCCGCTTGCACTCCCCCGCGCGCAGTGCACGCACGGCCGCCGCGACCGCGAGGAAGGTCTTGCCGGTCCCGGCCACGCCCGCGCCGAACACGAGCGGGTTGCGCTCGATCGCATCGAGATAAGCGCGTTGATTCGCGCTGCGCGGTTCGACCGGATGCACTCGCAACGTCATCGGCACGATCGCCGCGCCATCGCCCGGAGCCACGCGGCGCGCGAACTGAGCGGCGTGCGTGGTGCTGCTCGAGCCGTTGGTCGGCTTCTCGCTCGACGCCGTCGGCGCCGGCGCCGGCGCGGCCAGGCTCTGGCCGATCAAGATCGCCTCGATCTCCTTCGATTCGAGTTCGCGACCCTTGCGCGACTTTCCGAGCAGGTGCTCGATACGGCGCTTGACCTCACCGACATCGCCCTCGGCCCCCTTCAGGCGCAAGTTGCCCGAGCGCGTCGTGATCTCCAGGTCGAAGATCTGTCGCAGCAACTTCGCGTGTCGATCGTAGGGCCCCAGTACGAGGATCGCTTCGTCGTGCGAGCGCAGCGGAATGATGGCTTCGATCAATGGATCCGTGGGGTCAGGCGTGTCGGTTCGGCGACTCCCCAAGGATGCGCGAGCGCCAACGGACCGTCAACGCGGGCGCTGGACTTGCTTCGACGGGGCGCGCCTGCTCCTGGGCGGGCCATCGCCATGCGGCCCGGCGCAGGATGCCCGTCGGCCGATCGCACCATGCCCCCATGTCGCGTCACTGCGCGCCGCACCGGAGTGCGCCCCCGCGCAATGCGCATCACCGCTACGCACCCCGCGAGGACGAGGCGAGCCGCAGGACGCTCCATCGCCTCAGGCCCGCTCGCCGCGCACGCCCACGAGGAAAGGACCGACCTTGGCACACCTGGCTGCGCGCTGGCCAAGAATCCACCTTAGGTAGGGGTCGGCGCGACGAGCGGACCCCAGTCAGCGGTAGACGCGCAGCGAAGCAGACCAGGGTCCACAGGATCGACCTTGGCCCAGTTGGCTGCGCGCTGGCCAGAAATCCACCGCGAATGGGGGTCGGCGCGACGAGCGGACCACAGTCGGCGGTAGACGCGCAGCGAAGCAGACCAGGGTCCACAGGATCGACCTTGGCCCAGTTGGCTGCGCGCTGGCCAGAAATCCACCGCGAATGCGGGTCGGCGCGACGAGCGGACCACAGTCGGCGGTAGACGCGCAGCGAAGCACCCCAGGGTCGACCTGACCCGCAAGGTGGCCGACCAGCGCTCGTGACCTGCGCGCGGCGCCGGCCCTGCCTCAGGCTGCTCCCCCTGGAGCCGCGTTCATCAACAGCGGCCACAGCAGCAGGGCTGCCGGTATCGAGAACAGGAAGCTGTCCACCAGGTCCAGCACTCCGCCGGAAGGGCCGAACCAGGTCCCGGAGTCCTTGACGCCCGCCTTGCGCTTGACCCAACTCTCGAACAGATCTCCTGCCTGCGCAGCGATGTTCGTGACCGCGCCGACGGCCGCACCGCCGAGCAGGCCGTGCGGCCCCGCCGGGAGCACTTCCCAGTGCACGAGCCCGACACCGGCCGCGATTCCGGCGACGAGCGAGGCGAGGCACCCCTCCGTGGTCTTGCCGGGACTGATCGAGGGAAACGGGTGGTGCCGCCCAAGCGCGCTGCCTGCGTAGTAGCCGGCTGTGTCGCCGATCTTCGAGAGGATCGCAAGCGCGACCAGTCCGCCGACTCCCCAGTCGTCGGCAACCAGATGCAACCAGGCGAACGGCAACACGAGCCACATGCTCATCCAGAACGCGGTTCGACGCAGGTGCGCTCTCTCGGCGTGCAGACTGAAGCTCGTCAGCGCAATTCCGAGCAGGATCCACAGACCCGCGCGCGGAGCATTGAGCCAGTTCGCCGCCCATCCGCGTCCCGCCGCGGTCGCTGCGACCAGCGCCACGAGAAGCGCCGCGAGCGTCAGGCGCGCGTTGCCGACCCAACGATCGGCGCGACCGCGGTTGCGGTGGTCCAAGGCCGCCAGCCCGAGCGCGACGAGCGAGGCCGCCCATGGCGCGAGCAGGAGCGCGAGAAGAGCGACGCGCGGGTCGCGCGTCCCGAGCGCGACCGCGACGAACCACGCGACCCAAGCCGGTGCTTGCAGGTGCAGATTGCGGATCTTCGGCAGGTGCGTGCCTTCGTAGACGCACAGCCCCGCGAAGACGGCGCCGACGGCGAACACGAGCAGATTGCTCTGGGTAGCGTGAACAGTCCACAGCAGCGCCGCCAGGGCCAACGCGAGCCCGCCGCCGACCAGTGTGCGACGCCAGATCTTCGCGCGCTTCGACGGCGCCGGGCTCGCGCCTGTCGCGCTCATCCGCGCACGCCGGACTGCTTCGACTCGCCTTCGACGAGCCCGCCGAACTTGCGCACGCGCCTGGCGTACTCGCGAAGAGCCGCGAGCAGGTGCTCGCGACGAAATTCAGGCCAGCACACGTCGCTGACGTAGAGCTCGGCATACGAGGCTTGCCAGAGCAGGAAATTGGAGAGCCGCATCTCTCCGGCCGTGCGGATCAAGAGATCGGGGTCCGGCGTGCGGGGATCGTAGAGGTAGGCGCGCAGGCTCTCCTCGTCGATTGCGCTCGGATCCAGCTTGCCCGCCTGGGCGTCACGGATCATGTGCTGCACCGCCTCGGCGATCTCGGTGCGCGCTCCATAGGAGAGCGCCAGTCGCAGCAGCATGCCCGGATTGCGCGCGGTCAGCGCTTCCGTCTCGCGCAGCTTGCCCAGCGGACCGCTCGGCAGGTCCTGAATACGGCCGATCCCGATCAGGCGCACGTCGTTATCCATCAAGGTCCCGCGCTCGTCGACGAGGAACTGCTCGAGCATGCGCATGAGGAATTCGATCTCCTCGCGCGGCCGCTTCCAATTCTCGATCGAGAACGCGTACAGCGTGAGGCTTTGCACCCCCATGCGAGCGCACTCGGTCGTGATGTCTCGCACGGAGCGCACGCCCTCGCGGTGTCCGAGCACGCGCTTGAACCCTTGCCGTTGGGCCCAGCGCCCATTGCCGTCCATGATCACGGCGATGTGCTCGGGGAAGGCCCCCCCGAAGTCAGGCCGCTCGATCCTGTGTTTGGCCATGCAACGCTCAGCTGTCGCGCGGAATGACCTGATCTCGTTCGGGTCCGACCGAGAGCATCTCGGTGCGGACCCCGACCAGGGCTTCGAGGCGCTCGACGTACGAACGCGCCTTCGCGGGTAGATCGCGGTAGCGACGAACGCCGGTGATGTCGTCGCGCCAGCCGGGCATCGTCTCGTGGATCGGCCCCAGCCCCTCGAGGCTGGGCAGATCCGACGGGTACTCGGCATACCTGCGCGTTCCCTGCTGGTAGCTCGTGCAGATCTTGATCTGATCGAATGCCGAGAGCACGTCGAGGTTGGTCGCGATCCACGAAGTCGCGCCGTTGAAGTCGAGCGTGTAGCGCATCGCCACCGCATCGAACCAGCCGCAGCGGCGCGGACGTCCCGTCACGGAACCGTACTCGTGCCCAACCTCGCGGATGATCTCGCCGTCGCGGCCGAAGTCCTCGCTCGGGAAGGGTCCTTCACCGACGCGCGTGCAGTAGGCCTTGGCAATGCCGATCGCCCGCTCGAGCTTCGCGGCGGGGAATCCGGAGCCCGCGGCGATGCCGCCGGTACCGGTGCTGGAACTGGTCACGTACGGATAGGTCCCATGGTCGAGATCGAGCAGCGCGCCCTGAGCTCCCTCGAACAGAACGCGCTTTCCCGCTGCATAGGCCTTGCGCACGAGCCCGCCGGTGTCGCATACGAACGGCGCAAGGCGCTCTCCGATGGCGACGTACCGAGCCACCGCCTCCTCGACCGGCAGAGGCGCCTCACCGTGTACCTTCTCGAACAACGCGTTCTTCTCCACCAGCGCCGCGGACAGGCGGCGCTTGCAGGAATCCGCGTCGAGCAAGTCGCACACGCGCAAGCCGGTTCGCGCGGTCTTGTCGGCGTAACAGGGCCCGATGCCGCGCCCGGTCGTGCCGATGCGGCCCGCGCCGCGCCAGCGCTCTGCCAACTGGTCGAGCTTGCGGTGGTGCTCGAAGATCACATGCGCGCCGGCCGACACGCGCAGATTCTCCGGCTCCACCGGCACCCTGCGCGCCCGCAGCTCATCGATCTCCTCGAACAGGCGGAGCGGATCCAGCGCCACTCCGTTCGCGACAATGTTCAACGTCCCACGATTGAGAATTCCCGAAGGAATCAGGCGGAGCACATACGTCTGGTCGCCAACCACGACCGTGTGTCCGGCGTTGGGACCGCCCTGGTAGCGCACGACCAAGTCGGCATCACGCGCGAGCAGGTCGATGATCTTGCCCTTGCCTTCGTCGCCCCATTGGGCACCGAAGACGCTGAGGGACGGCATGGTGGCTTGGATTCCTGGACGGTGGCGAGGGGAATGGGTGGGGCGGGGGATTGTCGCCGTGTCGGGGTAGCCGAGACAAGCCGGACCTTGGCCTGGCTGGCTGCGCGGGGAATTGGGGAATCCGCGCCACCACCCCGGGTTGCGTGCATCCAGGGCTGGGGCAGCTCACGCCCCGATCCAGCGCATGCACGGAGGCCCTCGATGTTCACACCCCCCTGCTGTCCCAATCCCCTCTGCTCGTCCCACCAAGGCCAGCCATTCACCTACCAGTGTCGCGGGTCCTTCCACCGCGCTCTCGATGACCGGCTCGTCCAGCGCTACAGCTGCGGCGTCTGCGGCAAGTTCTTCTCCGATCAGAGCTTTCGACTCGACTATCGGCTGCGCAAACCCAAGCTCACCGAGCCCGTCTTCTGGATGCTCGCCTCCAAGGTCACGCATCGGCAGACCGCGCGACTGCTGCGCTGCAATCGCGGCACCGTGCACCATCGACTCGAATTGCTCGGTCGTCATTGCCGAGAATTCCATGCGCGCCAGCTACAGCGACTGAAGGGAACGCTCTCGCCCGATCTCGCGCTCGACGAGCTCGAGACCTACGAGACCGACAGGCGCCTGCAACCACTGACCGTGCCCGTACTGCTGCACGAGTTGAGCTGGTTCGTGCTCGACGTGCAGGTCGCGCCGCTGGCCTCGCGTGGCGGATTGCGTGAGCCCGACCGGATCCGCCGTGATCAGCTCGCCGCGCGATCAGGACTACGCCGCAGCGGCTCGACGGAGGCGGTCGGCAAGTGCTTTGCCAACATCGCGCCGCTGCTCGCGCCTGGCGCCGGCGGCATGTTGCGTACCGATCAGAAGCAGACTTATGTACGGCTCAAACACCGCTCGTTGCCCGAAGGCATGACGCACGTGCGCATTTCGTCGGAGGAGCCGCGCGGAATGGACAACCCGCTGTTTCGGATCAACCGCACGCTCGCGATGATGCGCGATGGGGTGTCGAGGCTGGTCCGCAGGACCTGGGCGGCCGCGAAGAAGCGCGAAAAGCTGGAAAAGCACCTGTGGGTGTGGGTCGTATTCCGCAACTACGTGCGGCGCATGATCAACCGAAGTCCGGGGCAATCAGCCGCCAGCACCCTCGGGCTATTCCCGGGACTGCTGCCGACCTATGACCTGCTCGGCCTGTGCCCGCAATTCCGCGCCGATCCCCCCCTGAACCGCGCAGCCAGCTAGGCCAAGGTCCGCTAGCGCCGCTCGACCCAGCCGAACAGGTTCGCGCGGTCCGGGCGGTACAGCACGACGTCCGCTTCCGGTTCGACCTTGAGGAAGCGCTGGGCGTCGCGGTAAGAGAACACGTCCCCCATGTAGTAGTGGCCGTCGATCAGGACGCGCTCGGTTGGGCCGGCCTGATTCTCGACGTGCGTCTGTTCCGCCACCTGTTGTTCGATCGCCGGCAGGTTCGAGGCGTCCATTCCGTCCTCGGTTTCCGGGTCCCCACGCAGGTGCAGCCGCAACTGACCGCCGGGCGCGAGAACGGCGTAGGTGCTGCGCACGATCCGCTCGATCACGGGCCTGGGACAGTGGATGAAGACGGCCGGTGCCAGGGCCAGTTGGTAGCGGCGATCGGCGGCTGTGCTCGGCACGCCCAATCCATCGGTCTCGAGGAAGCGCGTGTTCGATGTGCCTGCGAGGCGCTTGCGCGCTTCCTCGAGCATGCCCGGCGAGATGTCGAGCCCGGTGTAGCTGCGCACGAGCGGCGCGAGCAGTCCCGCCAGCCGTCCGACGCCGCAGCCGATCTCCAGCACGTCCCAGGAGCGCAGGCTCGCGCGATCCAGGCCGTACAGGTACAGGTCGAGATCCACGCGGGCCTGGCGCTCCCAGGCCGCCGCGTCGTTCCAGCCCGGATGCGAGGCCACGTAGAAGTCGCGCGCCGCCGAGCGGGCGCGCGTCTCCCAAGTGGACTTGAGCAGGAGCGCCCACTCGCTCGGGGTATTGGGGGGAATCATGGATGAGCCGGGCTGCTTCGCGGCTGGGGCCGGCAGCGGCGGAAACCCATGCTAGCCTTGGCTGCACGGCCGGCGTAGCACGGCGAGTGCATCCGGTTCGCGAGGGCGAGCGAGCCGGCGATGGAGGAAGGTCTGTGCGGTCTCAACCGAACGGCAGGCTCGCCGAAGGCGCGAAGCGCTCGAGATAGCGCTTGACCGAGAACTTGCGCGCGGTGTTCGCGCTCGACATGTAGCGGATGCAGCCGAAGATCGGCCGCACGGGCGCCCAGGGACGGTCGTAGCGACCGAAGCACCAGGCGATGCCGGAGTAGGAATTGGGATCGCGCCCGTCCAGCGCGTACTTGTTGTTCAGCTCGACCAGGTTCGCGAAGGCCTCGCGCGGTTTGCGGGACCATTCGAGCACCTTCTTGCCCCACAACATGCGCAGGTAGTTGTGCATGGCTCCGGTGCGGACCAGCTCACGCTGCGCGGCATTCCACAGCTCGTCGTGCGTGCTCGCCTGTTCGAGTTGCTCGAGCGTGTAGCGGTGCGGGCGAGCGTCCTTCGCGTGCTCCTCGAGCGTGCGCACGGCCCAGTTCGGCAACGAATCGTAGCTGTCGTAGTCGGGCCGGTGCAGGCAGGTGTTGAAGCCGAGTTCGCGCCAGGTGACGAGCTCGTCGAGGAAGCTCTCGGCTCCTGGACTCATTCCCCACCATCCCTCCTTGCGGCCGTTGGTCGTCGAGGCCAGCTGCGCGGGCTTCCAGCGTTCGCGGCGCACGAGGGCCGCGAAGACCTGGTGCGTGCCGACGTGGCCGTAGTGCAGGTAGGGCGAGAGGCCGCTCGCCGCCGAATCGTCGATGTCGCTGCGCTCCTCGGCGTAGCGACTCAGCCGTTGCTCGAGGAACTGCTCGAGCCGCTGCGTCCCTTGCGCGGAGCCGCCGATCATCGGCACGGGCGTCACTTCACCGTCGAGGCCCTCGACGCGACAGTGACGCGCCGGGGCGTCGAGCCAGGTCGGCGGCGTTCGCGGCCAGCGACGCAAGACCGAGGCCGGGGGTTGCGCGTCCTTGCCATGTCGGCCCAGACGCGCGAGCGGGTCGGATTGCGGCGCGCTCTCGAGGTGTGGGGCGAGCTCGCGCTGCAGGAAGCGCCTGAAATCGTAGGCGCGCACGAAGCAGGAGCCGGCGGCTCGGATGGGCAGCAGCCCGATGGAATCGACGAGCTCGAAGCGCGTCTCGCAGGCCTTGGCGGCCGCATCGGTCGCGCGCGGCAGGAAGAAGCACGGCCATTCGTCCGCGACGACCGCGCAGGCGCGCGCAGCGAGGGCGGCGAGCAGTCCCTTCCCGGCGCCGGGCGCCGGTTCCACCCAGGGGTAGTAGGTGACTCCGGCCTTCGCGCAGGCCGCCGCGTTGTCGTGCATGCCGCGCAGCAGGAACGCGTGGTGGCGCAGGCTGGCCCATCGGTATCCAGCGCGAACGGCCTCGAAGACGAGCAACGGGCGCTCGAGTTCATTGGCGAGCTCCACCGCCCGCTCGAGCCCGAAGTTGTAGCGGACCCGACGCGCCGCGCTCATCCAGTACAGCACGTAGTCACCGCCGCGGTTGGCGGGACGGTCGTTCAGCAGGCGCGTGCGCAGGGGATCCATGGGCGAGATCTAGCCCGACCTACTCATGAGGCCAAGGGCGAAACGTCGCGAATGGCTGCCGCGGGGGAACGTGGGCCCACGTGCCTTTGGCCAGGGCTGGCGGCCGGACCTGCCGCCGTGCCTGGAAGCAGACGCAAGGTGCAGGAATTCGAGCTCGGGGCGCGGGCCCGCGAGCGATAGCGTCGCATCAACGGCGCGTGGGCCCGCGTTCCGGGGAAACGTGGGCCCACGTGCTCTTGGCCGAGACTGGCGGCCTGGTCTGCTTCCGTGCCTAGAAGCGGAACGGAATGCGCAGGAACTCGAGTTCGGGTCGCGGGCTCGCAGGGGACAAGCCGGTCGACAGCGCATCGATGTCGAATTCGACCTCGAACCGCACGAACTGGATCTTGCCCAAGGTCGAGGGTGTGTTGAAGTCCGCGATATTGGCCGTCTTCGGCACGAGCAGAGTGGTGGTATCCGGCGTGCCGTCGAGCTTGGCCGCCGCGCCCTCGAACTTGACCGAGATGTTCGCGCTCGCCGGCAGTGAATCCTGTGTGTTGCTCGTAACGACTCGGAAGTAGCGCCGGAGCAGCACGAGCTGCGTCGAGGCACCCGCGCCCGGGTTGAACGACGTCAGCAATGCTCCCGAGCTCGAAACGGTCAGTGCCAACTTGCTGGTCTGGGCGTTCCACGTCGCGGAGGCCACGTCGAAGGTCTTCTTCGCGTTCGGATTCAGGGAAGACTGCAGGCGCAGCTTGGCTTGGTTGAGCAGCGCCGGATTGCGCAGGTAGATATCCGCAGGCGTGTTCTCGATCGAGGTCGAGTCGACGATCACGGTGCGGCCATCCGGCTGGATGTCACCCGACACCAGGGTCAACGCGGGAAGGATCACGCTGGCATCGTCCACGACTCCACTGGTCTTGTTGACGAGCCCCGTAGTCGTGTTCGCGCCCTCGAACAAGAACTCGATCGCGTTGGGCCCGCCGCCGATCTCGAGTCCGGCGCCGCCCACCGGGATCCACTTCGAACGCGCCTTGGAACGCGCCCCGAAGGTCGGCACGAGCAGCAGCGCGTCCGGCGCCGTCATCTGGGCCAGCGTCTTGGCCGCCGGCAACACGATGTCGCTCGCACCCGCCAGCGTGTGCAGCTGGATGATGCCGGGGCCGCCCGAGCCGCCGGAGTCGGTCGAGTCGGCCGCCGTCGTTTGGCCGTTGCCGTGCCTGCCGCCCTTGGACGTCAGCGAATCATTGATGGTCGACGCGGAGAAATCGATCTTCTTGCCGGCCTGCAGGATCAGGTGCCCGCCGGAGCCGCCACCCGAACCACCGCCGACGTGGTTGAGTCCGATCGTGTTCTCACCGGCGCCGCCATCGCCGCCGTCGACCATGATCCGGCCCGCGCCCTTGATCTTGATCCTGTCCAGGGCCTGCATCAGCAGCGAGCCGCCGCCACCGCCGCCTCCGGCGCCCTTCTCATCGCTCGAGATCGTCCAATTCGGCGTCGGGAAGGTGGGGCCGGCGCAGGCATTACCACCCGCCCCGCCGCCTTGACCGGCCCAGGGCTGATCCAGCTCTCCAATCGTGATCGCACCGGTCACGCTGTTGAAGAGCCGTCCGAAGAAGTCATTGGTCGAGCTGCCGTCGAAGAACGGCCGCAGGCCGACCAGGCCCCCCTTGGGAACCAACAGGCCGGTGATTGCGCCGGTCGCGAGCGCGCCGCCGTTGCGGCCTGCGTTGGCGACCAGCAGCGAGGTCAGCGAGGCCGCACCCTCGTTGGCGCCGAAGGCGCCACCACCGCCGCCCCCCGGACGCCGTCGGTCTACATTCGTCGAAGCCGTCGTGTCATAGCCGCTCTCGCCTCCGAATCCGCCCAGATTGGGCGTGTTGAAGGCACCGAGGCCATTGCCACCCTGCGGTGTGGAGGTCGTCGTCAGGAAATTGCCCGTGCCGCCCTTGCCGCCCGCGGCAACACCCGCTCCACCTTCTTCGAACTGATTGCCCGTGTTGAGGGTCGCGACGTCCTGGGAATCGAATCCCGTCGCGTCGATCGTGCCCTCGATGATGATCGAGCCGGTGGCCTGGATGACGACCGGGTTGGGCCCGAGGACCCGCAAGGTGACCCCCGGAGCGATGCGCATGTGCCGCACGTTCAGGATGCCGCCGATGACCGACTGCGACTTGCCGGACGTGAAGGCTCCCGCTTCCGGATCCCCGTTGGCGAAGGTGCCGCCCTGGAAGAACTGCGAGGAGGAGTTGAACGAGAATTGCGTGCCGCTGGGGCCCGACAGGTTGAGGTCGAAAGCCCCGTCGAACCCGCCGTTTCCAGTGAAATCGAAGGCCGGGCTCAGCTTGCCGTTCTCCCACTTGGCCTGCGGCTCCGCGAAGGCAGCCGCCGTGTCCTCGAGCGAAGCGGCAGATTCACCGCTCAGGTCGAAGCTCTCGAAGATCTCGTCGGCGAGGTCCGTCGCGGGCACGAGCGTCGGGAAGGAAACAGCTTCCGTCGAGAACTGCCCGAATTGATTCACATCGAGCAGGTTCCGCTCACCGACGATGTCCTCGAAGCTCGACGTGATCACCAGGCGCAGCAGCGTGCTCTGCGGCAGGATGCCGAGAGGCTGGACGCGAATCGTCGCGCCGGTCGTCGTGCAGTTGGCCAGCAGTTCGACGATCGTCGAAACCGGGCGCCAGTTGCCCGTGGTCGTCTCGAACGTTTCCATCCTCAGCCGCTCGGCGTTGATGTTGTCGGCGTCCGGATTGACGGGCTGGTTGATCTCCAGATAGGCAGCGACGCGAGTCGAGCTGTCCGAATACAGGTTCAGCGGAATGTCGGTGAGCGTCGTGAACGCCTGCGTCTGGGGGTTGAACTTGAAATAGACGCGATTGTCGGGGTCATCCCCCAGCTCGAGATAGGTTCCCGGGGCGGTGGGCAGCGACGTCGTCGTTTGCACGACGGGAGAGGGGGGCCCGATCACGCCGTCGACGAAGATCTGGGCCGGCACCAAGGAATTGGGGGTGACGAAAGTGCGCGTCTGGGAGTTGACCAGGGCCGAACCACTGGAGGACTTCACCGTCAGTGCGGCTCCGCTGTCCTGACCCAAGACTCGGATCAGGTAGGAGACACCGCCAGGTTGGAAACCGGCATCGGACAGGTCGTCCAGGGTCGGACACGTGGGCTGGAACGTGACGCTGGTCGGGTTGTCGAGCGTGAACTCGCCGGTGACGGGCAGTCCGGTCGTGTCGCTGATGTTGATCGTGCTCAGGTTCACCGTCGAGAAATTGATCGGCACGTTGAACGTGAACGTGATCGGGCGGTTGATCTTCCAGATCGCGCCATCCGACACCGAGATGCTGGTGATCTGGAAGCCGCCCTGCCCTGCGAGGCCGGACGACCCACCGCCACCGCCACTGCAAGCGGCAAGGAGTGCCATCGCAACCAGGCATGCACCGCTGCTGAGGGGAGAACGAAGCTCGGAGAGGGACAGGATCTTCATGGACTGCTGAGGACGGGATGTGGCGTGCCGCCGGGAGGTGGCGCGCTGGAGTTCGTCGGGGGAATCGGAACCAGGAGGCGCTGGTCGTGAAGGGTCGAGTCGAGAGAGGTCGATACGAGGGGGGTGAAACCGAGAGTGCGGCTGATCGCGATCAGGGCAGGGTCCAGGCCAGGCCCAGACCATCGAGGATCGGCGAAAGGTCGTTCTGCGGATTGTTGATGAACGTGAGTCGCAGCTGGAAGAACCGGCTGCCATTGATCTGCTGGATCGAGTTCTTCCAGGACTTGTCGCCGCCCAGGAAGGTGACCGACGCGTTTTCGGTTCCAACGAAGATGTTCGGGTTTCCGAAGAGCCCGTTCGGCGCCGGCTCGTCGCCGTAGGCATTGAGCCGATTCGCATCGGTCAACACGACGTTGGGCGGATTGGTGGCCGAGCCCGTGACGTTGGAGGCCGAGCGGAAAGCCAGCACGATCGAGGTTCCCGACGGCTGGTCGGCATTGTCCGGCAGCACCACCGGGGTCGCAAAGGTCGCGGCGGCGGTCGCGTCGAACCAGCAGGTCGGAACGCGCGTGATGCGCACGACGAATTCGGCGCGCTGGTTCAGACGGAACGACTCCCAGCCCCCGCCGGTCGGCGTTCCCTCCGGACCGGACCAGAGCGGATTCTCGTTGAATCCGTAGCTGGGAACGGCCTCCTGGTCGGGGAACTTCGAAATCGGCGTGCCCTGCGTGTCCGTGCCTCCCGCCGAGTACAGCGTGAAGAACGGGAAGCTCGACACTCCGCTGCCGAAGATGTCGACGAAGCTGCCATCGAGGGCATTCAGCGATACCGCGCTGCCGGTCGGGAAGCACTTGAAGTCGAGCAGCAGCGGCAAGTAGATGCTGGGGATGTCTCCGGTCGTCGGCGTGGCGCTGGCAATCTTGCCCTCGAGGTCGCCCTCGACACCCGCCGAGCCGCAGTAGGTGGCATCCGCCTGCGTCGTGAGTCCGGTGAGGCCGTAGGCCACGATGCCCGGCTCGATTCCCGAGCTGGCGATGCCGCCGGTGGCGAGGATCGCCGAATCACGCCAGGTGTAGTACTTCCAGGTGTTGGGATTGCCCTGGTTCAGCGGGTAGCGGATGAATGCCGTGCCGCTCGTCGAATCGAGGTACTTCTCGAGGGGATCGATCAGGTAACCGAGCCCCTTTTGGTGCACGACCGTCAGCGGATTCGACGGATCCGCCAGCACGTTGTCCGTGTACGCGGTCTTGACGAGGCCCGAGAGCGGGAAGTGAACGGCGAACGTCGCGCACATGGCAGGCGCCCAGCCGGCAGGGTCGATGAACTCGTCCGGGAAGCGCGCGGAGTGCGCGAATTCGATCTGGAAGCTCGGGAAGTACTCGCCGACGACGTTGCCGTTGAGCGGCGACCAACTGATGCTCTCGATGTCGATGTTGATCGTCGACTCGTCTTGCGACTGCAGCCCCATGTCGCAGTACCGCAGCACGGTCATCATGCGTGAGCCGAGGTGGTTGAACGGCTCGCGGAATCCGCCGGCGAAGGGTGTGTAGGTCGGCCCTCCCGCACCGCCGGGAGGTGTGAAGAAGGAAGTAGTACTCGTCGGTGGCCCCGTCGGCGTGGAGCCGTCGACGAAGAGCGGCGAGCCGAAAGCGCCGATCGTGCCAGGCGTGCGGTCGAGCACACCTGCGAAGCGCGAAACACTTCGCGGGCGGACGATGCCGTTGGGCAAATCGCGCACGATTCCGCTGTCGCGCAGCTCAGGCTGCGTGTCGGTTGCCGTCGCGCCCGTCCCTTCCTTGAGGTCGCTGTTGGTCTGGAAACGCAGCGCGATGTTGCCCCGACGGCCGGTCGGGGCGGCGCTGTTCAGCGTGAAGACCACCTGTGGGAAGGTCGACGCAAGCGCATTGCCTGCCAGATCCGTAACGCCTCCGGTCCCCGATGCAAGGTTGACGAAGTACTGTTCCGCCGTACCCGAAACGTGGTGGAACGGCAGCAACGGCTGCAGTGCGAACTCGTCCAAGGTCGAGTTCTTCTGGATCTGGCCGACGACGATGTCGTTGCCCTTTTGGTTGGCGGCAATCCGGCTGACCATCAGCGAATCCAATGGATCGACCGAGGCAGGATCCATGGGCTCGCTGAAACGAACTACGACCTGCGAGGCCGGATCGACCTTCGAAGCCGGCGCCTGGCCCGGAATGGGGAAGAACCCGATGAAGCACGGGGCCTGCGCGACGTCCTCACTCGCATCGTAGGCGGTCTTGTAAACCCCCTGGCCGCCGGCGAGCAACGCAGCCTCGCTGCCGGAAATCAAGCGAGCCTTCACGTCGTTGAGCGTGCCGAGCACGGGCGGCGCCGACAATTGCGTCACGACGGCTAGCGCGTTCGACAGTTCGATCACGTCACCGATCGACGGGTTCTGCGCGCAGGAGGCGGTGGCGAACTGAAGATCGACCAGGAAGTTGCCCGGGCCGGCCGTCGTGTCCGCGATCACGGTCCCGACGCCGATCTGGAACAACCCGAGCACGCGCGGAGGAGTCACGTCGAGCAGGAACCCGTTGTTCGAGTCGCCGGTGATGCCCTCGGGCCCCCCCGCGCGCAGCGCGCGCACGACATCGAAGGTCGCCGAGCCGATGTCGACCGGATTGTTGTTGGCGATGCTGAGCGGGTTCCCCGCCGTATTCGTCAGCACCTGGAATTGTCCTGACGCGAAGTCTTGCTTGGTCGCGATGCGAACCGACGCGCTGGGCAGGAAGGTGGTCACGGCCGCCGGCAGGCCGAGCATGTTGATCGAAAGCGGCGGATTCGCGCTGGTCGCGTCGAGCTCGGACACGGTGGTATCGACGATGAGCCGTGTCGGGCGGAACTGGGCCTGGCCCCCGCTGTTGACGATTCCGCCGAAGTTCGGGTCGGCGATCACGCGGGGCTCGAACGGCTGCGACGGCGGATTGCCGGTCAGCACTCGGATGGTGGAGTTGCTGATGCTGTTGGGATCGATCAGGTCGTTGAAACGCAGCACGAGCGCCGCGTTGCGCGGCACGAACGAGAAGGGCGGAAGCGTGCCGGGCAGGTCGCTCTGCGGATTCACCGGCCCGAGGTTCGCGTCGGCCGCATTGAAGGCCGAGGAGAAGGCCGTGGTTCCGAACGCGTGCAGGATGACGAGGCTCTGCGCCTGGGTGACGGCATTGGTGTCCAGTCGGTAATCGATCCCGTCCGTCTGGACCTCCTCACCGATCACGTAGTTGCGAAAGCGCAGCGTCTCGACGCCGGTGGTCGCGTTGCGATCGAAGACATCGACCAGCCGCCCCCAGCTCAGCTCGATGAGCTGGACCTCGCTCGCGGCACCGCCCTTGTTGACGTCGACGAAGAAGCCGGCGGGGCTGCCTTGGATGGAAGAAGGGTAGGCGAACTGGGTGGAAGGCACGAACGAACTCGGGACGCCCACCTGCCCTGCCCCGGACCCGCCGCCGCAGGCCGCCAGGCCGAAAGCCAAACCCAAGGCCAGGCAGCCGGCCGCCGCGCGAGAGGTCCAGGACCGCGAGAATGTCCGAGCACCACGCGTCAGCGACTGGGCGCCTCGGGCCGCGACGGGTCCGCGTGAAGAGACGCCGGCCTTCGACGAGCGAATCCCAGCTGAGCAAGCCCCGGAGGAGCACCCCCCACACGAGCAAGCCCCCGACGAGCGAGCGCCGGACGAGCAAGGGTCGGTGGAACGCGGCGAACGAAGCGAATGCAACATGGATGGGCGGTAGGCGAAGGAGGGGCTCGAACGAGTTGCCGGCGGGCGCGCAGACCAGACGGTGCCGACACGACTTCTAGTGACTGGCTGGCGGGACGGACACGTGGATTTTGGAAGGAGTCCGCGGCTCGGGTTGCAAATGCGCTACTTCAGGTAGGGCACGCCGACCGCGGACAACTCGGGGGATGTATTGGTCTTCGTATTGCTGAGGAACGAGATGCGGAGCTGGAACAGCTGCTTGCCGTCGATCTGATTGATCTGGTCGAACCACTGGTAGAAGCCCTTGGTGGCCAACGAAGAGTTCTTCTCGGTCGGGCTGCCGTACTGCAGCGTCGAAGTAGGGCCCACCACCGCCTTCTCGTCGCCGTAGACGTCCAGGATCTGAGCGTCGACGATCTTCTTGCCGGGCGCGAAGCCCGCGGCTCCCCGGAACGCGAGCACGACCGAGGTACCGAGCGGTTGGTCGTCCGGACGAGGCTCGAGCACGGGCTGCGCATAGTCGGGGTCCGGATCGAACGTGTCGAACCAGATGGTGATCGTCCGCGTGACCCGGAAGACGACCTCCAACTGCCCCAGATAGAACAGGTTGTCATCACCCGGAGTCGGCGCGCCGAGCGAGCACACGGTCGGGTTGCCGCAGAACCCGCCATCCGGAACGAACTCCGTGTCGGGATTCTTGTTGACCGGATCCCCCGCGGTGTTGATGCCGCCGGTCGAGAAGACCCGGAAGTTCGGGATCGATGACGAGTTGATCGCGATCGACGTGTCGAGCAGCGTGAGGGCGATCGCCTGGGATGGATAGCACTTGTGCTCGACCAGCAGCGGCAGTCCGATCGTGGGCGTGAACTCTTTCAAGGAGAAATCGCCCGCCGCCATCGGCGGGATCAATCCGACCGTTTCGAGCACGCCGTAGTCGGTGCCTTGACCGAACGGAGCCGCAACGGCCTGGATCGCGGTGTCACGCCACGTGAAGTACTTGTAGAACTCCGGGTCGTTGCCGAGGTTCATCGGCATCGGATACATCAGCGTGTTCGTCGGCGACAGGAAGATGGCGGTCGGATCGAGCACGTACCCGTCCTGCTTCGGGCTGACGACCTTGAATTCGTTCTTCGGGTCGTCGAGCACATTGAGATCGAAACCGTCGTCGTTGAAGCCTGAATTGGGGTACTGCGGCAGCAGCGCGCCGTCGACCTGCTCATCGGGCAGGAACTTGCTGTGCGTCAGGCGCATCTCGTACTCTGGGAAGAAGTCCGAGACGATCAGGCCGTTGAGCGGCACCCAGGCCATGCGCTCGATGTCGATGTTGTAGTTGGTCTCGTCCGAGATCGTGAATCCGACATCCGCGTAGCGGTACACGTGCATCAGACGGCTGCCGTAGCGCGAAATCGGGGTCAGGATGCCCCCGACGCCGACCATGTTCGAGACGATCGGAGTCGTGCGGTCAGCGACCGCCGAGAAACGCGACACGGGGCGCGGCTTCAGCACGCCCTTCTGGAAATCGAACAGTACCTGCCCGCCGCGCACTTCGGGCTTGTTGGCCGGGTCTCCATCCTCGTTGGCGGAGCTGAAGCGCAGCACGATGCCGCCATTGCGCTGGTCGGAGGCGGCCGCAAGCAAGGTGAATTCGACCGGCGGCGTGAATCCGAGCGTCGCCAGCTTGTTGCCGGCCAGGTCGTTCACTCCCGATGCGCCCCCCACGAGCGAGCAGAAGTACTTCTCCGCCGAGCCCAGGGAGTGGCTGAACGGGAAGACCGGAGAGAAGCGGAACTCGCGCAGGTCGCTCGAGGGCAACATCTCACCGACGAAGATGTCGCTCGGCGTGAAGTTGGCCGGCGTGCGCGTGATCATGAACGTATCGAACGGCTTCACCGAACCCGGGTCCATCGGCTCGCTGAAGCGCACCGAAACCACCGAGTTCGGCTGGACGTCCGTGACGGGGAACTTCGCCGGCACCGGCGAGAAGCGCACGAAGCAGCGCGAGAGATCCTTGGCGGGATCGAAGGTCGACAGGAACGTGCCCGCGCCGTTGACGAAGGAGCCGGAATCGCCGCTGAGCAGGCGCACGAGCAGTCCGTTGACCAGGCCGTTGCCGTCGGGCGGCGTGCCGGTCTGGATCACTTCCGCGAAGACGCCCGGCATCTGGATCACGTCGCCGGCCTCGGGCTGTGACTTGCAGACCGAGGACTGGAACACGATCGAAATCAGGAATGCGTCATCACCCACTCCGCTCGCCGGCAGGATCGACGTGACGCTGATCGGCTGGGTCCCGACGATACGCGGCGGGATCAGGTCGAGCAGGAACCCGTTGTTCTGATCGGCGGAAATCGAGCCGGTCCCGCCGGAGCGCATCGTGCGCAGCACGTCGGCGGAAGGCGAGGTCAAGTCGGCCGGCGCGCTGGTCGCAGGCGAGAGCGACTCGTTCGATCCGCCCTTGAGCAGGCTGAACTGCCCTGTCGAGAACGAGAGCTGGGTCGGGATCAAGACCGCGATGTTGGGGGCCGAGGTCGTCACGCTGGCCGGAAAACCGAGCGCATTGACCGGAATCGCAACCGGGCTGTTCTCCGCCTCGAGCTCGGAGACGGTCGGATCGATGATCACTCGAGTCGTGCGGAATTCCTTGCCGCTACTCGCGTTGATCAGACCGCCGTGGTTGGGATCGGGCACCAGCCGCGCCTCGAAGGGCTGGATCGGCGGCAGGCCCGTGCGCGTCTGGATCGTGTTGCTCGAGATCGTCGTGTGATCGACGAAATCGTTAAAGCGCAGCACGAGCACGCCGTTGCGCGGAATGAAGCTGAACGGCTGCCCGCTCGACGTGTAGCCGTTGGGCGTGATCGGTCCGACGTTGTCGTCGATCCGGTCGAAGGCCGCCTTGTACTCGGGCGTGCCCGCCTTGTGGAGCACCGTCAACGAGGTGACCTCGGTCACGGCGTTGATCTCCAGTTCGTAGTCGACGCCGTCGCTGAACACCTCCTCGCCCACCACGAAGCTGCGGTGCTGGAGCGCGGACAAGCCCGTCAGCGCGTCATAGTCGTAAACATCGACCAGGCGGCCCCAGAACATCTCCATCAGCCGGAAGTCGTTCGACTTGCCGCCCTGGTTGGGATCGACGATGAATCCGGCCGGGCTGATCTCGAACCCGGGCGGGTAGTCGAAGTCACCACCGACGCCGCTACCGGGAGTGCCCGAGCTGCCGCCGCCGCCCCCACCACCGCACGCGGCTCCCAGCCAGGCGCAGGTCAGAGCGGAGAGCAGGATCAGCCTGCCGAAGCTGCGCGAGAGGCGCGCTGGACGGATGCTGGAGTCCGCGCCGGAGGAGGAGAAGGCCGAGGTGGCGGAGGTGTTGTCCATGGAGATCGAGTGGGCGGACTTCGTGCTGGGTCTTGCGGAAGGCTCGGACGATGGCTTGCGCTCAGGCATTTGCATCAGGCGGTGCATCAGGCAGCGCGGCGGGTGTGCACGAGGGCTGGCGAATCGAGCCGGCACGGCGTGTGGGCGCCTGCCGCGATGCCGGTTCGGCAACGCAGCGCGGGAGGGGCATGCTGCAGGAGGATCGCACGCGAGCTCGTCGAGGGCGGGCACGAAGAACGCGATCCGCCACCCCTTGGATCGGGGCGCGCGGAGCGCAGGGGGGACACACGGCGGAGGCGCCACGCGGGCGTCTCCATGGCACCGACGCCGAACCCACCCGGAGCCGGTCGAAACCGGCTCGAGCAGGTCGTGGCCGCCGGCAATCCGGGGTGGCCTAGCGATGCGCCGATCGATTGTTTCATGGTGTCCGAACCCGGTCAAGAAATGCGCCCGTTTGGGCGCCTGGGCGCCCTCGGTCGAGCGTGAAGTTTCGATTCTCGCTGCGAGCCGGTCCCCACCTCCTGACTTGGATCGGGTCCAGGCGAGGATCCCGGGTGGCAGATCCGATGCTGGCCTGGGCTCCGGCCCGAGCGGAAGCGCGGCGGCCCGCCCGACTCGGGGGCAAACGGCGTGCCAAGGGTCAGCCTCTTGCGGGACGCACCGGTTGCGTCGGTTATCAGGCAATCGACGCGCAGAAACGGCCACTTTGGGCGGCGTTTGGGCTCCAAGCCTGGAGACCTGTCGATGCCGGCCTGTCGGCCCCGTTCGAGTCCTTGGCAAGTGACGTGCGAAAGCGCACGACGATTAGGGCACCACCGCGCCGCGCGGGACCGTGAAACCGTGGGCGAGTGCCGCGGCGAGGTCCCCGAAGAACACCAGGTGCTCGGGCCGGATCTTGCGCGCGCTCGGCGCGTCGGCAGCGTGCACGTGCCGCGAGGTCGAGCACCCGACGAAGGCCGAACGCAGCACACGGCTGCAGTAGCCACAGTTGGCGCGCAGCGGGATGCGCGAAGCCAGCCGGAAGGCCGGTTGGATGTGGCGCTTCTCGGTGTTGGAGATGCAGCGCTCGTTCGTGCAGGGATTCTCCCCCTCCGGCACGCGGTAGGACTGCTGCACCGCGCGGGCACCCTCCAGGCGCAATTCGCAGCGACCCAGCAGCGCGGCCAGCAGGGCCATGCGCACCGGCACGCCGCGCGAGGCCTGCTTGAAGTAGATGCTGCGCGGATCGGAGTCGAGGTCCGCGCTGATCTCGTCGCGGCGCGGCAACGGATGCATCACGACGGCGTGCTTGAGCGGCTCCGCGGACATCGCCTTCGTGTTCATCTGCACGAAGGGCGCGACCTGGTCGCCGGAGCCGAATCGCTCGGTCTGCGGCCGGGTCATGTACAGCGCATCGACGCGATCGACCGTCAGGCCGCTGGCCTCGGTGAACAGCGACAACTGGTGCGGTCCCTTGGGCGTGATGTAGGCGGCATCGGAGCTCGATGCGATCTCGCCCAGCCGCGACGCGTCGGCGCGCACCGGTTCCGCGCCATACTCTTCGCGCAGTCGCTGCAGCACGTAGTCCGGCAGCTCCAGGCCGGGATGCGGCACACACACGATGTTCGCGCCGAAACGGGCCAGCGCGTAGATGAACGAGTGGATCGTGCGGCTGTAGCGCAGATCCCCGGCCAGCACGACATCCAGGCCCTCGATCTTGCCTTTCTCGATCCACAGCGTGTACAGGTCGCACAGCGTCTGGGTCGGGTGCTCGTGCGCGCCATCACCGGCGTTGATCACCGGGACCGACGAGACTTGCGCGGCGAGCGCCGCGGCGCCCTCGCTCGGGTGGCGCAGCACGATCAGGTCGGCATAGCCGCCGCTGACCACGCGCACGGTGTCGGCCAGCGACTCGCCCTTGCTGGCGCTCGAGACGCTCATGTCGGCCGCGCTGATCACGCCGCCGCCCAGGCGCAGCATGGCCGACTCGAAGGACAGTCGCGTGCGCGTCGAAGCCTCGTAGAAGAGGCTCGCGGTGATCATGCCGCGGCAAGTATCGGCCGACCCCGCCAGCTGCTCGGAGAATTGCTTCGCTTGCGCGAAAAGCAGCTGCATGTCGGCGAGGGACAGGTCATCGATGGAAACAAGATGTCGGAGACCGCCCATGGCGACGCGCGGGCTCGCAGGGAGCCGCGTGACGATCGACAGCCTAAAGCAAGCCGCGCGGGCCTTCAATCGGCGGTGCCGCGCCGAGCCAACCGAGTGCGGTACCGCGCAATTCCTCGAGTTGCGCGGCGCGGAACGGGGCGGCCGATCCGGGATGCAGCAGGCGCGCGGGGAGGTCGAAGCGCGCGCGATAGACCCCCTCGATCCGCTCGAGCGCCGCGCCGGGATCCTCGAGCGCCGCCAGCGCCGCCGCGCGCCCGGGAAGGTCGCCGCGCGTCGCGAGCACGGCGACACGCGATCCTGCTTCGGGAGGCGCGCTTGCGCCGGGATCGCACCACAGCACCAGATCGGCACGCGCGAGTTCCGCCAGCGCGCGCTGCTGCGCGAGTGCGCCGATCGGATCCGCGCTCGGCGCGCCGCCCGCGTCGAGCCCGGCGCTGTCCACGGCGACGATCGGCCAGGGCCCCAGCCGCGCAAGGCCTTCGACGAGGTCGCGGGTCGTCCCGGGCTGCGCGCTGACGAGCGCGCGGTCGGAGCCGACGAGCAGGTTGAACAGCGTCGATTTCCCGGCATTGGGCGGTCCGGCCAGCAGCACGCGGCGCGGGTGCAGCAGGAAATCGGCGACTCGCGCGCGCTGGTGCATGGCGCGCCACGCGCGTTCGCGACGAGCCGGAGTCATTCGCGCCATGTGCATCGCGCTGCGGCGCAGCGCTCCGCGTGCCTGGTCGAGCAGCAGCCGAGCGCCGGCCTCGCTCACCGCACTCGCGAGGTCGCACAGCGCCAGTGCCTCGATCCCGTCGCTCGCAGGCTCCTCGGTCCCCGCCGCGAGCGCTCGCTCGAGGCTGGCGACCAACACGGGTGAGCCGTGCAGGTGCAGCTCGCAACTCGTCGCGTCCACGCGCACCAACAAGGCCTCGTCGAGCTCGTCGTCCGCGCGACTCAGCCGTCGCAGCGCCAGCGCGCCGACCTCCGGCAGCGGCGCGCCGGACAGCTGCTGCAGGCGCGCGAGCGCCGGCGCGCCGCGCAC
>Ga0194120_10003786_pt1 | contig 24164 bp, 23 predicted proteins | sample TA2MahCa65mmetaG_FD_148642 | JGI IMG/M metagenome (GOLD analysis project Ga0194120, IMG submission 148642) | Freshwater microbial communities from Lake Tanganyika, Tanzania - TA2015019 Mahale Deep Cast 65m | ecosystem: Environmental > Aquatic > Freshwater > Lake | place: Tanzania: Lake... | reverse complement strand
AAGCCTACGCCGATGGCTGGTTGATGACAAGGCGCAGAAAACGGGTCCAAAAAACGCGCCATGAGCTCTTTTTCGGGCCTGGATTTGCTGGAACCCTCCTTCAGCCAACTGGTTGTTCTGGTCCGACCAAAATCATGAAATAAACGTCGATAGGTGGTCGCGTTGCAGGCCGCCGAACGAGAAGTAGTCGAACAGGACGAGCGCGCGCTTCATGGCTGGACGGCGGTTTGGGGTTTGCGGACCAAAACCACCCAGCCGAGGTGGTCGCGTTTGCTGAAACAATCCAGCAGCGGCACAAGCAGCAGGCCGAGCAAGTTCAGCGGGCCGCAGAGGAAGCGGCAAACTGCATTGCGCGTGCGGTTATGGACGGCCAGCGGAAACAGCACCACGCGCAGGATGCGATAGGTGGTTTCCGTGGTGCGCACGAACAGGAAACGCCAGAAGCCGCCAGTGCGCTCCATCTGCAAGATTTCGAAACCCGCCTGCTCCAGCAACAATTTCAAGCCGAAGTTGGTGAAGCGTTGAAAATCATAAGGCTCGTAGTGGTTATACCACATCTGCGGGACCGTGGCGTAGAGGTGGCCGCCGGGCTTGAGCACCCGGAACAGTTCCGCTGCGCCTTTGGCCGGGGCTGGGACGTGTTCCAAAACTTCCAGACACATCGCGCTGTCGAACGTCGCGGCAGGAAAAGGTATGTCCAGCAAGCTGCCGTTCACGTCCTCGGGATTTTTTGGATTCATCTCCATGCCGATGTATTCGCGGCAGGGGATGAGATAGGCGTAAGGCTTGTGCCCGCAGCCAGCGTCCAGCAGTTTGCCGGTGAGCGCGGCGGCGTGGCGCTTGAGCAACCGATGATGCGCCGCCTTTTCCAGACAGAACACGTTGGCGAAGATGAGCGCGAAATAATTCATGGCTTCAGTTCATGACCGGACACCGGCCTTCAGCAATTGCCGGTAACGATCTTCCAGCACTTCGATCTGCCGGATGATGTTGTAGTTCTGCTCCACATGCTCGCGTCCGGCCCGGCCATAAGCGAGCCACAAGTCGGGCGATCGGATCAACTTCTCCAGTTGTGCCGTCAGCCCGTCCACATCGCGCTCGTCCGCGAGCAACCCGGTGCGCTCATGCCGGACGGCTTCGGGGATGTCGCAGTGGCGCGTGGCGACGATCGGCACACCGGCGGCGGACATCTCGGTGAGCGTGACGGGAAAACCGCCCTCGGCGTCACCGTCAGACGCGATCACGGAAGGCTGTAAAAAGACATGGGTGTCGGCTAGGCGGCGGAGGTATTCCTCGTAGGGCAGCATCTCCGACCAACTGATGCGGCCAGCCAGATGGTGGTCGCGGATGAATCCGCGCATCTCGGTGGCGCACTTGACCGCCTTGGCGGACTGGCCGCCGATGATCATGTTGAGTTGCAATTCGGGATATTTGGGCGCGAGGCGGGCGAAGGCGCGCAGGCCGTAGATGTGACCTTTCTTCTCGTAGGCGCGCCCGGCCATGAGGATGTGGATTTTTCCGTCGGCGGCGGGGCGGCGAGGTTGGAATGGGATTTTGGTCAGGTCAAGGCCGAGGTGGAAAATCTTCACCTGATCCGGTGCCGCGCCGAGGGTGATGACCTGGTCGCGCATGGCGTTGCCTTCGACGAGGAACATCTCCGAATGGGTGGCCAACTCGCGAAATTGTTCCCGCCAGCCGGGGCGGCGGCAATGCGCCCAGATGTCCGCGCCGTAAAACATCGTGACATGCGGGATCTTCAACGCCCGCGCCAGCCGCCAGTTCATCATCCCGGTCGGACAAAAGTGGGAGTGAAGTAGGGTTGCACCGTGCCGTTCCAGCGCGCGGCGGTGCGACGGATACCAGTCGCCGAGCCAGCGCTGATAAATCTTTTCATAAAGCCGCTGCGGCTGCGGCAGGTCGTATTGTGCATAGACCGGGCTGAAGGGGAATTGCGCCGCCTTTTCCTTGCGCTTGCTGACGACGATGGCCGTGAAATTTTTCAACCCGGTGATCTGGTGGTAGACCCACGAGGCCGGGCACCACGGGTTCACCGAATGGGCGACGACCGGGCGATTTGGGCTTGTTGCAGCGCTGTTATGCATGAGCGGGTGAGAACTCTATGCCGGTTCCCGCCCGGGAAACGAAACATAATCCACCGGCACGCGATAACAGGCTCTGGCGTCCACCAGTTTCTTCTGCCACGGCTTGCCGGAACGCAGATGTTCGAGGAACAAAGTCATGGTCGGAGCAGCGGCGGTGGCAATCTTCGCGTCCAGTGTTTTGTCCGTGTCGTTCGCAGTGATGGACACAATCTCCTGGTAAAGTAGTTCGCCCGCGTCAATCGCCGTGGTGACCCGGTGTAACGTGTAGCCGGTCTGGGTTTCGTGATTGCGGAGACACCAGCGCGACGGCACCGGTCCACGATACAACGGCAGTAAGGACGGGTGAAAGTTCACCAACTCGCGAAACCGCTCAATCAGGTCTGCGGGGAAGATCTGATTAAAGCCGCAAATGATACCCACCGCACTCTCGGGGATTTGGTGGGCGAAGCCGGTGTGGTTCACGTCTAGCACGACGTTGATTGGCAGTCCCCAAGTCCAGCTTCGCCAGAGATTGCGGAAATGCTGCCGCGCCTGCCGGCGACAGCGGCGCAAGACACCGGTGTCGACGGCTGCGCCAGACTTGCCAGACAGCACGATGGTGATTGGTAACCGCGTTTGCCGCTGCCAGGCCACAGCTTGGCGGATGAAAGGCAACCCGTAACTGTCGTTGGTGAACAGGTAGAGCATCACTATCCGCATTTAGTGGAAAAGGGAACCTGTCAAAGTGCGCCGCCACGTCCACTTGGGCGATGGTTGCGGCTGCGCGCCAAAGGAGGCCTTGAAATCCTCCACGCCCTTCAAACCGCCGCTGGGGTTGAAGTCGAACGTCCGAAAGCCCCGCGCCCGCGCGTCCTCCATCAAAAAATCCAAAAGGAAGTTCGCCGGACAAATATCCCCGAACTCCGCGAGCATCGCTCCCTGCCAGTATTGCACCCTGACGTTCCAATAGAGAAAGATTCCCCCCGCCGCAATCTTTCCCGTGGACAGCCTGGCGCACCAAAACTCGACGCCCGGCAGCCCGTTCAAGGACTCGAACAGGTGAAAAGGATAGCCGATGGATGAATCCTTTCCCCAGCGCTTCACGCTGTCGAGATACACGCCGTGATATTCCTTGAGTTCGGTCGGTGTGGTGATGCGTGAAGCCGTCAATCCCGATCGCCGGCCCTTCTTGACGCTGCTCGTGCAGCCCTTGGAATAGCCCTTGATCAACTCGCCAACCGCCTCGTGCAGGCGGATGACATAGGTATGACGGTCGCGCCACTCCAAGTCCGGGGTCAGATGACCCGGTGGCAATTGATGTGGGGCGCCGTGGATTGAAACTTTCCTCACCACGAGCGAGCGTTGGTTTTCGAACAGATCCACCCAATCCGCCCCGGTCAGCGCGCGCCCCTCCGCCACCGGCCCGCCATATGTGTTGGGCACGGTGGACACGCCGCGTCCCAGCGGCCCGATGCGGTAAAATCCTTTCCGCACCAGCAATGGCAGGGCGACGCGCGTACCATCCGGCAGCCGCAAACCCGCCGCTCGCGCCGCGTATTTCCCGCGCCAGGCGGCAACACATTCGCACCAATACGGTGTGTGATAATACGTCGCCGCCGGGCTGTGCTGCACGATGTCGAGCCACTCGCCCCGCGCGAGCCATTTCCAACCGGGTTGGGCGCGTTTGCCGTCGGGTGCTTGTTCGGCGTTCATCGGAGCGATGGCGCGGATTAACGCGCGTAGGCCTCCAGAATCTTTTGCAGCGCGGCGATGACGCTGTCCACGTCCGCATCCGTCAGCTTGGCGGACAATGGCAGCGAGAGCGTGCGTTCGGACACAAATTCCGCGCCGGGAAAATCCGCCGCGCGCAAGCCGTAGGTCTGCGCGTAATGCGGATGCCGGTGCAGGCCGAGGTAATGCACGCCGATGCCGATGTTTTCCTTCGTCAGTGCGGCCAGCACGTCGTCGCGGGTCGCTTTCAGCCGCTCCAAGTCCAGCAGCGGAGTGTAAAGATGATAGGCGTGGCGGGTGTCGGTTTCCGCGGGGGGCGGCAACAACAACGGCCAGCCGGCGAAGGCCTGGTTGTAGCGCTGCCAGATCTCTTCCCTGCGGCGCCAGAGGCGTTCTACTTTCTCCAGTTGCCGCCGGCCGATGGCCGCCTGCATATCCATCATGTTGTATTTGAAGCCGGGCGAGACGACCTGGTAATGCTTGTAGCCTTCGTCGCTGAAACGGTTCCAGGCGTCGCGGCTCATGCCGTGCAGGCCGAGCACCTTGATGCGGTCGGCGTCTTCCTCGCGGCGCGTGACCACCATGCCGCCCTCGCCGGTGATGATGTTCTTGGTGACGTAAAAGCTAAAGCAGCCGAAGTCGCCGAACGTGCCGGCGTGCTGCCCGGCCACGGTCGTCTCGATGGCGTGCGCGCAGTCCTCGATGACGATCAGCTTGTGCTCACGCGCGATCTGCATGATGGCCGCCATGGCGCAGGCGCGTCCGGCAAAATGCACCGGCAAAATGGCGCGCGTGCGGGGTGTGATTTTATTTCGGATGGCGTCGGGGCAGATGTTGAAAGTCTTCGGGTCGCAGTCGGCGAATACGGGCGTGGCGCCGCTGTGGATGATGGCGTTGGCCGTGGCGCAAAAGGTCATGCCGGTGGTGATGACTTCATCACCTTCCTTCACGCCGGCGGCGAGCAGCGCCAGATGCAGGGCGGCGGTGCAGGAGTTGAGCGCCATCGCGTATCTGCCGCCGACATAGCGGGCGAATTCCTCCTGGAACTTCGCCACCTGCGGCCCCGTGCCGATCCAGCCGGTGCGCAGCACACCCACGACCTCGGCAATCTCATCCTCCGAGATCAGCGGACTGCCAAAGACCAGGAAAGTATCCCGGACGGGTTTGCCGCCATGGATGGCAAGTTGAGTTGCGCTCATTTGATGCGAGCGCGTGTTTAGCCAAATCGGCCTGAAGTTTCCAGAACAAACCGGGGCGGGCGTATGTCCCGCCCATGGCCATTTCAGCAGGAGTTCTGACAATGCCCCGAAGCATTTGGCAATGCTTAGCCGTAACTATTCAGTAGCCAAAGAGGTCACCGTCTGGAGGTGATTGATGGGTGAATATCAAACCATCAAATCACACCGGAAATTCCGTTCACCAAACGGTGACCGAATTCATTAAACTCAAAACCCCTGAACAAACGATCCAAATCGGATTCACCGACCAGAAGGTTAGTGGTCGGGCCGGGCTGCTGACGTTTGCTGGGTTCCTGCACTGGCACAAATTCACCCAGCTTCTGGTCCAGGTCTTGCGCTTAATTCTGGTCGGACCACGACAATCAGTTCGTCGATAGGTGGTTGGATCAAAAATCAGCGCCGAAATCGATCTATAGACGCGTTTTGACCCTCGAAAAGCGAGCCATGCTCTTCCCGCAAAATCCATGCCCCGGATTCTTGCTGGGTATCCAGGCGTTGGCGGACCCGAATCTTTTGCTCGATCACTTCGACAAAACTCTGGCTGCCCACCGCAATCCCCATCGTCCATTTTTCCTGTCGTTTTAGCTCATCATTGATGATCGCCTCTTCGACAGCCACGTTGAAATTCTTTTGGAATTCATCCCAGCTCGCAGCGCGAACCAGCCACAATAACTTTTCGATGTCTAAGAGCTGATTGCGTTTGCGCCATCCCATCAGTTCGCTATAACCCGACCATTCCCATTCGCGCGGATGCTTGACCACTCTGCACCGAACCATGTTCAGTTCGACATACTTCAAACATTCCCAAAGGTATTCTCCGGAATCGACCATGGTCGCCTGATAACGGCCTTCCCAAAAGGCGCCGCTGCGGGCCTTCCTTCGATTGTACTCTCTGGCAAACTCACCGGAGGCTTGTTGCATCAGTCCAGCAATCTGCTTGGAGTCTTGGGCATAAACCAGCAAGTGGACGTGATTGCTCGTGATGTTGTAGGTCAGCAGCGACATATCCCATTGCTGAATTGCCTGCCGCAGGCGCTGTCGGTACGCATGGCGATCCTTGGCAAACTTCAAGAGGAACTCCCGGTCATGGCAGCGATGGGTCAGGTGATAAATGTTTCCGGCGACGATGTAGCGATTGGCCCTTGGCATCGGCCCAAGCCTACGCCGATGGCTGGTTGATGACAAGGCGCAGAAAACGGGGCCAAAAAACGCGCCATGAGCTCTTTTTCGGGCCTGGATTTGCTGGAACCCTCCTTCAGCCAACTGGTTGTTCTGGTCCGACCAAAATCATGAACAAAATCATGAAATAAATTGTCTCATATGAGACAAAAGTTTGCTCACAATCCGGGAACGCTGTTGGCTGAATTTTCGAGATTGGGCGGGCTCATCACGCATGCGCATTGACCGAGCCAAGCCCCTTCTCGTTACTGGATCGGCCGGATGCATCGGACGGGCCGCTGTGTCCGGTCTGTTGACCGCAGGCTGGAGCGTGCGTGGGTTCGACCGCTTGACCACGTCCGGAGGCGCGCAATCTGTCGTAGGCGATCTGACCGATGCCGTCGCTGTGCGAAACGCTGCTGCGGGAGTGGGCGCGATCATTCATCTTGCGGCTGTTCCGGATGATGATGATTTCGTCACGCGATTGCTGCCAAGCAACCTTATCGGCCTGCACAATGTCCTCGAAGCGGCGCGGCTTGAAGGCGTGCCGCGCGTGTTGCTGGCTAGCTCGGGTCAGGTGGTTTGGTGGCGCTTGCTCGAAGGTCCGTGGCCGATCCCGCCCGATGCACCCTATTTGCCGCGTCATTGGTATGCGGTTACCAAAATTGCGGCCGAAGCGGCTGGCCAGGCTTACGCGCGAAATTATGGCCTGGCCGTTCTCGCACTGAGGTTGGGCTGGTTTCCGAGGACGCGCGAACACGTTGCCGAAGTTGGCCATACGGCGCGCGGACCGAACATTTACCTGAGCCCTGGCGACGCTGGACGTTTTTTCGCGCGCGCCATGGAAGCACCGCTGGAACCTGGATTTGCAGTCGTCTTCGTGGCGAGTCGTCCGGCTAACCGAATCATTTTTGACCTGGAACCGACGAAGACGCTTCTGGGATGGGAACCGCAAGACCAATGGCCAGCCGGCGCCGAGCATCTCTTGTAAGAATCCGCGATTAACTTCTAAGGCAGTGTCTCAGATGGCTTGCGAGCCTTGTTCAAAAGTTCGGTTAGCGAAACTTCGGCAGGTTCAGGTGCGGTTCGTTGTCGTTGTTCGAGCGCCGCCGCCAAGACTCGATGGGCGCCATCCAATTCGTTTGCTTGGCCGATTCGACATGACCATCGCAAAACGCCAGATTCGCACTAACTCGGTGAACCTTCGCCGGCCAATTGCGCGGACTCAGGTTGTTCACTGCCAAGCCCAGATAAAACATCCCGTTCAATTCCGCTTCGTTGGAGTCGCGTAGGTGCTGCTCTCGCCGGGCAGCGCAAGAATCGGAGCGAGGCAACCCAGCCACCAAACTGAACGCCGATCGAGCAAATGACAGCCATCTGCGGGAAATTGATATTCTGCTTCATCATCGACATAGAGCCGAAGTGCCAGTCCAATCTGCCGCAGATTTCCTCGGCACGCGGCGGAATTCGCGTTTCCTCGAGCACGGCTCAAAGCAGGCAGGAGCAGACTTGCGATGATCGCGATGATCGCAATCACGACAAGTCATGTCATTCGATGAGAGTAAAGCCGAGCCCGCGATCAATCGAACGGCGGCCTTTGCCTCGCAGTGCAGACTTTCGATTCTGCAGGTTCGGGCGGCTTTCCAGTCGCCCCGTGCGGGCGGCGGGTTCGAAAACGACGGGGCCTTTGGGCTTCGACGCTTTCCTCGGCTTGCGCGATTTCGTTTTAGAACAACCTCCCTTTCTGCTCCGCAATCGCGTCTAGAATGAATTGAACAGCCACAGCGGCGAGCAACAAGCCCATGATGCGTGTGGCGATCTTCATAGCGATCGGACTGATCCAGCCTGCGCCCTGAGACGCCAAACGCAAAATGACATAACTGACCGCGCAAACGGCCGCGATGCAACCAAGCAGAGCAATCTCTTGGGGCAAGCCCTTGGCCTGTGTTCTAAGCAGAATAGTCGTCGAGATCGCGCCTGGTCCCGCCAGCATCGGGACCGCCAGCGGTGTAATGGCAATATCATCCTTCGCCGCACCGGCATCCGTCTCCTCGATGGTCTCATGCACCGGCGAGCGCCGCGCGCGCAACATGTCCAGCGCCACCAAGAGCAAGATGATGCTGCCGGCGATTTTGAACGCGGACATCGTAATTCCGAACAATCGAAAGAGGCCTTCTCCAATCAACGTAAAGAAAACCAGCACGCCAGCCGCGACCCAACAGGCCAAACGCGCCATGCGAATGCGCTGTGCCGGAGTATCGTGCGGCGTCATCGCCAAAAAGGCGGGAATTAATGCGATCGGGTCGATGATGATGAACAACGAACTAGCCGCCAAAAGGATGTATTCAAGCAAGGTCATGCCAAATAGTAACGCCGGCCCAAGACGTCGTTTCGCCGCAGTTCCAGAGAACGGGCATTGCGGCGTTGCAGGACACCAAGAGCAGGACAGGCGAGACGCACTGTCCTACGAGGTCGATGGCGCCAATGCACGATTTACAGGCACGCCGGCGCCAAGATCGCGTCCTTCATCCCGTGAATGATTTTTTTGTCAGCCGGACAAATTGTGGCAAGGACGCCGCCGAGCTGAGCCCGAGCTTCGTCGGCTTCACCATGAACGAAATAGTACGGGCAGAGTCGAACACGGCCCTTCATAGGGAGGAGTTCGTCGCGCGCAAAGTCATGCCAGCTTGCATCCACAGTTCTTGGTTTGTGATACCGTTGCAAAACGAAGGGTGAACGCGCAAAACATTGCAGAGCCAGGTCGACAGCCTCGCTCCATTCCGCAACAGAAAGGTCGCTTCCCAGGTAAACGCCTCGCGCTCCCCAAGCTTTGTCTGAGAATCCCGAGACTTTGAGAATGAGCGCGCGCTCGCGGTGCGAAAGCGATTTCAACTGATGCCAGTCGGTCAGGTCCAATTCGGGAATGGCCGCGTGCGGAGGCAATGGTGTTGGATCAACGATCCAGGTGTAAGGCACGCATTGCAGCAAGGTCTCGATAAAGCGTTCGCCGAGTTCCTGCCGCCAGAAGCCCCGCAAGTTGCGGTTCCAAAGGAGCGCGAAGAGCATTTTCTCTTCGAGGAACGTTTTCGGCGGCGGCGTAACATGAATCTTCTTTTCCTTCGCCATCGTGAAAGCCAGCTGCGCATTTTCGACATTGGCCAGGTCGAAGAGCTCGAAGAAACGATAAACGGCATCGCCAGTCGCAAACTTCGTGAACTTTGAACTCTGAACTTTGAACCTTGAACTGCCGAGCGCGTCGCAGAGCCACTCCATTTCGGGCCGATAGGTTGACGATTCTTCAGAGACGATGACATGCGCGGCGGGCGCGTCGCCGAAGATTCCTGCGAAGCCGCGCAACATCCCTTCCGCCCCGCCGATGACGTGTGGGGGCTGCGACGAAGAGACATTGTCTGTTGTTTGCGGTGCGTGATGCGTGATGCGTGAGATGTGATCTGGAACGCGCGAATAGGTTTGGTTCAGCCAGGCGGTCAAACCGATTCCGCCGGGAACGCTATCCAATTCTGTGATGGCAATTCCGGATTCGGTCAGCAACAGGTCGGGGCGAATCACTCGAGGGAGATCATTCTTAAATGCAGGCGAACGCTGCAGTTCAATCAACTCGGCAGGCTTTCCCTGATCAAGCCACCCAGCCACCCAAGCCGGTTGTTTGCCGGCCACGCTCAAGCGATAGAGCAAATTAACGGCTCGGTTGAATTGCAGCAGAACGCGGCCGAGTCGTTCCAATTGTTCGACTAAAACAGGCTCAAGCTGAAAAGGAACAGGCGAAATCCGCCACTCTTGCCCCGCGAACAGGCCGCCGGCGGGCATCTGGTCGCGAATGTAACGAGCCTGCCCGCGAGCGGGACCGGGAGAGGTTTGAGGCGCCATTCAAATGGAAAGCTTTTCTGGATGAAAATGCTCTGCAATCAAGCCGGCCATGCGCTGGATTAAATTAGGAGGAACCAGGCAAAGTCCGCGCGTCTTGTTCATGGGCTTCGAATACGAAATACGTTAGCTCCTCACTTGTCCATTTCCAATCCCAATCCATTTGTAGGTAGTCAGTTCGTCAAGACCCATTGGTCCGCGGGCGCCCACCTTGTCCGTGCTGATCCCAATTTCAGCGCCCATGCCAAACTCGCCCCCGTCCGTAAAACGGGTCGACGCATTCCAATAAACCGCCGCGGAATCGACTTCAGCGAGGAACTGTTTCGCCCGGGCCTCGTTCCGAGTGACGATACTGTCGGAGTGAGCCGATCCGTAATAATTGATGTGATCGATCGCTTGTTGAACGCCCTCGACAAGCCGGACATTCAAAATGTAATCGTTGTACTCGTTGAACCAATCCTGTTCCGAAGCAAGCTTGATTCGAGTTTGGGTGTTGGATATCGAATCTTGACCGTTCAAAAGCTCGCGTGCCTCCTGGTCAACGCGCAGTTCAACATTTTTTTCGCTGAGCCTATTTGCGATCACAGGCAGGAACGCAGGCGCAAGCGCTCGATCGATCAGCAATGTTTCCATGGCATTGCAGACCGCGGGTCGTTGGACTTTGGCGTTCATCACAATCTCCTCGGCCATCTTCAAGTCGGCATCGGCATCCACAAAGACATGGCAAACACCTTTAAAATGTTTGATTACCGGCACCTTCGAACATTCCGCAACGGCTCGAATGAGGCTTTCGCCGCCGCGTGGCATGCAAACATCCACGTACTGCGTCAATGAAAGGAGCTCCTGGATAGCTTCCCGGTCAATCGTTGGCACGACCTGAATCGCATGCTCGGAAAACGCGGCCAGCTGCCCTCGTCCAGCCGAAACCAGGACTTCTGCAATAGCGCGGTTCGAATTCAGCGCTTCTTTTCCTCCTCGCAAGATCGTTGCGTTTCCGGATTTGAAGCAAAGGCCGGCGGCGTCCGCCGTCACGTTCGGGCGAGACTCATAAATGATAACAACGACGCCAATGGGAGTCGTCATCTTTTGAAGTTTGAGACCGTTGGGACGGAGGCGTTCGTCGAGAATTCGACCGACCGGATCAGGCAATGCCGCGACGTCGCGCAACCCTTTGGCGATGCTGGCGATTCGTTTCTCGTCGAGCTTGAGGCGGTCGAGCATCGCCCCAGTGAGGCCAGCCTGCGTGCCTGCGGCCATATCAAGTTCATTCGCGCGTTGAATGGCCGGACCGTGTTCTTCGAGCGCGTTTGCCATCGCCAGCAAGCAGGCGTTCTTCTCGGCTGTGCTGAGCTTGGCCAATGACCGAGACGCGGCCTTGGCTTGTCGAGCCAATCGCGACATCTCTTCAGCTAAGTTCATGCGACCCAACCTAAGCCAAATCCACAAAGTTAAAAGGGCGAAGTTCGGAGCGCGGACATTCTTGTCCGCAGCAACTGGAAATGAGGAAACCAATGCGTCCGCGCTAGAGTTTCAAAAAGTTTTTGACAATCGTTCGTCCGTTTTGAGTGAGGATGCTCTCGGGATGAAATTGGACGCCCCAAATGCGATAATCCTTGTGCTTAACGCCCATGATCTCGCCTTCGTCCGTTTCAGCAGTGATTTCCAAGCAGGCGGGGAGAGTATCGCGCTTGATCACGAGAGAATGGTAGCGCGTCGCTGAAAAAGGATTCGGCATGTCTTGGAAGAGGTCGCGTCCGTTGTGTTTGATCAGCGATGTTTTGCCATGCATCATTCGATAATTGACCACCACATCCCCTCCAAAGGTGTGTCCGATGCACTGATGCCCCAGGCAAACGCCGAACAGCGGTATTTTCGGCCCGAACGTTCTGATGATGTCGTTCGAAAGGCCAGACTCCCGCGGTGAACAAGGGCCGGGCGAGACAAGAATCCGTTCGGGGTTCAGCGCGCGGATTTGATCAATCGTAATTTGATCGTTGCGGTGCACCTGCAAGTTCGCTTTCAGTTCCCCAAGGTACTGAACGAGGTTGTAAGTGAAAGAGTCGTAATTATCGATCACCAGAATCATAGCTCTAATTCAAACCAGCCGAAACGTAGTTCAGCTAGAGGCTTACGCCAATGCAAATCAGCATCCGAATCCCAAATCGCGCATGGGGACCAAGAACCAACTATTGTGGCATGTAGTCCCGCTTCAGCCTCAATGCCTTTCGGTAATTCAAGGCCGTGTGGTTGTCCCGGAGGGACAAGTGCCTTCTGAATTGAATTACCGAAAGGCATTAGGCTTCCGCCGGTGCGATCGCATTCCGCAATGGCCTTGGCGCCAGCAAATGCGGCCGCCTCAAGGCGGGACTACATGCCGGGAGGTTCAAGCCCTAACTGCTGGCTTGTTGTTCTTGAGGTTTGTCGGTTCTTCGCCGCGGTTTGCGCGGCGTTTTGAACAGTTCGAGCTGCGGACTCTTGAAGAAGTCGTAGTTCTTCAGAATGCGAATGATCTGGAGCAGGTCGGATTTTTGGTAATTGCGGTTCGTCTCAATTTGATTGACCAGCTCGGCGAGCATGGTGCGGAACGGAATGACAGCATCAATTCCTTTCTCGCGCAGGAAGGTGATGCTGCGTTCGCGCGCTTGTTCGTCCTGGGGCAAAGCTGGCGCGACCAAGATTTTGGTCAGCGAACCATCCCCGCCAAATGTCTTGGCCGCATGTTGAAATACCTTCGGCTCGACAAACCGGAAAATTTCCGGCGCGTGCGTCATAACAGCCGGGCTAAAGGTTTCAGTGTGCCAGCCCTTGACGACCACGACCGCCCGCGTAATCCGCGGCAACTCCAGCGGCGTCAACACAAAAGGCAGCGCAGAATTGTCCGGCCGCGCTCGCGGATTCAGCACGAAGAAGTCGACCTCTTCATCCTCCCGGCGGGTCTGGGCAATATACTTGCGCTGCTGACGCACGAGAAACCCGTGCAGTTCGAAGTACTCACGGACAATGGCCTCGCTGACGGCGCCCATATCAAACGGATGTGCGCTCCGCGAGATGCGCCAACTCTCGGCGAAGAAGCGCCGTTGGAACTTTGTGGCCGTGACTTGCCTGCCCGATGCGTCCGGCGAGGACAAACTTGATGTCACCGCCGCTGACTTTTTTGTCGAGCATCATCGCATCAAGCAGCCGTTGTCGCTGCGCTTCATTCAAGCGGAGGTGAATGGGCAATCCCGCGCGAGCGAACAAGCATTCGATTCGCCCGACATCATGCTTCGGCAAGCCTCGCAACCGTTCCGATAAACGGGCGGCTGCCACCTGCCCGATCGAAATCGCTTCGCCGTGCAGAAATTTGCCGTATCCAGTGATCGCTTCGATCGCATGCCCGATCGTATGCCCAAAGTTAAGAATGGCTCGCAACCCGCCTTCGGTTTCATCCTGGCCCACAATTTCTGCCTTGATCGCACAACACCGCGCAATCACAGGCGAGAGCGTTTGCGGATCGCGTTGGATCAGTTTCTCCAGATCGCGCTCCAAGCGCTTGAACAAGGCCGCGTCGTAAATAATCCCATACTTAATCACCTCGGCCAAACCAGAGCGGAATTCTCTCTCGGGCAATGTCTCGAGCGTTTCCAAGTCGCAGAGAACAAACCGCGGCTGATAAAATGATCCGGCCAAATTCTTGCCCGCTTTAAGATTGACGCCAACTTTGCCGCCTACCGAGCTGTCCACCTGCGCCATCAGAGAAGTTGGAACTTGAACGAACGGGATGCCACGCAAATAGGTCGCGGCGACGAACCCTGCCAAATCACCCACCACACCACCGCCGAGTGCGACGATGAACGATTTTCTCTCCAACCGATGAGCCGCCAATTCGTCGTAACATCCGCGAACGGAATCCAAGCTCTTGGATTTCTCGCCAGCCCGGACCGTAACCATTATCGGATCGAACCCGGCTGAACTGAGCAGCTGTTTTGTCCGCTTTCCGTACAGGCGCGCGACATTTGAGTCGGAAATGATCGCGCAACGGCGGTTCAGCTTATGCCGCGAGCAGAGTGTGCCAAGCCGGGCGAGTGCATCGGTTCCAATCAGAACAGGGTAACTGCGGTCCTCCAAAGGGACCTTCACAACATGCATGCGCAAAGCATACGCATAGTGGCGAATCTGTCCAAGCGTCGAATAATGCAGCGAAGCAGCGAAGGCTTCCCCGTAGCGCTGAGTTTCACTCTGTCCAAACTCACTCAATCCTCTGGACGCTCTCCATGCGGCGCCATCTTCACCAGCTTCGGATCGAACTGGCCCATGACAGTGACCAGATCGTTTTGCGCTGCCATGACTTCGCGAATGTTTTTATACACCATCGGCACTTCATCGAGGCCGGCCGAGATGAGTGTCACACCTTGCTGTTTCAAGAACCGGTTCACATCTTTCCAATTGAATTTCTCACTCGCGGCCTTGCGGCTCATCACGCGGCCTGCGCCATGCGACGCCGAGTGCAACGATTCGGCATTGCCTTTGCCGCTCACTACGAAACCGGGCGACGCCATCGAGCCTGGGATAATCCCGAGCACACCTTCACCGGCCGGCGTGGCGCCTTTGCGATGGACGACAACCTCGCGTTCGGCGCCATCGATCACGTGACGTTCTTTCCAGGCAAAATTGTGGTGGTTCTCGAGATCAAACAAGACCTCGGCGCCCAGATTTGAGGCGATGTGCTTGTGAATGAGCGCGTGATTGGCCGCCGCGTAGCGCCCCATCAATTCCATCGCGGCCCAATATTCCTGGCCTTCTTGCGAATCCAAGGAAAGCCACGCCAGCCGCTTCAATTCACTGGGCAAATCTTTGAATTGCGCGAAGGCCAGCTTTGAATAATGGTCGCACACGGCGGCCCCTGTTCCGCGGCTTCCGCTGTGACTGAGCAGCGCGACATATCTTCCCGGTTCGAGATGCCCGATCTTCCCGTGCGCAGTAAACTGGCCGAATTCGACGAAATGATTGCCGCTGCCGCTGGTGCCTAATTGCGACCACGCGCGATCTTTGTTTTGTTTTGTGACGGGGCTGATCGACCAATCCGCGTCCAACACTTCGTGTTCGCGCCGATGCTTGAAAGTTGCGCCGACACCGAAACGGGTTTCGGATTCGATGGCGCGCGTGAGCCGCTCTTGATGATGTTCCAAATCGCGCAAGGTGAGATCAAGGACGGTCATCTTCATGCGACAGGCGATATCCACGCCAACCGCGTAGGGAATGACCGCATTTTCGGCAGCCAGCACGCCGCCGATGGGCAAACCGTAGCCAACGTGTGCGTCGGGCATGAGCGCGCCTGCCACGGCGACAGGAAGCAAACAAGCGCGTTCCATTTGCAGCACCGCTTCCTGTTCGAGGCCATCGCCCCACTGCCGATACTTGACGGGTGCGGCCCGCGGCGGAGGCGGCGCGTTGAGCAAAGCTGTGGCAAACTCTCCACGCAACGGGTCATCGCTGAACGAGGCCGGGTTCGCGACGATTGCCTTCACTTCTTCGTCGAGCCGTGTTTTGTCACCGCCTTTCAGAATGTAGCGGCTGATGAAATCGACGCCTCGGCGTTGCGCTTCTCCGAGCGGCACACCGAGGCGGATGAGATCTTTGGTATTCAGCTGATTCCCCCAAGTCAGTTCAGCGCCAACCTTTCGGCGCCGTGCAATCTCGCCGACAATTGGGTAATTGGAAACTGGAATTGATCCATGCGAAGCGGATCGCGCCCGCACCCGGCGTAACGCAGACTTCAGTCTGCCGTATCGCCGATTTGCAATCCCGATGCCGTCCGCACTTTGGGAGACGCTTGGACTTTCCAACGATCCGCAGAATACGATTCTGCGTTACGGCGAAGGCGGGCGCACCACTCGCGCAAACGCCTTCGCCAATATGTCGCTTAGTACGCTGCCTGGACGCCTTTGACCGATCGCTTCTTCATCCAAGGCATTAACGACCGCAACCGAGCGCCCACTTTCTCGATCGAATGCTGTTCACCCTTCTTTAAAAGCGCATGATATTTCTTATAGCCGCCCTGGTACTCCTCCACCCAGCCTTTGGCGAATTTGCCCGACTGCACGTCTTTCAGGGCCGCTTTCATTCTCTTCTTCACTGCAGCGTCGATAATCTTCGGGCCAATCGTAACGTCGCCCCACTTCGCGGTTTCAGAAACAGAGAAGCGCATGCCGCTAATACCCGCCTCATTGATCAAGTCCACAATCAACTTCAACTCATGCAAACATTCGAAGTAAGCCATCTCAGGCTGGTAACCCGCTTCGACCAAAGTTTCATATCCAGCCAGGATCAAAGCCGTCACTCCACCGCAAAGCACCGTTTGTTCACCGAACAAATCCGTTTCCGTCTCTTCTTTGAACGTCGTTTCGATGACCCCCGCGCGCGCGCCGCCAATTCCTTTGGCCCAAGCCAAGGCCACTTTCTTCGCTTGCCGGCTCGGGTTTTGGTACACACCAATCAACGCCGGCACACCTTTGCCTTCTGTATACTGGCGGCGCACGATGTGGCCCGGACCTTTCGGCGCGACCAAAATCACGTCGACATCCTTCGGCGGAACGATCGTTTTGAAATGAATGGAGAATCCGTGCGAAAAGAGGAGCGCCTTGCCTTTGGAGAGATTCGGCGCAATGTCCTTTTCATACGCGCCGGGCTGTTTGGTATCGGGCAGCGCCACCATGATGACGTCTGCGCGCCGCACAGCTTCGGCGGTGCTGACGACTTCGAAACCTTTCTCTTGGGCGACTGGAATCGATTTGCTTCCCTCGTACAGGCCGATGATGACGTTCAATCCGCTGTCTTTGAGGTTCAGCGCATGAGCATGGCCTTGAGAGCCAAATCCCAAAATGGCGAGGGTTTTGTTTTGGAGAATGTTTAGGTCCGCGTCTTTATCGGTATATACTTTGGCAGGCATTGGTTGGTTAGTTGGGGTTTAGAGTTGAAAGTTAACGTCTGCATACGCGCCGAAATTACTTCCGTGGCAAGGCCACTTTGCCGGTTCGGGTCAATTCCAGAATCCCGAAGGTCTTCATCAGTTCGATAAACTTTTCGACTTTGCTTTCGTTCCCGGTGATTTCGATCGTGAGACTAGCCGGCTGGACATCGACGATCTTGGACCGGAAAATGTCTGTGATCTGCATCACTTCAGGCCGCGACTTGGAATCGACCGCGACCTTGACGAGCACCAGCTCGCGATCGATGTACTCTTGTTCGCGGAAATCCTGGACTTGGAGCACATCGATTAACTTCTGCAGTTGTTTCACGATCTGCTCGATTGTGGCGTCGTCGCCGCGCGTCACGATGGTCATGCGCGAGGTGTCCGGATCCTGCGTGGGCCCAACATTCAGCGTGTCGATGTTGTAACCTCGACCACTGAACAGCCCAGCCACCCGCGTGAGCACGCCAAACTTGTTTTCCACCAACACGGAAATTGTGTGTCGCATAATAGAGTTCGCCGCATGGCCCTCAAAAAACGGCTCACCGGACAAATAAAAATCCCGCATCCCTGTCGGAAGTGCGGGCGACCTGCGAGCGTTAAGCCAAAGCTTCAGGCCGCGTTAGTCAACAACGACTACAGCGAGGACCTGACCGGCCTTAGCAACTGGTTGCATCGGGCGGGAAAGTAACAATCGACTATTTTGAGGTCAACAGGATTTTGACACAGGATTTTGACGCACATGACGCACAATCGCTGCCTGGGAAGTCCTCCGTTGCGCCGAACGGCAGGGCTGGCTAGGGTGAATCGCATGCCCGACAAATCTCTGAAGGTTCTTGCCGTCGTCGGAAGCCTGAACAAGAACTCGGCAACGCGAGTCGTGATCAACCATGTGGCGGCCGAGCTCGCATCACAGAGATGCGCCGTTGATGTGCTCGATTTCCTTCACCAACCGCTGGCTTTGTACAACCCGGATTCGGCCCATCAATTGGAAAGCTACTCGCCATTAAAGGAACGAGTGGAACACGCCGATGTTTATGTGCTCGGGACGCCGGATTATCACGGCAGCATTAGCAGCGCGTTGAAGAATTTCCTGGATCACTTCTGGCATGAGTTCGCTGGGAAATTATTTGCCACGATCGTGGCTTCTCATGAGAAGGGATTGACTGTCACCGACCAGCTCCGGACCGTGGCCCGGCAATGTTACGCGTGGTCGCTGCCTTACGGCGTTTCGTTTGTGGATCGGGAGGATGTGCGCGAAGGACGTGTCGTTAGCGATGCTCTGAAGAAACGGCTCGATATGTTCATTCGAGATGTCCGGGTTTACGGCGAACTTCTCGCCGCACAACGCCGGGCTGATTTGTCGGGAACGGATGCGGGGTTTTTGGCTCGGCTAAGGAAATGAAACGTAATCCGTGAAACGTGATGCGTGATGCGTGACGGCGGCGATCAGGAGGCTTTTGGTGAACTCGGGACCGGCTATGACGGATTTCAGATCACGCATCACGTCGTACGCATCACGTCTTACTCTTCACACGCCATTGACGTTCGACGCCCCCGCCCGTAATTTGTCTCCATGATCGATTTGACCGAGATTCAGCCTCGCGGCGTTGATCGTTTTGAAACGCGTCCACAAATGCCGCCAACAAAACTGGATGCTCTTTCGCGCGATATCTTGGCCCTGAAGAAAGAGCTGAATGCGATCATTCTCGCTCATAACTATCAAGTGCCCGAGATTCAGGATGTGGCCGACTTCGTGGGCGATTCGCTTGGTCTGTCGCAGGAGGCCGCGAAAACCAACGCCGACGTAATTGTCTTCTGCGGCGTGCATTTCATGGCTGAGACGGCGAAGATTCTGAACCCGCACAAAGCAGTGATCCTGCCGGACAAAGATGCCGGTTGCTCGTTGGCGGAAAGCTGTCCGGCGCCGAAGTTGAAGGCGTTTCAAGCGGCGAATCCGAACTTCTACACGATTGCCTACATCAATTGCAGCGCGGAAGTGAAGGCGCTCAGCGATGTCATTTGCACCAGCGGCAACGCGGTGAAGATTGTCAAAGCTGCGCCGCCAGACCGCGATCTCTTGTTCGTGCCGGACGAAAACCTCGGCGCGTGGGTCATCGAAAAAACCGGGCGGCCCATGACGCTTTGGCGAGGCAACTGTTACGTTCATGTAGAATGGACGCATGCCAGCATCATGCGCATCCGGGACGAATTTCCCGGCGCCCCGCTGGTTGCTCATCCCGAATGCACGAAGGCAGTCCGGATGCTGGCGGATGAAGTGTGTTCCACCGAAAAGATGGTCGGCTACTGCCGGCGCACTCCGGCGAAAGCGATTATCATCGCCACGGAAGCGGGCATGTTGCACAGGCTCCGCAAAGAATGCCCGGACAAGCAATTCATTCCGGCGCCTACCGACAACTGCCGCTGCAATGAATGCCGTTTCATGAAAATGAACACGCTCGAAAAACTCTGCGATTGCATGACTAATCGTTCGCCGCGTGTTGAATTAAGCGACGAGATTCTCCGTAAGGCTCGTGCGCCCATCGAGCGGATGTTAGAAATCTCAGCGCGACCGGACTGACCGGCCTGCGGCAATTCTGACCATGAACCTCCTGGCAGGACAGTGCGTCTCGCCTGTCTAAATCTAAACATTGAGGCACACCTGGACAGGCGGGACGCGCCGTCCTACGGGTTCGATTCAGCGAGTCGTTGCAAGGCGCCGACGGTGAAGATCTGTGGGTAAAGGCGTTCGTAATACCAGAGCTTCGCGAAATAGAACCCGATCGGCGCGGGCGTTCTCCACTCACCGGCTTCGACGCGTTCGATTAGCCAGCGCGCTCCACGTTCCAAAGCTAACGTCACACCTTTCGACAGCGCTTGCCGAGCGACCGACAAACTGCCGGCCAAAGCTTCAATCGCCAGCGCCGATTCCTCAATAGTCGACGGGCCGTTGGCCGAGCCGCCCCAACCTCCATCTGGCTTTTGCGCCGAAACGAGCCACGCGGTTGCCCGCTCACGCAGCTCACGAACGTGCTCTGATCGGCTGGACTTCAATTCTTCCAGAGCAACGAGGACCCGAGCTGTTCCGTAAGTCGGATTTTCATCGCCGGTCATGAATTCATTTCCGAACCATAATGGCGCCCACGAGCCATCGGCGCGTTGGCTCTGTGCCAGATAACCTAGCATGCGCTCGAGAGCCGCAGTGAGGCCCACTTTTAGATTGTCGGGCACCACGTCAATCCAGGCCGTCAGAGCGCGTAGCGCATGTGCGGTTAAATCTGGACTGCTGCGGTCAAACGGGAGCGCGCCCCAGCCGCGGCAAAACGTCGGAATTCCTCCGTCGCGGTTCTGCAGGTTCAATAACCAATGAATGCCAGCGAGAACCGCAGCGGGAGCCTCTTCGTCGCGATCTCCAAGATTTCTCAAGGCCAGCAACGCTCCCGCTGTGTCGTCCGCGTCCGGAACTCCGCCAGGCAAATCAGTCCAGGCCCAGCCGCCCGGGGCCGCGTGCGTGTAGGGATGTTCGTTGCGATATTGTTGATGGAGCAACCATTCCCGAATCGAGTTGCGTTCGTCAGATCCCAAGCTCATTGCGTTTGCGTCTGATCCCGAATCCGCGCGCGCTCGACTGAGGAGGGCATTAACCGACAAAGTCGTCACCCATGTCGACAAATTGGCATCGATCGGCCAACTGCCATCTGGCCGCGCGGATGCTCGCAGGAACTCCGACCCGTGAATCGTGGTGGGATGATCGACTTGTCCGCTGCCTGCCAAGCTCATAACGACAAAACTCGTGAGCGGCGTCGCCTCCAAGAACCCGCCGCTGGATGGTTGAATGCGGCGCAAGGTCTTCAAAGTGCGGACACGTGTCCAGTTGCGGCAAACTCGCGCGAAAGGATTCAACGAGGGCCGGTGCCAGTGCCGAGCTTGTCCAATAGCGATCAAAGCGGGCAAAGCGTAACTAACGACGGGCAAGCGAAGAGCTGCGAACCATTGATGCGGGCATGCCGCCAGCTCGAACGGCAATGGCAACACCCAGCGCCAAGCGTCGGGCCCGGCTCCCAGCCGCCCGGCGAGCGCACACATGGTGAGGATCGGCACAGAGAAGGTGCGATCCTTGCCGTACCGTTTGATTATGGCCGGCGCGAGGCGGTCCGGCTCGATTCCTCCAGCGCGTTGAATCAGCCAGCGTTCGGCATTGGACAGCACGACGGAATACTTTTCGTCTGCTCCCGACACGGCGCCAAACGCAGCCCAGCATAACGTCGTTGTGCTGATATTGCTCAGACTGATCGTGGTGTCTCCCCAGCCTCCATCGGCGTTGGCGTTCCCGGCCAGCCAATCGAGCCCTTTTGGGATCAGCGTCTGGGACGCGGGATGTCGGGCGGTGGATGCATGCTCGACAATCGCCAACGCGCAGACAGCGGTTGCCGTGGAGAGCGCGCTGCTGGACAATTCTCCGGTCCAATGACTCTTTGCGGTGCGGGCCTTAAGCAACTCGCTCCGAGCGATGCACAGCGCGGTTTGGAGACGAGATCGCACAGGCTGAGGAACAGGCAAATCGCCCTGGTTAATCCTCTTGTAGGATAGGCGTCCCGCCTGTCCTGGCGCACCTCAAGGTTGGGACAAGCGAAACCGTGAACCGCGCTGTAGCGGACAGGCGAGACGCCCGTCCTGCGACACAGGTTTGGGGGAGGCGGGCAACGATGGCGTTCACACCAAATCCTTCTCGCGCTTCCGAGCCGGCATGACAGAACACGCTTCCTTGCATCCAAACCATCGGCTCAATAAGTAACGATTACGGCTCACCCAATTGTAAACCTTTTCCGCGACCCAAATCACACCCGGAACCCACAGAATCAGAGCGACCGGAACCAGCAACGGCATTCGCATTCCAACAAAACGGATGCATCGCGCGCCGCGATAAATCCTCCCGGACGGCGTGACACAATGAATGGCCTCGAGCAAATCCTGGCGAGTAAGGCTGGGCGCCACAGACGCTGCGCGTTTATGCGACAACGGCATCAGGCTGACAACGTTGAGCCAGTCCAGCCACGTCAACAACTTCATTTGGAAGGTGCAAAGGGGACACGCGTCGTCGTAAAGGACGGTATGAGTCGCGGCAGGCATTCGAGTCATCGCCCATCAAGTTACGCGTGAAGCTATTGTCCCGTCAATCATCAGCCCTCATCAGCTCATCAGCCCACGGGCTTCTCCAAAAGGATCGACAAACCATTTCCTCTCAGGTATTCGACTTGTGTCAGAGCGCGCGACGAAGCGCAATCACTGAGAGTTTATGCTGCTATTTTTCCTGGTGTTGATCATCTTTGGAATCGGGTCCTTGTTTGCTTGGTCGAATCGGAAATGACTGCCGAACTCCGACAACTCGTGGCCCAACGGCAAACACGCCGCGTCTTCCTGGGCCGCGCCGGGCGCACCCTTGGCTCCCTGGCGCTCGCGTCGTTATTGACTGAGAAATGGCTTCGCGCCGCGCAGACGTCTGGAGTCGGTCACACGGACAAGTTTGGAGTGATCGATCCCCCGCATCATTCAGCCAAAGTGAAGCGTGTGATTTGGCTTGCGATGGCGGGCGGACCGTCGCATTTGGAGACATTCGACTTCAAACCGAAACTTGCTGAAATGGATGGCCAACCGATGCCGGAGAGCATGACAGCGGGCCAACAGCTTGCGCAGTTGCAAGGCCAAAAACTGGTTTGCTGGGGGCCACAAACCAAATTCCGCCGCTATGGCCGTTGCGGGGCTGAGATGACAGAATTATTCCCGCACGCCGGACGCATCGCGGATGAAATATGCATCATCCGTTCGATGACCACTGACGCGATTAATCACGACCCGGCTCACACGTTTATGAACACGGGTTCGCAAATCGTCGGCTATCCATCCATGGGAGCGTGGATCACCTATGGATTGGGCAGCGAGACTGCGGATTTGCCCGGTTTTGTCGTGTTAGTTTCACATGGGGGAGGGCGCTCGCCCCAACCAATCGCGGTGCGGCAATGGTCGTCCGGCTTTTTGCCAAGCCGTTTTCAAGGGGTGCAGCTTCGCGGCAAAGGCGAGCCGGTTCTTTACCTGGCCAATCCCGCCGGAATCTCGCGCGAGCAACAACGCGACGTGGTGCAAGCGATTAACTCTCTGAATATTTGTCACGACACCATCGTGGATGACCCCGAGATCGCCACGCGGATTGCTCAATACGAGATGGCTTTTCAAATGCAAGCGAGCGTGCCTGGTCTGATGGACATTCGCGCCGAACCGGAACACATTCGCCAAGCCTACGGTTGCGCACCCGGGGACGGCTCATTCGCTTCGAACTGCCTGCTCGCGCGGCGCCTGGCCGAGCGCGGCGTGCGTTTCATTCAGTTGTACCATCGCGATTGGGATCATCACAATGGCCTCCGTGAGTTCTTTCCGGAAAAAGCCCGCGAAACGGATCGCGCCTGCGCTGCGCTCGTGGCCGATCTGCGGCAGCGCGGCATGCTCGATGAGACGTTAGTGGTTTGGGCGGGTGAATTCGGACGCACGCCCATGGCTCAGACAAACAAGGGCGCGCCGGGGCGGGACCATCACAACAAAGGTTTCTCCATTTGGCTCGCGGGCGGCGGTGTTCGGCCCGGGATCACTTTCGGCGCGACGGATGAATTGGGTTACGCAGCGGTCGAAAACGTGGTCTCCGTCCATGACTTGCACGCGACGATGCTTTATCTGCTCGGCATCGACCATGAACGTTTCACGCACAAGTTTCAGGGTCTCGATGCGCGCCTCACCGGCGTAGAAAGAGCGCAGGTGATCCAGGGCATCCTCGCGTGATGCAATTCAATGTCGCGGCCTGAAGGCTGAGTTGGAACGGCGAAGTAACAGCTTCCTTCACAGCAGCCCAAAGAAAAAGGACGGCCACGCCGAGCAGCAACCTGCGCCGCTCATCGAGTTCGGCGTTCCTCCGTCATCGCAAGGCTTGTTTCTCCCCAATCGCTGAATTCCCAGGCGGCCTCTTGGCGGGGTCGTACCTATTCATATTTTATTGGCTCATCAAATGAATAATGAATAGACACGACCCCAAAGGCCCCCAAGATTTTTAGAATGGCGTGAGGGGATGTTTCTTTA
>Ga0194120_10003785_pt1 | contig 24167 bp, 25 predicted proteins | sample TA2MahCa65mmetaG_FD_148642 | JGI IMG/M metagenome (GOLD analysis project Ga0194120, IMG submission 148642) | Freshwater microbial communities from Lake Tanganyika, Tanzania - TA2015019 Mahale Deep Cast 65m | ecosystem: Environmental > Aquatic > Freshwater > Lake | place: Tanzania: Lake... | reverse complement strand
CTGGGCGGCGGCGAAGTCCAGGGTGCCCTCGTAGATGGCGCGGCCGGTGATGGCGCCCATGATGCCCTCCCCTTCCACCGCGCTCAGGCGGCGCACATCGTCGAGGTTGGTGATGCCGCCGCTGGCGATGACCGGGATGGTCAGGGCCTGGGCCAGTTGCACGGTGGCTTCGATGTTCACCCCGGAGAGCATGCCGTCGCGGCCGATGTCGGTGTAGACCACGCCTTCCACGCCGTAGTCCTGGAATTTCCTGGCCAGGTCGATGACGTCGTGGTGGGTCACCTTGGACCAGCCTTCGACCGCCACCTTGCCGTCCTTGGCGTCCAGGCCGACGATGATGTGGCCGGGAAAAGCGGTGCAGGCATCGTGCAGGAAGCCCGGATTCTTCACCGCCGCGCTGCCGATGATGACGTAGGTGATGCCGTCATCCAGGTAGCGCTCGATGGTGTCCAGGTCGCGGATGCCGCCGCCGAGCTGCACGGGAATGTCATCCCCGACCGTATTGACGATGGCCTTGATCGCCGCCTCGTTCACCGGCTTGCCGGCGAAGGCGCCGTTGAGATCCACCAGGTGCAGGCGGCGGGCGCCCGCCTGCAGCCACTTCGCGGCCATCTCGGCGGGGTTGCTGGAGAACACCGTGGCGCTGTCCATCTCGCCCTGCTTGAGGCGCACGCACTGGCCGTCTTTGAGATCGATCGCGGGAATGATGAGCATGGCTTACCTCGGATTGCCGTCCCAGGACACAAAATTTTGCAGGAGGCGCAGCCCTGCGGCCGCGCTTTTCTCAGGGTGGAACTGCACCGCGAACAGGTTGCCGCGGGCCACCGCGCAGGTGAAGGGGAAAGGGTAGCTGCTCTCGCCGGCGGTCACGCCGGGCTCGGCCGGCAGCGCGTAGTAGCTGTGCACGAAGTAAAAGCGTGCGCCGTCCTCGATGCCGCTCCACAGGGGATGGCGCATGCTCTGGCGGACGTTGTTCCAGCCCATGTGCGGCACCTTCAGCTTGTTGCCAGAGGCATCGCGCATGGCGGCGTCGGGGAAGCGCCGCACCTCGCCGGAGATCAGCCCCAGACAGGGCGTGTCACCCTCGTCGCTGTGCGTGAACAGCACCTGCAGGCCCATGCAGATGCCCAGGAAGGGTTTGTCCGCGGCCGCCCGCAGGATGGCCGCGCGCAGGCCGTGGGCTTCGATCTCCGCCATGCAGTCCGGCGCCGCGCCCTGGCCGGGAAAGACCACGCGGGCGGCGGCGGAAATCAGGGCGGCATCGTCGGTGACTACCACCTCGGCGCCGGGGGCCACATGCTCCAGGGCCTTGCGTACCGAATGCAGATTGCCCATGCCGTAGTCAATGACGGCGATGTCCGGCATTACAGCGTGCCTTTCGTCGAGGGCATGACATCACCCAGACGCGCGTCGGCCTCCACCGCCATGCGCAGAGCGCGGCCAAAGGCCTTGAACACGGTTTCCGCCTGATGGTGGGCGTTGACGCCGCGCAGGCAGTCGACGTGCAGGGTGACGCCGGCGTGGTTGACGAAGCCCTGGAAGAACTCGCGGAACAGGTCGACGTCGAAATCGCCGATGCGCGCGCGGCTGAATGCCACGTGGAATTCCAGGCCGGGCCGACCGGAGAGATCGATCACCACACGCGACAAGGCCTCGTCCAGCGGCACGTAGGCGTGGCCGTAGCGGCGGACGCCCTTCTTGTCGCCAAGGGCGCGGGCCACGGCTTGTCCGAGAGTGATGCCGAGATCCTCGGCGGTGTGATGGGCGTCGATGTGCAGGTCGCCCTCGGCCTCGATGTCGAGATCGATCAAGCCATGCCGGGCGACCTGATCCAGCATGTGCTCGAGGAAGGGCAGACCGGTGCGGAACGCGCAGCGGCCAGAACCGTCGAGATCGAGCTTGACGGTGATGCGGGTTTCCAGCGTGTTGCGCTGCACTTCGGCGGTTCGCGGCATGTCGGTTTCCTGCTCGGCTTCCTTACTCGGTTTTCAACTCGGCGCCCAGGGCGGCGAGGAAGGCTGCGTTCTCTTCCGGCGCGCCCACGGTGACCCGCAGACAGTTGTCCAGCAGGGGGTGGCCGCCGTGCAGATTCTTGATCAGCACGCCGCGCGCCTGGATGCCGGCGAACACGCGCGGCGCGTCGGCCACCCGGAAGAGGATGAAATTCGCGGCGCTGTCGAACACCTGCACACCGTCGAGGGTGGACATGGCCCGCATCAGCCGCCCGCGCTCCTCGACCAGCATGGCCGCCTGGGCTTGCAGCGTGTCCACGTGATCCAGGGCATAACGGGCCGCCACCTGGGTGAGGACGTTGACATTATAGGGGAGGCGTACCTTGTCGAGCTCGCGGATCCAGGCCGGCGCCCCCACCAGCAGCCCCAAGCGCAGGCCCGCCAGGCCCAGCTTGGAGACGGTGCGCAGCAGCAGCAGGTTGTCATGGCGGCCCAGCGCATCCATCACCGACAGCCCGCCGGCGAAGGCGTGATAGGCCTCGTCTACCACCACCAGCCCGGGCGCGGCGCGGATGATGCGATCCAGCGCGTCACGCGCGAAGGCATTGCCGGTGGGATTGTTCGGATAGGCCAGGAAGGTCAGGGCCGGCTCCTCCCGCTCCAGTGCCTCCAGCATGGCGGCCTCGTCCAGCGAGAAATCCGGCCGCAGAGGCACCCCCGCGTAACGCATGCCGGTAAAGCCGGCGATCAGGCGATACATGACGAAGGAGGGCTCCACCGCCAGCAGGGTGGCGCCGGGCCTGGCCAGCGCCATGGCCAGGATCTGGATCAGCTCGTCGGAGCCGTTGCCGAGCAGGATGTCCTGTTCCGCGGGAAAGTCGAAGGCCCGGCGCAGCGCCTGCTGGAGTTCGCGGCCGCGCGGATCCGGGTAGCGGTTGATGGACGCGTCGGCGAGCAGGCCGCCCAGTTCCCAGCGCAGCGCTTCCGGCAGCCGGTAGGGGTTCTCCATGGCGTCCAGCTTGACCAGGCCGGTGGCGTCGGCCACGTGATAGGCGGACAGGGCCAGGATTTCAGGGCGGATCAGCTGTTCGGGGGTCATGGCGTGGGCTCGAGCCCGAAAGATACCGGATTCCTCGGGGCACGGGGCGCCCCGCGGCGGCTTCTCGTGTCGGTCAGTGCCCCATCCGGTATTCGGCGGAACGGCCGTGCGCCTGCAGGCCCTCGCCGTAGGCCAGGGCGGTGGCGATCTCGCCCAGGCTCTTCGCGCCCTGCTCGGAGACGTGGATCAGGCTGGAACGCTTCTGGAAGTCGTACACCCCCAGGGGCGAGGAGAAACGCGCCGTGCGCGAGGTGGGCAGGACGTGGTTGGGGCCGGCGCAGTAGTCGCCCAGGGCTTCGCAGGTGTTGCGGCCCATGAAGATGGCGCCGGCGTGGCGGATCAGGGGCAGCATGGCGTTGGGGTCGTCCACCGACAGTTCCAGGTGTTCCGGGGCGATGAAGTTGGCGATCTCGGCGGCCTCGGCCAGATCGCGACAGTGGATCAGCCCGCCCCGGTTGCCGATGGAAGCGGAGATCACGTCCTGGCGCGGCAGGGTGGGCAGCAGTTTCCTGACGCTGGCCTGCACCGCATCCAGGAAGGCGGCATCGGGGGAGATGAGGATGGACTGGGCCAGTTCGTCATGCTCGGCCTGCGAGAAGAGATCCATGGCGATCCAATCCGGATCGGTCTTGCCGTCGCAAATCACCAGGATTTCCGAGGGGCCGGCGATCATGTCGATGCCGACGATGCCGAACACCCGGCGCTTGGCCTCGGCCACATAGGCGTTGCCGGGGCCGACGATCTTGTCCACCTGGGGGATGCTGGCCGTGCCGTAGGCCAGGGCCGCCACCGCCTGGGCACCGCCGATGGTGAACACGCGGTCGACCCCGGACACCAGGGCCGCCGCCAGCACCAGGTCGTTGCGCACCCCGTCCGGGGTGGGCACCACCATGATGAGTTCCCTCACCCCGGCCACCTTGGCGGGAATGGCGTTCATCAGCACGGAGGAGGGATAGGCCGCCTTGCCGCCGGGCACGTACAAACCGACCCGGTCCAGGGCCGTGACCTGCTGGCCCAGCACGGTGCCGTCGGATTCCGTGTAGGTCCAGGATTCCAGGCGTTGCCGCTCGTGATAGACGCGGACCCGCTCGGCGGCGGCCTTCAGCGCCTTCTCCAGGCGCAGGGGCAGTTTCTCCCGGGCCGCTTCCAAATCTGCCTTGCTCAGTTCCAGGCTGGCCATGTCCGGCGTGTTCAGCCGATCGAAGCGGGCGGTGTACTCCAGCACCGCCGCGTCGCCGCGGGCGCGCACCCCGGCCAGGATGTCGGAGACGGCGTTCTGCACGGCGCTGTCGGTGGCATCGGTGAAGGCCAGCAAGGCAGCGAGGCGCGCCCTGAAGTCGGGCGCGGCGGCATCGAGTCGGGTCATGGTGACGTCGGTCATGATCGGGGCTCTCGGCGGGGAGGTGGGGAGCGTGACGAGAAAATCAGGCTGAAGTTGAATTATAGCCATGCCGCAGTGCGGCAAGGGTTGGCATGCCCGGGTTTTTCGGGAATCAACTCAGGGACGTACCGCTCCGCGGAAGGCCTCAATGATGGGCTGCATGGCATCGTGTTTGAGCTTCATGGCCGCCTGATTGACCACCAGGCGGGAGCTGATGCTCATGATCTCCTCGACGGCTACCAGGTTGTTGGCTTTCAGGGTGCCGCCGGTGGACACCAGATCGACGATGACGTCGGCCAGTCCCACCAGGGGCGCCAGTTCCATGGAACCGTAGAGCTTGATGAGATCCACGTGCACGCCCTTCCGCGCGAAATGCAGGCGGGCGGTCTGCACGTACTTGGTGGCCACGCGCAGGCGCGCGCCCCGGCGCACGGCGGCCTCGTAGTCGAAGCCGAGCGGTGTGGCGACCATCATCCGGCACTTGGCGATGTGCAGATCCACCGGCTGGTACAGGCCCTCGCCGCCGTGCTCGATGAGCACGTCCTTGCCGGCGATCCCCAAGTCGGCGGCGCCGTGCTGGACATAGGTGGGCACGTCGGTGGCGCGCACGATGATCAGGCGCACGTCCGGCCGGTTGGTGCCGATGATGAGCTTGCGCGAGGTTTCCGGGCTCTCGCTCGGCGTGATGCCCGCCGCCGCCAACAGGGGCAGGGTTTCGTCGAAGATGCGGCCCTTGGATAGGGCCAGGGTGATGCCGCTCATGCCTTCTCCCGCTTGATCATGGCGCCCAGGGCGGTGAGCTTTTTCTCGAGCCGGTCGTAACCCCGGTCCAGGTGGTAGATGCGCTCGATGTGGGTGTCCCCTTCCGCCACCAGGCCGGCGATGACCAGGCTGGCGGAGGCGCGCAGGTCGGTGGCCATGACGGTGGCGCCCTGCAACTGCGCGACGCCCGTGACGAAGGCGGTGTTGCCGTCGATCTTGATGTCGGCGCCCAGGCGCTGGAGCTCCACGGCGTGCATGAAGCGGTTCTCGAAGATGGTCTCCCGCATCACCGCCGTGCCGTCGGCCACCGCGTTGATGGCCATGAACTGGGCCTGCATGTCGGTGGGGAAGGCGGGATAGGGCGCGGTACGGATGGATACCGCCTTGAGGCGGGCCGGCGCGACGATGCGGATGGATTCGTGATCCGGCGTCTTCTCGCCGACGATCTCGCAGCCGGCATCCATGAGCTTGTCCACCACCGCGTCCAGGTAGCCGGTGGAGGTGCCGTTGAGACGGATGTCGCCGCCGGTGGCCGCCGCCGCGCACAGGAAGGTGCCGGTCTCGATGCGGTCCGGCATGACGCGGTGGCTGGCGCCATGCAGGCGGTCGACGCCGTGGATGCGGATGACGTCGGTGCCGGCGCCGCTGATCCGCGCGCCCATGCTCACCAGGCACTGGGCCAGATCGACCACTTCCGGCTCCCGCGCCGCGTTCTCGATGATGGTCTCGCCGGAGGCCAGCACGGCCGCCATCATCAGGTTCTCGGTGCCGGTCACGGTGACCATGTCGGTAAACAGGCGCGCGCCCTTGAGCTTGGACGCCTTGGCGGTGATGTAGCCGTGCTCCACCGTAACCTCGGCACCCATGGCGAGCAGGCCCTTGATGTGCTGGTCCACCGGCCGGGCGCCGATGGCGCAGCCGCCGGGCAGGCTGACCCTGGCCTCGCCGCAACGGGCCAGCAGCGGCCCCAGCACCAGGATGGAGGCGCGCATGGTCTTCACCAGTTCGTAGGGTGCCACGGGGTTGTTCAGGCCGGAGGCATCCAGGCTGACGTTCTCGCCCTCCCGTTCCACCTTCACGCCCATCTGGGCCAGCAGCTTGAGCATTGTGCCGATGTCGTTGAGGCAGGGCACGTTGGTCAGCGTCAGGGGCTCGCTGGACAGCAGGCTGGCGCAGAGGATGGGCAGCGCGGCATTCTTGGCGCCGGAGATGGCGACTTCGCCGGCAAGCCGGGCGCCGCCGGTGATGACGAGCTTATCCATTGTTTGCCTGCCACTCTTCCGGGGTCAGCGTCTTCATGGAGAGTGCATGGATTTCGGCATGCATGCGCTCGCCGAGGGCGCCATAGACGAGTTGGTGGCGCGCCACCGGCAGCTTGCCGCGAAACTCGGGGCTGACGATGAGGGCTTCGAAATGCTGGCCGTCACCGGCCACCTGGATGTGATCACAGGCCAGGCCGGCCTGGATCCATTGCTGAATTTGCTGGGGGGTCACCATGAAAATGCTCGGGGAAGGTCAATGGCGGAGTTTATAGCCCGACTTCAACATCCTCAAAGTCAGGACGGCAAGCAGCACGACAAATGGCGTCACCACCGCCAGGCTCAGCCGGGGATCGACGTCGCCCTGGCCGAAGAAGCCATAGCGAAAGCCGTCGATCATGTAGAACACCGGATTGATGTGGGATACGCCCTGCCAGAAGGTGGGCAGGGAATGAATGGAATAGAACACGCCTGACAGGAAGGTGAGCGGCATGATCAGGAAGTTCTGCACCGCCGCCAGGTTGTCGTACTGGTTGGCCCAGATTCCGGCGAGGATGCCGATGCAGGCGAACACGGCGCCGGAGGCCAGGGCGAAAGCCAGAATCCACAAGGGATGGCGCATCTCGATGTCGGCGAAGAAGAGACCAACCAGCAGGACGCCAAGACCGACGGTGAAGCCGCGGATCAGGGCGGCGAACAGGTAGGCCAGGAAGAACTCCAGGTAGGAGATGGGCGGCAGCAGCACGAACACGATGTTGCCGGTGATCTTCGACTGGATCAGGGACGACGAGGAATTGGCGAAGGCGTTCTGCAGCAGGGACATCATGATCAGGCCGGGCATGAGGAAGGCCGTGTAGCTGACACCCGGATAGACCTGCACGTGTTCCTCCAGCACGTGCGAGAAGATCAGCAGGTACAGCAGGGCGGTGAGTACCGGCGCGCCCACGGTCTGCACCAGCACCTTCATGAAACGCAGGATTTCCTTGTAGAGCAGGGTTCGGAAACCGACGCTCATCGCCGTGTCTCCGGAGTCCCGCGCATCAGCCGGAGAAAGACTTCCTCCAGGTCTGCCTGGCCGTGATGCAGGTCGCGCACGGCGATGCCCGCCGCGCGCAGGACGGACAGGATGTGCTCCAGCTCGCCGAAGTCGGGCAGCTCCAGCACGAAGCGTTCGCCCTCCCTGCCGATCAGGCGCGGCAGCAGGGCTTCCGGCAGCCGGGCCGGCTCCAGTTCCAGGCTCAGGCGGCGCTCGCCACCCGACCTGAGCAGGTTCTCGGTGCGATCCAGGGCGATCACCCGGCCTTCCTTGAGCATGGCGACCCGCTCGCACAGGTTCTCGGCCTCTTCCAGGTAATGGGTGGTCAGCATGATGGTGTGGCCGTCGCGATTCAGGCGGCGGATGAAGGCCCACAGGGATTGCCGCAGTTCCACGTCGACGCCGGCGGTGGGCTCGTCGAGCACGATGACCGGCGGCCGGTGCACCAAGGCCTGGGCCACCAGCACCCGCCGCTTCATGCCGCCGGAAAGCTGGCGGGTGTAGGTCTCCGCCTTGTCGGTGAGACCCAGGTTGGCGAGCAACTCGTCGATCCAGTCGTCATTGCGGCGCAGGCCGAAGTAGCCGGACTGCAAGCGCAGGGTCTCGCGCACGGTAAAGAAGGGGTCGTACACCAGTTCCTGCGGGACCACACCGAGTGCGCGGCGGGCATCCCGGTAGTCGGCCACCACATCATGGCCCATGACCTCGGCGCTGCCCCCCGTGGCGCGGGTGAGACCGGCGAGGATGCTGATGAGGGTGGTCTTGCCGGCACCGTTGGGCCCGAGCAGAGCGAAGAACTCGCCCTCCGCGATGTCCAGGTCGACGCCGCGCAGGGCATGGACCCGCGCAAATCGCTTGTCCAGGCCGCGCAGGCGGACGGCGACGTTCATGGCGGGAAACTTACAACTGGTCGGCGATGCCGTAGAGCTTGGCGAGGCTGCTCAGACTCTCGGGTACGGCGCGAAACTCGACGGGCCGATCCGCGGCACGGCGCCGCAGCGAAAGCATCAGGCTCAAGGCCGAGGAATCCATGTGGCCCACCCGCGAGAAGTCGAACACCCTGGCACCCTGCGCCAGGGCGACTTCGGCCTCCGCCAACAATCGGCTGGCCTGGTCCAGGATGAGATCGCCTTCGAAAGCGGCGACGCCTTCATGCACGCGCATCACGGTCCCGCCACGGCGGCCTGCTGCTGGTTTCGCCGGCTGAGCGTGGCCACCAATCCGTCGATGCCGCCCTTGCGCACTTCCGTGTTGAAGGAGTTGCGGTATACCGTGACCAGGCTCACGCCTTCCACCAGCACGTCGTACACCTTCCAGCTGATGTCCTGTTTCTCCATGCGGTAGTCGATCGGCAGCGGCGGGGCGCCGGACTTGCTGACCACGGTGTTGACGGTCACCTCGCTGGCGCCGGGCGCCATACGCAGGGGCAGGAATTCGATCTTGTAATCCAGCACGCTGGTCAGGGAAGCCGAGTAGGTCCGCACCAGCAGGGCCTTGAACTCCTCCACCAGCCGCTGTTGCTGTTCCGGCGAGGCCTTGGACCAGTTGCGGCCCACAGCAAGCTGCGTCATCTGCCGGAAATCGAAGTTGGGCAGGATCTTCTGTTCGACCAGGGCGAGGATCTTGCGGCTGTTGCCGTTACGCAGGTCCTTGTCCTGCTTGAGGATGTTCAACACCTCGTTGGTGGTGTTGCGCGCCAGCGCGTCGGGGGCCAGGGCCTGGGCGTGCGTGGCCACCGTCATCAGCGCCAGCGCGGTGGCCAGGAAAAATCTGCTTGCTCGATTCATGGTTGCTGTCTCATGTCTGTGGTCGCCCCACTTTCCACAGGAAGCCGGGGCGGGTCAACCCCATGCGCGGTCCGGCCCGGGGGTCGGACTGCGACTGTCGCATTATTGAGGCGAATTCTCGGCCTTACCTTCGCCCTCGGCCTTGTTGTAGAGGAACTGACCGATGAGGTTCTCCAGAACCACGGCACCCTGGGTCAATTTGAGCCGTTCGCCGTTGGCCAGCATCTTCTCGTCGCCGCCCGCCTCCAGGGCGACATACTGTTCGCCCAAGAGGCCGGAGGTCATGATGGAGGCGCTGGAATCACGCGGGAACGGATAGCGGGCATCCAGCTTGAGGGTGACGCTGGCCTCGTAGGTCTCCGTATCGAAGCTGATATCGCCGACGCGACCCACCAACACGCCGGCGCTTTTCACCGGCGCGCGCGCCTTCAGCCCGCCGATGTTCTCGAACGAGGCCTTCACCTCGTAGGTCTTGGCGCTGTCGAAGGCGCCCATGTTGCCCACCTTGAGGGCGAGGAAAAGCAAGGCGGCGAGGCCTACCGCGACGAAGAAGCCGACCCAGAGGTCGAGGGTTGCGCGTTGCATGGATCAGACTCCACTGAACATGAATGCGGTGAGAATGAAATCCAGGCCAAGGATGGCCAGGGAAGAGGTTACCACCGTGCGGGTGGTGGCGCGGGAGACGCCTTCGGCGGTGGGCGGGGCGTCATAGCCCTCGAACAGGGCGATGGTGGTGACGGCGACGCCGAACACGAAGCTCTTGATCACGCCGTTGAGAATGTCTTCCTTGAAATCCACCGCCGCACGCATCTGCGACCAGAACGAGCCCTCGTCGACGCCGATGAGCACCACGCCCACCAGCCAGCCGCCGAGGATGCCCATCGCCGAGAACAGTGCCGCCAGCAGGGGCATGGATATCACGCCGCCCCAGAAACGCGGCGCCACCACGCGGGCGATGGGATTCACCGCCATCATTTCCATCGCCGCCAGCTGCTCGGTCGCCTTCATCAGGCCGATCTCGGCGGTAATGGCGGAACCCGCCCGGCTGGCGAACAACAGGGCGGCCACCACCGGGCCCAGCTCGCGCACCAGCGAGAGGGCCACCAGAATGCCCAGTGCTTCCTCCGAGCCGTAGGTCTGCAGGGTCTCGTAGCCTTGCAGACCGAGCACCATGCCGACGAACAGGCCGGACACCAGAATGATGATGAGGGAGAGCACGCCGGTGGAAAAAACCTCCCGGATGATCAGGTGGAAGCGACGGAAGCACTGGCCGGAATGCAGCAAAAGCAGCAGGAAAAAGCGCGTCGACACCCCCATGCGCCACAACATGTCCACCACGCGGTGGCCAAGGCGACGCACACCGTTGAGCAAGCCGTTGATCATGCGGACAACTCCAGATCGGCGGCGTAGGACGGCGCCGGATAGTGAAACGGAACTGGACCATCCTCCTCGCCGTGCACGAACTGGTGCACATAGGGGAGCTCGGAGGCCTTGATTTCCTCCGGCGTGCCCTGGGCGACGATGACGCCCTCCGAGACGAAGTAGATGTAATCGACCATCTTCAGCGATTCGTGCACGTCGTGGGTGACGACAATGGAAGTCATGCCCAGGGTATCGGTCAGGCGGCGGATCAGATTGCCGGTCACCCCCAGGGAGATCGGATCGAGGCCGGCGAATGGTTCGTCATAGAGGATGAGGGCCGGATCCAGAGCGATGGATCGGGCCAGGGCGACGCGCCGCGCCATGCCGCCCGACAACTCGGAGGGCATGAGATCCTGGGCGCCGCGCAAGCCCACCGCGTTCAGCTTCATCAGCGCCAGATCGCGGATCATCTCCTCGGGCAGGTCGGTGTGCTCGCGCAACTGGAAGGCCACGTTGTCCAGAACGGACATGTCGGTGAACAGGGCGCCAAACTGGAACAGCATGCCCATGCGCCGGCGCAGCCGGTAGAGACCGCGCTGGTCGACCTCGCCCATGTCGACGCCATCCACCCGCAACAGGCCCTGCGTCGGGCGCATGGCGCCGCCGATGAGCCGCAACAGCGTGGTCTTGCCGCAGCCCGAGTTGCCCATGATGGCGATGACCTGCCCCCGCCTGGCGCTCAGATTGATGCCCTTGAGCACCATGCGATCGCTGTAGGCAAAGGAAAGGTCGCAAATTTCGATGAGGTTGTCCGACACGGAATGACGTTCTGAAGCGGCTTTGGTTCTTGTTGGCGGCGGCATTCTAACACCCCCCGAAATGCACACCGGATCGCGTGCTTCCGGCCCGCGTGGCTCAGCCGAGGACTGCGAGGGGGGCCGTATCAGTAGCCCATGAGTTCCAGCAGGGTGTTGACTCGATCCATTTGCGCAAGATCGGCATCACGGCTGATCAGAAACAATTCCCCGTGCTCGACGCACACGCAGATTGCTTCCGCCAGGTGTTTCAGATCGCTGTGCGCATCGAACCAGATGAGGCGCGCATCTCCGCGCGACAGCAGCCGGATCTTGCCGTCCAGGCCGCCGTCGGAGAGCGTGCCGGCATCCTCCTCCAGCAGAAACACGAAGCGTGCGTGCGCCTCGTCACACCATTGCCGCAACCCGTCGGAACCGACCGCGCGCCAGTCGCTCGCCGCCAGAAACACGCAGTTGTACTGGCCCGAATAATAGGAAAGCCGCCATTCCTCCGGCATGTCGTCGGGATAGAAGGCGCCCGTCCATGCTGGATGGCGCCAGTCCACCGCGCCAATGCGGATGCTCGCGCTCATGCTGCCCCGCTCTGCATATCAGCCTGTCCGGGCCGCTGACGAAGTTGCGTCAGCACTTGGCGAATTTGCAACATCACTTCATCTCCATAAGGGTGGCTTATGCCAGGCACTATATAAATTAGGATATTTTGATATTCTATTCACCACCAAGCAGTGCCCTCCATACCCCCCCTGTTCCGAGCCAACCTTTGAAGGAGATCGTAATGAAAGTGAAATTCCTCGTTGCCGCCCTGCTGGTCAGCGCCGCCCCCATTGCCTTCGCCCAGACCGCCGCCGCGCCTGCCGCCAAGCAGGTTCCCCAGACTCCCGAAGCCTGGCTGGCGCGCATGACCGACATGACCCAGAACATGTCCGCCTACAAGGATCCCAAGGTGTTCGTGCCCTGGCTGAACGCCGTGACCGAACCCGGCTTCTACACCACCATGGGCCTGCACATGCAAGATCCCGCCAACTGGCTGAACATGATGAACTCCATGACCCAGCCCGGCGCCTACACCAACGTGGCCGCCTTCGCCGACCCGAACGTGTACATGAAGTGGCTGGCCGCCGGTATGGACCCCAACTTCTACACCGCCGTGCTGACCCAGATGTCCGACCCGGGCAAGCTGATGCGCTGGATGATGTCGCCGATGGATCCCAAGGTCATGCAGATGTTCATGAACACCCTGAACCCCAACGTGTACGTGAAGTGGGCGATGTCTCCCCTGGATCCGCGCGCCATGCAACTCATGATGGCCCCGGCGAACCCCAACCTGTACATGGGCTGGCTGGGCGCTTCCATGAACCCGGGTTCCTACGGTGACATGTGGAAGGGCTTCATGAATCCCGCCACCTACAGCATGCCCGCGCTGACCATGCCGACCATCCCGGCCATGCCCGCGCTGACCATGCCGGCCCTGCCCGCCGCTCCTGCCGGCGCCGCTCCGATGTTCAACCCGTTCGACCCGAATGCCTGGACCCAGATGTTCCAGATCCCCGGCATGCCCGCTCCGGCCGCTGCCCCCGCCGCTCCCGCCAAGTAATACCGGGACGCGCAACGAAAACGGCTGCCATCGGCAGCCGTTTTTTTCGTCTCAAGATTTTCGCGAGGCCCCGCTAGCCCCGCCGCCAGAGGGTGCCCTGGGGCGAGTCCTCCAGCACGATGCCCGCCGCCTTGAGCTCGTCTCGGATGGCATCGGAACGCTTGAAGTCCTTGTTCTTGCGCGCAGCGAGACGCTCGTTGATCAGTTCCTCAATGTGCTCATCAGAGAGGCCCTTTGTTCCTGTGGCGGCATAGCCTTGAATCACAATGTGTCCTGGAGCGGCTGGCGAAACAATCGTTGCCTGTCGGCCCTGAAAAAAAGATGTGGGATCGCGCTGCAACAGCCCCAGCACACCGGCCAATGTCTTGAGTAGCCCAGCCTGAGTCGTATTCCGGCTCTTATTGACCTCGCCTGCCAGGTCAAACAACACCGCCAAAGCCTCCGGCGTATTGAAGTCATCATCCATGGCCGCCTTGAAACGAACCGCATGGGTCTCGTTCCAGTCGACCGTTGCCTGGGGCACATCCAACCCGCGCAGCGCGGTGTAAAGCCGGGTCAACGCCGCCTTGGCGTCCGCCAGGTGCTGGTCGGAGTAGTTCAGCGGGCTGCGGTAATGGGCGCGCAGGATGAAGAAGCGCACCACCTCGGCGTCGAACTTCTCCAGGATTTCCCGGATGGTGAAGAAGTTGCCCAGGCTCTTCGACATCTTCTCGTCGTCCACCCGCACGAAGCCGTTGTGCAGCCAGTAGTTGACGAACTTGCAGGCGTGGGCACCCTCGCTCTGGGCGATCTCGTTTTCGTGGTGGGGGAATTGCAGGTCCTGGCCGCCGCCGTGGATGTCGAAATGCCGGCCCAGCAAATCCGAACCCATGGCCGAGCATTCGATGTGCCAGCCCGGCCGGCCCGCTCCCCAGGGCGAAGGCCAGGTAGGTTCGCCGGGTTTGGCGGCCTTCCACAGCACGAAATCCATGGGATCGCGCTTGTTGGGGTCGACGTCCACCCGCTCGCCGGCGCGCAAGTCGTCCAGGGACTTTCCGGAAAGCTGGCCATAGGTCGGGAAGGTGCCTACCGCGTAGTAGACATCGCCGTTGTCCGCCGCATAGGCATGGCCACGCTCGATCAGGGCTTGGATCATGGTGAGCATCTTGCCCACGTACTCAGTGGCACGGGGCTCGTGGTCCGGCGGCAGCACGCCTAGGGCGACGCTGTCCTCGTGCATGGCATCAATGAAGCGCTGAGTCAGGGCGGTGAAGGCCTCGCCGTTCTCGTTGGCGCGCTTGATGATCTTGTCGTCGATGTCGGTGACGTTGCGCACATAGGTGACGTCAAAGCCGGAGGCGCGCAGCCAGCGGGCGATCATGTCGAACACCACCAGCACCCGGGCGTGGCCCAGGTGGCAGTAGTCATAGACCGTCATGCCGCAGACGTACATGCGCACCCGGCCGGGGGTGATGGGAACGAATGCCTCTTTCCGCCGCGTCAGCGAGTTGTGGACCTGAAGCATCAGCCCTGCTCCTTGGCCCAGGAATCCTTGAGGGTGACGGTGCGGTTGAACACGGGCCGCCCGCCCGGCTGGTGTTCGAAGCGGTCTGTGCAGAAATAGCCCAGCCGCTCGAACTGGTAGCGGGCTTCCGGCTCGGCGCCGCTGACGCAGGCTTCCGCCCAGCCTTTCACCACTTGCAGGGAATCCGGGTTGAGGAATTCCAGGAAATCGCGGCCCTTGTGGCCGTCGGGAATGGGGTCCAGGAACAGGCGGTCGTACAGGCGCGCCTCGATGGCCACCGCGTGGGCGGCGGACACCCAGTGGATAACGCCCTTCACCTTGCGCCCCACCGGGTTCTGGCCCAGGGTGGCGTGGTCGATGGCGCAGCGCAGTTCGACCACTTGACCGTCGGCATCCTTCACCACTTCCTCGCACTGGATGACGTAGGAGTAGCGCAGCCGCACCTCGCCGCCCGGCGTCAGGCGCTGCCAGCCGGGAGGCGGGACTTCCGCGAAGTCGTCGCGCTCGATCCAGATTTCCCGAGCGATGGGCACGTCCCGCTCGCCGAATTCCGGATGCTGGGGATGGAAGCCGGCGGTCCGGGAGGCGGTGACGCCTTCCTCGAAGTTGGTCAGCACCACCTTGAGGGGGTTGAGCACCGCCATCACGCGCGGCGCCTTGGCTTCCAGATCCTCGCGAATGGCTCCTTCCAGCACCGCCATGTCGACGATGTTCTCGCTCTTCGAGATGCCGATGCGGCGGGCGAATTCGCGGATGCCGGCGGGCGTGTAGCCGCGCCGGCGCATGCCGTGGATGGTGGGCATGCGCGGATCGTCCCAGCCGGCAACGATGCCCTGGGTGACCAGTTGCAGCAGCTTGCGCTTGCTGGTGATGGTGTAGTGGAGCTCCAGGCGGGAGAACTCGATCTGCCTCGGGTGCGACGGCACCGGCAACTGGTCCAGCACCCAGTCGTACAAGGGCCGGTGGTCCTCGAACTCCAGGGTGCACAGGGAATGGGTGATGCACTCCAGGGCATCGGAGATGCAGTGGGTATAGTCGTACATCGGGTAGATGCACCACGCATCGCCGGTGCGGATGTGGTGGGCGCGCTTGATGCGGTAGATGACCGGATCGCGCAGGTTGATGTTGGGGCTGGCCATGTCGATCTTCGCGCGCAGGGTCTTGGCCCCGTCGGCGAACTCGCCCGCCTTCATGCGCCGGAACAGGTCCAGGTTCTCCGCCGGCGTACGCTCTCGGTAAGGGCTGGGACGGCCCGGTTCGGTGAGGGTGCCGCGGAACTCCCGCATCGCCTCGGGAGTCAAGTCGCAGACGTAGGCCTTGCCCTGCTCGATCAGGTTCTCCGCGTAGTCGTAGAGCGCCTGAAAATAATCGGAAGCCCAGCGCACCTCGCCGTTCCACTGAAAGCCGAGCCAGCGCACGTCTTCCATGATGGCGTTGGCGTATTCCTCGGACTCCTTCTCCGGATTGGTGTCGTCGAAGCGCAGGTTGCAGGTGCCCTGGTAGTCCTGGGCCAGGCCGAAGTTGAGGCAGATCGACTTGGCGTGGCCCACATGCAGATAGCCGTTCGGTTCCGGCGGAAAGCGGGTGGCGATGCGGTCGTGCTTGCCGCTGGCGAGATCGGCCTCGACGATGGAACGGATGAAATGGGCAACCGGCGCGCCGACCTGGGACGCGGAGGAGGACGAAGTCTTGTTGTGCATGAGTGGGAACGGGTATCCGGGCGCGGGACAGAAGCGCGTGACAATTTCAATTGTGCCCCGCGAACGCTAGAATTCGCCTGACTTGGCGCATGCCAGGCAACCGCAAAAATCCTCGAAAAGCATAGCACATATGGCCTTAACCCGTTTTTCCCTCGCCTTCCTGCTGGCCTTGTCGCCAGCGCTAGCCATGGCGAGCATCCCCACTGTGCAGGACGCCAGCCAGGCCTTCCGTCAGGGCAACAAGACCGCCGCCCTGGACAAGGTGAACGCCTTTCTCGCCGCCAACCCCAAGGACGCGCAGGGGCGCTTTCTCAAGGGGCTGATCCTCACCGACATGAATCGTTACCCCGAGGCCATCAAGGTTTTTTCCGGCCTCACCGACGACTATCCCGAACTGCCTGAGCCTTACAACAACCTGGCCGTGCTGTATGCGGCGCAGGCCGATTTCGAACGCGCCAAGCAGAGCCTGGAGATGGCCATCCGCACGCATCCCAGCTATGCCACCGCGCACGAAAACCTGGGTGACATCTACGCCAAGATGGCTTCCCGCGCCTACGACAAGGCCCTGCAACTGGACCAGGGCAACGTTTCCGCGCAGACCAAGCTGGCCCTGATCAAGGACCTCTTCAGCCCGGCTCCGCGCGCCCAGGATAGCGTGCCGAAAGGCGCGGGCAAGGCGGCCAAGGAAGGCGCGGCAGCAAAGCAGCCCCAGCTCGACCAGGAAACCAGCGTGCCGGTTGAGCCCCCACGGCCCCAGGAGGCGACTGCGGGCGCGGACGTCAAGCCCGAAGTGCCCCCGGTGGCAGCCGCCGTCGCAGCCGCCGCGGACGACACACCGAAGAGCGTGACGAAACCCGGCGCGAATGCCAAGACGGAGCTCGAAAAGACGGTGCGGGCCTGGGCCGAGGCCTGGAGCGCGCGTGATGCCGACGCCTATCTGGCCTTCTATGGCAGCGGCTTCAAGACCCCCGGCAACGACCGCGCAACCTGGGAAAACCAGCGCCGCGAGCGCGTCACCAGGCCCCAGTACATCAAGGTCGCCGTCGAACAGCTGCGCGTCCGCATGAGCGGCGACGACCTCGCCCGAGTCACCTTCCACCAGCGCTACGAGTCCAACCTGCTGCGCAGCGCCAACAGTAAGACGCTGACCCTGGCATGGGAAGGCGACGCCTGGAAGATCGTCGACGAACGATGAATCGCTTCTCGCGCTTCCTCGCCCGTGTCCTGCTGGGTCTCACCGTTTCCCTTGGCGCAGTCGCCGGTGAAGCCCCGCTGTTGCTGGCGTCGGCCGACGCGGGCCGGCTACTCGGCTCGCCCGACGCGCGCATCGCCAGGGCCCTGCAGGACATCCGCGGCAATCGCCTGGAAGACGCCCTGCGCGAGGTCGACCGCGTCATCGCCCAGCGTCCGGATTTCCGTCTCGCCCACCTGATCCGCGGCGACATCCTCATGGCGCGCTCGCGGCCTCTCACCGGCCTGGGCACGAGCACGCGCGCGCCGGCCGATTCGCTGGCGGACCTGCGCGACGAAGCGCGCGCCCGCCTGCTGCGCTATATCGACCAGCCGGCGTCCGACCTCATGCCCAGCCAGATCCTGCAACTGGCGCCGCAACACCGGCACGTGCTGCTGGCCGATGCCAGTCGCGCCCGCCTCTACGTCTTCGAGAACGTCAATGGCGAACCTAAGCTGGTCAGCGATTACTACATGACCATAGGCCGCAACGGCACCGAGAAGCGGGTGGAGGGCGACAAGCGCACGCCCGTCGGGGTGTATCGCATCCTCAGCCAGGTGGCGCGCCAGCGCCTCACCGATTTCTACGGCGCCGGCGCCTTCCCGCTCGATTACCCCAACGCCTGGGACCAGGCCCAGCGTCGCGGCGGGCACGGCATCTGGCTGCACGGTGTGCCCTCCGACACCTACAGCCGGCCGCCGCGCTCCAGCGATGGCTGCGTGGTGGTGAGCAATCCCGACCTCAAGGACCTGTCGCGTTACATCGACGTCGGCAGCACCCCGGTGGTGATCGCCGAGCGCGCCGACTGGATCGATCGCGACACCTGGACACGAACCCGCGACGGCCTGCTGCAGCGCCTGCGCGACTGGAAGGAAGACTGGGAAGCGCGCGACCCGGACCGCTTCCTGCGCCACTACTCGAACAAGCTGGCGATGCGCGACGGCCAGGGCTGGCTGAATGCCAAACGCGGCAACATCCTCAATAAGGACTGGATTCGCGTCGAACTCTCCGACGTCAACCTGTTCCTCTACCCCGATGGCGACATGGCCTACGCCGAATTCCGGCAGAACTACGCCAGCGACAAGTTGTCCAGCCAGTCCAGCAAGCGCCTGTTCTGGCGCATGGAGGACGGCGCCTGGCGCGTCGCCCTGGAAACCTCCGCCGAAGCGCACCCATCCACCCAACTCGCCAAACGATGATGCCCCTCACCCGCCGTAATTTCCTGCTGCTTGCCCTGGCCACCCCGCTGTCGGCCTGCGAGGCCGGCAGCACCGCCCCCGCTCCCGCCAAATCCGGCAAAGCGGCCACTCCCGTCCCCCGAAAGGTCAAAATGGTCAGACTGCACACCAACTTCGGTCCCATCACCCTGGAACTCGACGCCAGCGCCGCGCCGGAAACGGTCGCCAACTTCCTGCAGTACGTGCAGGACGGGCATTACAACGGCACCGTCTTCCATCGCGTCATCGACGGTTTCATGATTCAGGGCGGCGGCTTCACCGCCGACATGGAACAGAAACCGACGCGCGCGCCCATCCAGAACGAGGCGGCGAACGGCCTGAAGAACGTGGCCTACAGCATCGCCATGGCGCGCACGCCGAACCCCCACTCCGCCAGCAGCCAGTTCTTCATCAACGTCGCCGACAACGCCTTCCTCGACTATCGCGAGCCTTCCGCCTCCGGCTACGGCTATTGCGTGTTCGGCAAGGTGGTGGAAGGCCGCGACGTGGTGGACAACATCCGCAAGGTACGCACCGGCATGCGCGCCGGTCATCAGGACGTACCCGTGGAGTCCGTGCTCATCGAGCGCGCGGAAATCCTCGAAGGCTGACGCCGCGGGGGCACGCCCCCCGGCCCGGCCACCCGTCCGGCAGCTCACGGCTAATGTCCCCCATCCTCTTCATTTCCGATCTGCACCTGACGCCGGAGCGGCCGCAAGCCGCCCTGCTGCTGCGGCGTTTCCTGCGCGAGGTGGCGCCGTCCGCTGCCGCGCTGTACATCCTCGGCGATTTCTTCGAAGCCTGGGTGGGCGACGACGATTTGTCCGAGCCCTTCCACGCCGACATCGCCGAGGCCCTGCGCGCGGTTTCAGCGCGCGGCACACGGGTCGCTTTCCTGCCGGGCAACCGCGACTTCCTGGCGGGTGAGGCTTTCGCCCGCGCCGCCGGCCTGACTCTACTGCCTGACCCCACGCGTCTCGACCTGTTCGGGGTCCCCACCCTGCTCACGCACGGCGACGCCTTCTGCACCGACGACGCTACCTATCAGGCCTTCCGTACCCAGGTACGCGGCGACGCCTGGCAGCAGGACTTCCTCGCCCGTCCGCTGGCCGAGCGGCGTGCACTCGCGCGCGGATTACGCGAGCGTAGCGAGCACGCGAAGATCGACAAGAAACCGCTCATCATGGACGTGAACGCGGAGGCGGTGGAGCGCGCCTTCCGCGAGTCGCGGGTCGATCGCATCATCCACGGCCACACGCATCGTCCCGCCCGGCATGCACACGATGTGGACGGACGCCCGCGCGAGCGCTGGGTGCTGGCGGACTGGTACGACACCGGCGCCTACCTGCATTGCGACGCGCAAGGCTGCCGCGCCGTCGCCCTCCCCGCGGCATGAACCCACCTCCCTATGCCGGCCTCGGCCCGGACCGGGTGCTGGACGCCCTGGACAGCGTCGGCCTGTGCCCCGACGGCCGCCTGCTGGCCCTCAACAGCTACGAGAACCGTGTCTACCAGGCCGGCCGGGAGGACGCGCCGGCGGTCGTGGTCAAGTTCTACCGGCCGGGACGCTGGTCGGATGCCGCCATCCTCGAGGAGCACGCCTTCACGCGCGAACTCGCCGACGCCGAAATCCCCGTGGTGCCACCCCTGATGCTGGAGGGAGGCGCCAGCCTGCATGCGCACGCGGGCTTCCGCTTCGCCGTCTATCCGAGCCGGGGCGGGCGCATGCCGGAGTTCGACCGCTCCGACACCCTGGAATGGATGGGCCGCTTCATCGGCCGCATCCATGCGCTGGGCGCGCTGAAGCCCTACCTTCACCGCCCCACCCTGGACATCGCCAGTTTCGGCGAGGAGCCGCGCGACTTCCTGCTGGCCGGGCGTTGGCTGCCCGCCGACCTGCTGCCGGCCTGGCGTAGCGTCATTGACCAGGCCCTGGAACTGGCCGGGCATTGCTTCGCCCGCGCCGGCGACTACACCCGCCTGCGCCTGCATGGCGACTGCCACGCCGGCAATGTGCTATGGACGGATGCAGGTCCGCATTTCGTCGATTTCGACGACAGCCGTATGGGCCCGGCGGTGCAGGACCTGTGGATGCTGCTGTCCGGCGAGCGCGACAACCAGGTCCGGCAACTGGCCGACATCCTCGCGGGCTACGAGGACTTCCGCGAGTTCGACGCGCGCGAGCTGCACCTGGTGGAAGCCCTGCGCACCCTGCGCCTGATCCACCATGCCGCCTGGCTGGCGCGACGCTGGGACGACCCGGCCTTTCCCGCCGCTTTCCCCTGGTTCAACACCCAGCACTACTGGCAGGAACGCATCCTGGAACTGCGCGAGCAGATCGCCCTGATGCAGGAGGAACCGCTGTGGCCGAGTTGATGGAGGCAGCCCATGTGCGGCATCGCCGGTGAATTGCGCTTCGACGGTACCGCTCCCGACCAGGCGGGGCTGCGACGCATGGTCGCCAGGCTGGCCCGGCGCGGGCCGGATGGCGAGGGCCTGCATGTGGACGGCCCAGTCGCCCTCGGCCACCGGCGGCTGGCCATCATCGACCTCAGCGAGCGCTCGCGCCAACCGATGGTCGACGCCGCCACGGGCCTCGCCCTGGTCTTCAACGGCACCCTCTACAACTACCCGCAACTGCGCGCGGAACTCATCGGCAAGGGGCACAGCTTCCACTCCGACGGCGACACCGAAGTCCTCCTGCGCGCCTTCGCGGAATGGGGCGAGGCCTGCGTCGAGCGGCTGCAGGGCGCCTTCGCCTTCGCCATCTGGGACCGCCTCGCCGGCAACCTGTTCCTGGCGCGCGACCGGCTCGGCATCAAGCCGCTTTACTACAGCCTCGACGCGCGCCGTCTGCGTTTCGCCTCGACACCGCAGGCCCTGCTGGCGGCGGGAGGCATCGATACCGGCATCGACCCCGCCGCCCTGCATCACCACTTGACCCTGCACGCCGTGGTGCCGGCGCCTTCCACCCTGCTCCAGGGTGTGCGCAAACTGCCACCGGCCGGCATGATGCGGGTCGGCGTCGACGGCGGCCTGGCCAGCCGCCCATACTGGCGCCTTGCGGCGACGCGGCCGGACAAACCGCTGCGCGAGGCGGAATGGCGCGAGGCCATCCACGACGCCCTGCGCCAGGCGGTGAGAAAACGCCTGCAGATCGCCGACGTGAAAGTCGGCGTGCTGCTCTCCGGCGGCCTCGATTCCAGCCTGCTGGTGGCCCTGCTGGCGGAACAGGGCGCGCAGGATCTGTTGACCTTCTCGGTCGGCTTCGAGGACCAGCCCGAGGAACGCGGCCACGAATTCGAATACTCCGATGCCGTCGCCGCGCATTTCGCCACGCGCCACCATCAGTTCCACATCCCCAACAGCCAGGTGCTCGGCCGCCTGCCGGAAGCCGTCGACGCCATGGCCGAACCCATGGTGGGCCAGGACGCGGTGGCCTTCTACCTGCTCGCCGAGCAGGTGGCGAAGACCGTCAAGGTGGTGCAGAGCGGCCAGGGTGCCGACGAGGTGTTCGGCGGCTACTACTGGTACCCGCGCATGCACGCCGACACCCTCGGTTCGCCGCTGGAGCGCTTCCGCCGCCATTACTTCGACCGCGATCATGCGGAATACCTGGAGACCGTGGATCCGGCCCATCACGGCCCCGACCACACCGCCTTCACCGTCGCCGCGCGCCTCACCGAACCCGACGCCGACCGCTTCATCGACCAGGTGCTGCGCATGGACGTGACCATGCTCATCACCGACGACCCGGTGAAACGGGTCGACAACATGACCATGGCCTGGGGCCTGGAAGCGCGCGTCCCGTTCCTGGACCATGAACTGGTGGAAATTGCGGCGCGCATGCCGCCGGAACTGAAACTCGCCTCCAGCGGCAAACACATCCTGAAAAGCATCGCCCGCGGCCTCCTGCCGGACGCGGTGATCGACCGCGAGAAGGGCTACTTCCCCATGCCCGCCCTCAAGTACGTGCGCGGCGAGTTCCTCGAATTCATGCGCGACATCCTCGAATCGCGCGCCTGCCGGCAGCGCGGCCTGTTCCAGCGGGACTACGTGCGCAAACTGCTGGCCGCGCCGGAAAAGCACCACACCCGCATCCAGGGCAGCAAGCTGTGGCACCTGGCCCTGCTGGAATTCTGGCTGCAGCGGAACGTGGACGGCTGCGCTTGATGCTCACCCCCTACCAGCACCGCCAACTCCACCGTCTGCGCTGGACCGCCTTCATCGTCGTCGGCCTGGCCTTCGTACTGTCCTTCTTCCACCGCTTCGCGCCGGCCGCCATCGCCGGCGATCTGAAGGCCGCCTTCGCCATCCAGTCGGCGGCGCTGGGCAGCCTGGCGGCGACCTATTTCTATGTCTACACCGTCATGCAGATCCCCACCGGGATCCTGGCCGACACCCTGGGGCCGCGCCGCATCGTCGCCGCCGGCGGTGTCATCGCCGGCCTGGGTTCGCTGCTGTTCGGCCTGGCGCCCAGCTTCGAGTGGGCCGCGGCCGGGCGCCTGCTCGTCGGCCTCGGCGTCTCCGTCACCTTCATCGCCCTGCTCAAGCTGAACGCCGCCTGGTTCAGCGAGCGCCGTTTCGGCACCCTCACCGGCCTCACCATCCTGCTCGGCAACCTCGGCGCGGTGCTGGCCGCCTCCCCCCTGGCCTGGGCGCTGGCCTATGCGAGCTGGCGCGATGCCTTCGTGCTGGTGGGCATCCTTTCCCTGTTCCTGGCCTGGCTGGCCTGGTGGCTGGTGCGCGACAACCCGGCCGAGGTGGGTCTGCCCAGCCTGCGCGAACTGGAAGGCGGCAGCGCCCATCCGGCGCATACCGGGCACTGGTACGACGGCCTGCGCGAGGTGGCGGGCAACCGCCTGTCCTGGCCGGGCTTCTTCGTCAACCTGGGGGTTTCCGGCAGCCTGTTCGCCTTCGCCGGGCTGTGGGCCGTACCCTACCTGACCCAGGGCCACGGCTGGGACCGTGCCACCGCCACCGCACACACTTCCCTGCTGCTGGCGGCCTTCGCCGTCGGCGCCTTCTTCATCGGCAGCCTGTCGGACCGCCTCGGCAAACGCAAGCCCGTGGTCCTGCTGGTCTGCGGCCTCTACGTGGCCTGCTGGCTGCCCCTGGTGCTGGGCTGGAGCCTGCGGCCGGGCTGGAGCCATGCCCTGTTCCTACTGATGGGGCTGGGTGCGGCCGGCTTCACACTGACCTGGGCCTGCGCCAAGGAAGTCAACCGCCACGCGCTGTCCGGCATGGCCACCAGCCTGGTCAATACCGGCGCCTTCCTCGGTGCCGCCATCCTGCAGCCGCTGGTGGGCTGGGTCATCGACAGCGCCGCCGGCGGCGGCGACCTGGCCCTGCCGCATTACCGCGTCGGTCTCGCGGTGCTGCTGGGCTTCAGTCTGGCGGGCTGGCTGATGGCCTTCGCCCTGCGTGAAACGAACTGCCGCTATCTTTCCGATCAGGCCTGATCGGAG
>Ga0194120_10003784_pt1 | contig 24169 bp, 16 predicted proteins | sample TA2MahCa65mmetaG_FD_148642 | JGI IMG/M metagenome (GOLD analysis project Ga0194120, IMG submission 148642) | Freshwater microbial communities from Lake Tanganyika, Tanzania - TA2015019 Mahale Deep Cast 65m | ecosystem: Environmental > Aquatic > Freshwater > Lake | place: Tanzania: Lake... | reverse complement strand
TCGCGGCACCTCGTGCCGGCGGCGAATCGACCGAGGGCCCGGACGCCGAGGCGCGTCGCGCGCGGCGCCGCCGCGGTCGCCGTGGCGGTCGCAGGCATCGCGGCGACCGGCCGCCGGGCTCGTCCGGTGGAACGCCCCACGGAGGCGGACCAGGCGGTCCCCCTCCCTCCACACCGAACCGCTGACTTGTGCCTCGCTTCTTCCTGACCACCGCGATTGACTACGCCAACGGCGAGCCGCACCTCGGACACGCCCTGGAGAAGGTTGGCGCCGACGCCATCGCGCGCTTCCACCGCCAGCTCGGCTACGACGTCCATTTCCTCATCGGGATGGACGAGCACGGGCAGAAGGTCGCGCAGACCGCCGAGAAGCAAGGGATGCCGCCGCAGCAGTTCGTGGATGAGATCGCGGCGATCTTCCAGGCGATGTGGGCCCGGCTCGGCGTCGCGTACGACCAGTTCATTCGCACCACCGCGCCGGCGCACAAGGAAGCCGTGCGGCGGCTGATCGAACAGATCTTCGCCGCGGATGCCGCGCTCCCTGAATCACAGCGCAATTTCTACGAGCGGTCGTACACCGGCCTCTACTGCGTCGGCTGCGAGAGCTTCAAGCAGCCCTCGGATATCGTCGACGGCAAGTGCGCCGTCCACCCGACGCGCACGCTCGAGGAAGTGACCGAGCACAACTGGTTCTTCCGTCTCTCCGCCTACACCGAACAGCTGAAGCAGCTCTTTCGCGACCAACCGTCATTCCTCGAGCCCGAGAGCCGCCGCAACGAGATCCTGCAGCTGCTTGAACAGGGACTCGAGGACATCTCGGCGAGTCGTTCGCGCTTCGACTGGGGCGTCCCCTTCCCCCGCCCGCTGTCGAGTGGCGAGGTGCAGACCACGTACGTCTGGTTCGACGCGCTGCCCAACTACTGGACCGCGCGGTTCTTCCCCGGATACGACCAGAAGGCCGCCTGGCCCGCCGACCTGCACGTGATCGGCAAGGACATCACGCGTTTCCACACTGTCATCTGGCCCGCGATGCTGATGGCCGCCGGAGAACCGCTGCCGCGGCAGGTGTGGGCGCACGGTTTCATTTCGCTGGGCGGCGAGCGCTTCTCCAAGTCCGCCGGCGTGAAGCTGACGTTGGATGAGGCCATTGAGCGCTACGGCGTGGACGCGTTCCGGTACTACCTGCTCCGTGACGTGCCGTATGACGGCGACGGTTCGTTCTCGTGGGAGCGGTTTGAGGAGGTCTACAACAGCGACCTCGCCAACACGCTCGGCAATCTCGCCAGCCGCTCGATTGCGATGATCGAGAAGTACCGCGCGGGGGTGGTGCCGGCAGTGGCCCCGGACGCCGAGCTGTTCGCCGCGCACGGCGCGTCGCTGGCCGACGCGCGCGCCGCGGTGGACGGGGCGCGCCAGCATCGCCCGAACGAGAGCATCGGCGCGGTGATGGACATCGCTCGCCGCACCAACGAGTACATCCAGCGCACCCAGCCTTGGGTACTGGCCAAGGATCCCGCGAACGCGCCGCAGCTCGACACCGTGCTCACCACGCTGGCCGCGTCGCTGGCGCACTGCGCCGCCTGGCTCGCGCCCGTGATGCCCGAGAAGATGCAGGCGATGTGGGAACAGCTCGGCGGCGCCGGCGCCGTCACGGCCGCGCGGCTCGACCAGCCGATTGACGTGAGCGGGTGGAAGGTGACGAAGGGTGCGCCGCTCTTTCCGAAGCCCGAGGCGGCGAAAGAGTAGCACGGTGTAGCACGGAGACGCACAGAGAAGAACGGAGGGGCACCAAAGTAGATTGGCGCCCCTCTGTTGTTTCTCTGTTGTCTCTCTGTTGGTTCTCTGTTGTTTCTCTAGTCCGTGATCTTTCCCGCCGGCATCACGAACGTCAACGGATCCATCGGCTTCCCGTTGCGCATGATCTCGTAGTGCAGGTGCGGCCCGGTGCTCAGCCCGGAGTTCCCCACCTTCGCGATCATCTGGCCACGCACCACGCGCTGGCCGACGTTCACCAGGATCTTCGACGCGTGAGCGTAGATCGTCACCAGCCCATTGCCGTGGTCGATCTGCACCATCAGCCCGTAGCCCTGCTGACGCCCGGCCTTGATCACGCGCCCCGCTGCGGGCGCAACGATTGGCGCCCCCATCGGCGCCACGACGTCTACTCCCTCGTGCGCCCGCGACACGTGGAGAATCGGGTGGAAGCGGCTGCGCGAGAACTGGCTCGTGAGCCACCCCGCCGTCGGCATGATCGAGGGCAGGTTGGCCATCCGCTCGGCGTGCAACGCCAACGTGTCGCTGACGGCGCGGAAGCTCGCCGAGAGCTCCGTCGCGCGCCGCAGCATTCCCTCCAGGTCTGGCCGCACGTCGCCAAACCCCAGTCGACCCAGGAACGGCTTGGACGCGAACCGCGGTTCACGCACCGGCGCGACACCGATGGGCTGGAGGCGCGAAGCGGCAGTTCCCGCCGGAGCCGACGCGGCCGCGGCGCCCGCCGTTGCCCCCTCCTTCTCAGCCACCTCACCGGTCGTATCCGGATCGATGCCGGCGAGCGTGCGGATGCGCTGGTCCTGATGCTCGATCGCCTGGATGGTGTCGGTCAGCGCCTGCACACGCGCGTCAATCGCGGCGAGTTCCCGCTCGAGTCGTGCGTTCTCGCGCGCGGCGTACCGCGCCGCCGGTGAGGCCCACGGCGTGAAGAGCACCGCCAGGGCGACGAGCACGAGCAACCCAAGCCCCGCGACCACGGCCAGCAGGGCGCGCAGCTTCCGCTCGCCCAGTTCGTAGCTCTTGGGCGACGCCGTGCCGTGCGGCACGATCATGACGGTCCAGCGGCGGGGCATCAGGCCAATTTACTCAGCTTCGGAAATGCGCGGCAACGCCAATTCCGTACGAACCCCGAAGGGACGAGGGACGGGGACGAGGGACGGGAACTGCTTCACCACGGAGGCGCGGAGGACACGGAGAACTGCAACTACAAGAACTGGGGGTAACCACAGTCGGCGCTCCAGCGCCCGCGTGGCGCACGCAGTTCCCCCAAGAAGTTGCAGTTGCATTTCTCCGTGTTCTCCGCGTCTCCGTGGTGAAGCAGTTGCAGTTCTCCGTGCCCTCCGTGTCTCCGTGGTGAAGCAGTTGCAGTTGCGCTTACCAAACCAAGAAACGAAGCGAGGCCGCGCCCTCGCGGACGCGGCCCCGCCAAACAACATCGCCCAACGACTACGGCTTCTTCGAGAAGTCCACCGTCGGCGCTTCCGCGGCCGCGGCGCTGGTCACTTCGAAGTAGTCGCGCGCCTTCGCGCCGGTGACCTTCGCGGTCAGCACCTGCGGGAACTTACGGATGTACGCGTTGTACGTCCCCACCGCGTCGTTGTAGTCCTTGCGGGCCACCGCGATGCGGTTCTCGGTGCCGGTCAGTTCATCCTGCAGCTGCAGGAAGTTCTGGTCCGACTTGAGCTGCGGATACGCCTCGACGGTCACCATCAGCCGCCCCAGCGCGCCGGTGAGCTGCTGGTTGGCGTTCGCCATCTCGGCCATGTTGCCGCCCTTGATGGCCCCCGCCAGCCCGGCGCGCGCCTCGGTGACCCGCACCAGCACGTCCTGCTCCTGCTGGGCGAAGCCCTTCACCGTGTTCACCAGGTTGGGCACGAGGTCCGCGCGGCGCTGCAGCTGCACCTCGATGTTCTGCTTCGCCTTCGCCGCCGCTTCGTCGTAGCCCTGAATCGTGTTGTACCCGCATCCCGAAAGAACCAGCGGGAGCAGGAGGAACCAACCGCGACGTAGCATCTGTCTTTCACTCCGTGAAGTAGTTGAACCCGCGCGGCGTCGCCCCAGGCGATCGCCCGATCACTATTTGTCACTCGGCGCATCCCGCGCCGCGAGTCACCCAAGCTGTAATCTCACATCCCCGTGCTCCGTAGAATCCACCGTCCACCGTCTACCGTCCACCGTCCACCGTCTACCGTCCACCGTCCACCGTCACCCGCCTACCCCATCCAACCACGCCCCCAGCCTCTCCAGCCCGTCATGACACCCCCTCAGCACCCCCGCGGCGTCCTTGTCGCCGATCTTCGCCGTGCCGCGCCGATGCCTGACGAGCGACTCGAACGGCGCGGCGTCGAAGCCCGCCTTGGCGGCCACGTCGCGCACCACCTGCTCCGAGTCGAGGTATGGCGCGGCGAGCCCATCCGTGAGCCGCAGCGCCGCGCGGAAGATGGCCATCATCGTCCCGTGCGCCGCCTCGAGCAGCGCGCGCTGCGCCGCGCCGTCGCCGTGGCGCGCCTGCATCTCGCGGCGCAGTTGGATGAGCTTCCCCATCACTTCGCGCTCGAGCTGCAGCCGCAGGTCGTGCGGTGAGACAACGAGGCCGTCGGTGTGCAGCGCGCCGAATGCCACGCGGTGCGCGGAGAGGATGTCCGCATACTCCATCGCGAACACGTCAGCGCTCGACCGCCACTCCTGCGCCGTGAGCGTCAGCGGCGCGGGGTTGCCCGCCTGCATCCACGCGCGCGTCGCCGTGCCGGCCGCGTGCAGCGCCGCGTCGGCCAGCGTCCGGACGATCACCAGCACGTCCATCGCGCCGGCCGGCGTGCCCTGCTGCCGCGCCGCCGAGCCATAGAGCACGACCGCTTCCAGCGCATCGCCGTGCGCCGCCCGCAGCTGCTCCACCAGGTTGTCCAAGGTCATCTTCGCCATAGGTCACCAACTCCCGCTTGAGCCGCCGCCCGAGAACCCGCCACCGCCGCCAAATCCGCCAAAGCCGCCACCGCCGAAACCGCCGCCGCCGAAACCACCGCCGTGGTGGCGGCCCCCGCTGCTCAACGCTTGCCCCACGAGGAACCACAGCAATCCATTGCCGCCGCGCCGGCGCCCGGAGCTGAGCAGCAGGAACAGCACGATGAACGCGACAACGAAAACGCCCGACGGAATTCCGCTCGGCTGCCGCTGCGGCGGTGCGCGCGGCGCGACCGTTCCGCCCTCGAGCGCGAACCCGAACTCGCGCGCGTACGCTTCGGCGGCGCGGAGGGTGATCAACTCGATCGCCGCGCCGTAGTCCGCCTGCCGCAGGAAGGGGAGCGCCTCACGGCGCATGTCACCGGCGCGCGCGTCGGTGATGAACCCCTCCACGCCGTCGCCCGTCTGGATGCTGATGTGCCCGCGGCCGTCTGAGCTCGACTCCTTCGGCACCACGAGAATCACCAGCCCCGTGTTGCGCCGCCGGTCGCCGACGCTCGCCGCCGCGCCCACCTTCCACTGCCGGCCGATCTGCAGCGCCACGTCGCCCACGGGACGGTCGCCAATGTCGCGCAGCGTCACGACGGCGATCTCGCCGCCCGACTTGGCATGCACGTCCGTGATGATGCGTTCGATGCGCGCGGCGCGATCCGCGCCGATCACGCCCGCGAAGTCATTCACATAGCCGCGCGGCGCAGGGATCTGAGGATCCTGCGCGGCGAGTACGGCTATGAGAAAGGCGGCCTGAACCGCCTGGAACATCTTGCTCTCTCCGGTGAGGGGTGGCGCCAAGCACTGGCGCCTCGATGTACTACGTAACGCGCAGGGTGAAAGTTACGATCCCGCGCGGGGGGCAGGGAGCAGGGAACAGAGCGAGGTGCAGGGAACAGGGAGCAGAGTGGGGTGCAGGGAGCGGGGAGCAGAGTGGGGTGATGGGAATCGAGGAAGAGGGGGCGAGGGGGAAAGTTGGCCTCTCGTTCCCCCGCACCCTGCACCCCACTCTGCCCCCTCCCCCCTGCACCCCACTCTGTTCCCTGCTCCCTGCACCTATTTGTGTACCTGATCCCCGTGCATCCGCGTGTAGATCACAATGGCCCCCCACGGCGCCCTGTCGCCGAACTCGACAGTGGACTGTGACGCGGTGAGCACGGCGATGAAGTAGGCATCGCGCGGATTCAGCACCGGCGAGGGTCCCAGCACCTGCCCGTCCACCACCCACACCATGCAGCCGCCGGAGCGCGCGCCGCCGGCGCCTCTATACCGCCCCGACCGCACGCACCCGGTGCGGCCGGCGGGGATCTCAAGGCTGTTCGCGCCGGCCCAGCGCAGCAAGTCGAACACGTTGTTGGCGCGCTCGCGATGCACCGCGACCTCGGCGGGGGGAAACACCTGCCATCCGCGGCGCACCGCCTGTTGATACATCGCCTCGTTGTAGGCCGCCGACCCGACAATGCGGATGGTGTCGCCGAGTATCGCCGTCTCCGGCATGTTCAGCTCGTAGTCCACCGTGTCGTCCGGGGCGAGCTGGAACTCCGGGGTGCTGGACGGCTCGAAGCCGATCCGCCGCACGGTGAGCGTGAACGGGACGCGGTTCGAGGTCAGCCGCAGCACGAAGCTCCCCGAGTCGTCGGCGATCGTCTCGCCGAGCACGCGCCCCGCGGTGTCCACGGCGGTCACCCGCGCGCGCTCGATCGCGCGCGAGGTCGCCTGCGAGCGCAGGACGCCACGCACGACCTGCGCGTGCACCGGCTCCACCGCCGGCGATGCCAGCGAGGACGCCAGCAACACGGCGAAACAGACAGCCTGCGTGCGGGGGGTCAATCGCACCGATCGAACTCCGGGAAACGGGACACGACCGCTGGCGGGACTGCCAGCGGCCGTGTCGTCCTGCCTATCCGAAATCTACTGCCTTACGGCGAGGTCGTGCGCGGCGGCTGCTTGTCCACCACGTAGACGACGCTGGGCGTCGTGGACGCGGAGGCCATGGAGCCCGTCACCGACGCCGGGAACACCATCGCGGTGATGACCGTGCCGGCCACCGTCGCACCCCCGATCGGGTCAGCCGTGGTCGTGCCGGCCGTGCCCGCCGGAGCCGCGCCCGACGCATGGATCGTCGCCGCGTTGCCGGCGGCCGTGGCGCGAATCGCGAACGCCCCAGGAGCCGACGTCACGTACGACGAGTACTTCTGTTCGGCAACGGCCGCCATGGTCGGCGTGCCGGTGATCGCGTCACCCACCGCGGCCACCTTGTACGCGTCAACCGAGCCAAGCCCCGTGTTCGCGTTCAGCACCCGGATGGCGATGTTGCTCCCCGGGGCCGGGATCACGTCCTCGAGCACCACGATCTTCTTCGTGCCGGTGCGCGCATAGCCCGTGAAGAGGATGGTGTAGTATTTGCCGGCCTCGAAGGTCTGCGTCAGGTCGCCCAGCACGGCGGTGTTGCCAGCCGTGGTGAAGTTCGTGGCGTCGGCGTTGAAGATGCGCAGCTGCCGGGACCCCGCCTTGAGCCCCTGGTAGAGGCCTTGGCCCACGCCGCGATACGCGACGTTGACGAAGGTCTGCGGCGTGAACTCGATGTAATCGATGAACCGCACCGTGGTGTTCTGGGTGTCCGGCAGCGCATTGATGTACCGGACGTACGCCAGCGGCGGGGGTGCACTCGTTGCCGTCGGCTGTCCATCCTCCGTCGAGCACCCTACGGCGCCGACAGCGAGCACGGCCAACAGCATTGGAACCTTGGTAATCCGCATGAGTCTGAGACTCCGTGAGAGAACGTCGTGGAAAGAGAGCAGGTCCTGCCCGCTACCTGCTGTCACCTGTCGAGCCGCCCGACCCGGGATCGTCCCGGATAAAACCGCTAAACAGATCGAATTTCACCGCCAAGGCAGTGGCGGCGATCACGCCGACCACTGTTCCGACGAGCAAATAGGTGCGGCGCTTCGAGAACTGGCGCTCCTGATACCCCGTGATGCCATCCCGGGGAAACTGGACCCGTTCGCCGGTCCACGTGGCAGCGTTGCCCCGCAGATCCATTGTCCGGTACACCTCGAGGGTGACACTCGCGCCGTCGCCCTCGACCAACAGCCCGTCAACCTTGTCAATCGCCGACCCGAGACGGTCTCCCACCAGGCCGCGGCCGCGGTCGTTCAACACCACCGCGATTCGCTGCCCCGTCGCCGGCACGCCGGTCTGCAAGGGCTTGAACGTGTAGCAACCCATTTGCAGCAACAGCGTGGCAGCGCAGAGACCGCCGACGAACCGGCGCCAGAAGCGCGGCCACCGGTTCATCGAGAGGGTCGTCATGCCATCAGCCTCCAAACCCGTACGTTCCCTTCGCGGCCGCCCTCGTCCCGTTGTAGAACGGGGCGTAGCGGGCCTGCATTTCCTGATACGGCACCGGCCATTCCACGATCGTCCCGGTCACCAGGTCGCCCCAACCGCGACCGTCGGCGTACCAAACCAGGTAGCCCGTGAAGGCCGTTTCCATTCGCTTCTCGTACTTCATCGCCTCAAGGATGTTGCCGCACGCCGTGGACGTGAAGCTCGGCCCCTGCGGCACGCGCGGCACGCAGCCGGCGGCCGTCGAATACGGCGCCGTGGCGCTCGCCGGCACGCCGATCGAGCCCAAGCCGTTCTTGATGCGGGTCTTGTCAATCAGCGCCGCTGCAGAGGCCAGGTTGCCCGTGCGGATGTAACCTTCCGCCGCGAGCATGTCGACTTCGGTCGCCGACATCTCCGTGTACGGGCCGGTGCTCGCCGCGATGTTGATGACGCCATACCGACGGTGATCGTAGAACGACTCGCCCCAGCCGATCGTCGGCACGTCTTCGCCGGTCGGGCGGTTACGGATGTAGCGCCCCGCCGGCAGCGCCACGGTCGGCGTTCCGGCTTGCTGATCCGTGCGCGTGGCCCCCTGCGGCCAGCGCTTGTCGGCCGTCTGCACGAGGAACGCCCGGCGCGTGGTCAGGCCGTCCTTGAGCCAGTTATCATAGCCACCCGAGGTATCGGCCATGCCCACATAGAACATCGGGAAGGAGTGCCACCCGCCCGTGACATACGACTGCGACACGTCGAACCCGGCGCTCCACCCCGTGGAGCCGCCAATGTTCACCGTGAAGTCGGCCGTGATGCCGTTGGTCGCGTCACTGATGACCGCGGCCCAATCCACCGCCGCACGCTCCGTCGGAGTGCGCGCGACGCCCGCGCGGATTCGCGCCTTGTACGAGCGCACGAGCCGGATGAAGTTGTCCTTCGTGAGGTTGGCCTGGCCGCTCATCCAAGTGGCGGGGAGCGGGAAGCCGTTGGCCCCGGTGGCCGCCGCCGCGGAATTCGCGACCGCGACGGCCGAGTCGTACATGGCCAGCGCCGCCCGGTTGACCGCCGTGTAATGCGAGAGCCCCGGCACCTCGTCGCTGGCCGTGGTCGGCAGCACGATGGCGGCCGAGTCGTACCCGAGCGACAGGTAGCCGAGCGAGTTGCCGGCAATCATGTAGGCAAAGGCCATCGCGCGGGCGTCCTGCGCCGTGCTGCCCATCGTGAGACCCTTGGCCTGGTACGCCTTGATGGCCTGGATGGCCGTCGCGGCCGACCGGCTCGCGCGGGAGAAGACGTCCCAGTTGGCGCGGTTGCCCACCTGGTTGTCGTTGCCCAAGTCGTTCGAGATGGGGTTGCGCGGGATGATCGTGCGCGCCGCCATGCCGAAGTTCGCGACCGTGGCAAACGACTCGCCAGCGTAAATCTTGGCTTGAGTGTTGATGGACTCGGACGCACGCTGGGTGTTGTTGATCTGCACACCCAGACCGCCCACCACGCCCTCCACGCCGGAGGGCGTGGCGTACGCGCGGGCGACGTCAGGATCGTTGAGATTCTGCACTTCGAGGCTGTCACCGCAGGCGGTCAGCGCCACCAGTGATGCCCCGATCCAGAGATAATGCTTGCGCATTGATATTCCTCAGTTCGGTCCCCCGGAGACGCCGCCATTCGGCGGCGCCCCGGCGACCCGGGTCGTCAGAAGGTGGTGCTGATCGAGAACGTGACCGTCCGCAGGTTCGGGAACGTGAACGCGTCAATTGCGTTCAGCACGCCCGAGCCAAGGTTGCCGCCAGTGAGGCCCACTTCCGGGTCGTAGCCCGTGTAGTCGGTCCACGTCTTCAGGTTGCGGCCGATGAACGAGATGTTCCAGTCACCGCCCACGCCCGGCAGCTTGCCGATGCGATAGCCGATCGAGAACTCGCGCAGCTTGATGAAGCTCGCGTCTTCGACCGTGTTGTCGTTCGGGGCGAGAATGTCGTACAGGCCGCCGATGCCGCCCGTCTGGGACGCGCGGAAATAGTATCCGAGCGGCTTGGCATCGCCGATGCTCTTGCCGGTCTGGTTGACTTCGACCATCTGGAAGTCACCCAGCGACCACTGGCGCTGCTCGTTCCACACCGACTTGCCAACCGTCGCGTCGAGCAGGGCATACACGGTGAACTTCTTGTAGTTGAAGTTCTGGCTGAAGGACCAGCGGTAGTCCGGCAGGGCCTTGCCAATGTTGGCCAATGGCACGGCGCCAGTGGAGTCGCGGACCAGGATCGGGCCGCCCCACTGCAGGATGTCCATGCCCCACGGAGCCGCCGTCGCTGGCAGGCGCGTGAACCACAGGTTCTTCGTGATGCCGTCCTGCGGCGTGTTGCCCTGGCCGATGTAGACGAGGAAGCCGTCCTGGTTCTTCTGGTAGTCGAGCCCGGGCCCGCACTTCGACTGGAAGGCGGCAGGAAGCTGACTGCAGCTTCTGGCGAACTGACGGCCCCAGATGGAACCGAAGTCCTGGCCCTGCTTGATCTTGAACATCGTCTCGGCGCCCTGCTGGCCGGCGGCCGAGTAGAACGTCTCCGGCATGTCGAGGCGTGTGATGACTGACGTCGTCGCGTCCCAGTTGAAGCGGACCGAGTAGCCGAGGTCCCGCTTCTGGATAATCGGAACGTTCAGCGAGACTTCCCACGTCTTGTTGGTCAGCTCGCCCGCGTTCTGCCACTGCGTCCCGAAGCCCGACGCGGCGGGCGGCGTGACCGGCAGCAGCTGGTCGTTAATCACGTTCTTCGCGTTCGTGATCGTGAGGCCGTACTTGTTCATGATCTCGAGGTCAATGCCCGCCTCGACCTCAGTGGACACTTCCGGCTTCAGGTTCTTGTTGCCAAGGCTGGAAGGAGAAAGCGCGCCACCGGCGCCGATCGAGAACGTCTCGTACTGGGCGGTGTAGTTCGGGCGGTTGCCCGCCGTCCCCTGCGAGATGCGCAGCTTGAGGTCCGAGATCTTGGCGACCTTGAACCAGGGCTCCTCGCTGACACGCCACGCAAACGAGCCGCGGCCGTAGGTCTGCCAGCGCTGCGACGCGCCGAAGAGCGACGCCGCGTCACGGCGCACCAGACCGCCGATGATGTAGCGGCCCTTATAGTCAAGGTCGAGGTTCGCGAACATGCCGAGCGCGCGCACCTGTTCGGTGTAGCCGCCGATGGCCTGGCCGGCTATCACCGCGCTCGGGTCCTCGAGGCCGGGCACGGCGAGCGTGTTGCCGCTGTGGCTCAGGCCGCGATCATCCGACGCTTCGTACGACGTGCGCAGCGTCAGGCGAGAGTCGAGCGCATTGTCGAACCACGCCTTCCGCGCCGTCACCATGGCGGCGGCGTTCATCGCGTACGACCGGTTGGAGCTCCAGCCGAGCGAGCCCAGATTGGCCGAACTCGCCGCCGACGTGCGATAGCCGCGGTCCTGCTGGCTCTGGGCGTGGTTGCTGCGCGAGTCATACCCGAACTCGGCCGACGCGTCCATCCACGGGAGCGGCTGCCACTTGGCGCTCAACGCGCCCACGAACCGGCTGATGCGGTTGCGCGGCCGGTTGTTCTCGGCAAAGAACGCGGGGTTGATATTCTGCGCACCCTGCTGCTGCGGAATCGAGCGAACGTACAGGCGCCCCTTCGAGTCGCGGCGCAGCAGCTCGGCGTTGGCCGGCTGGCGCGAGAGGGACAGCCAGTTCAGGCCGCCGTTGTTGTCAGTGGCGTCCGTGAAGGCCGTGCGCACACCGAAGTTCCAGTTGCCGGCCATCTGCTGGTCAATGTTCAGGCGGATGGAGTTGCGGAAGTAGCCGTCCATGAAGCGGAGCGCCCCTTCCTGGCGGAACATGTTCGCCGAGGCGAAGAAGTTCGTCCGCCCCACGCGCCCCGTGGCGTCCACCGTGTTGTTGTAGGTCGTGCCCGACGTCAGGATCTGGCGCATCGGGGTCCCGGCCTTCGGCCACGGATTCGCCAGATAGAGCGCGCGCAGGTTCACCTGACCCGGATTGCGCGCAATGCCGCCGTCATTGGCGAAGTTGATCGGCGGCAGCGAGAAGTCGGTGCCCTGATCGTTGATGCGGTACGCCTCGGCGTAGATGTCCGCCGTGCGCGTGCAGTCCGGCGCGCCGCTCGTGATGACGCAGAAGCGCTTGTAGTCCTGGTCCATCAGCATCGGGTGCGCCTTCGGAATCTCGAGGATGTTCTCGACGTCCGATGCGCCGTATTCCGCGCTGACGCGGAACTTGATGCCGTCCGAGGAGTTCTTGCCCGAGCGCGTCGTGATCTGGATCACGCCGTTGCCCGCGCGCGAGCCGTACATGGACGACGCGGCGGCGCCCTTCACCACCTCGACGTTCTCGATGTCCTGCGGGTTGATGTCCGACAGGCCACCCTGCGAGACGACGCCGTCAATGATGTACAGCGGCTCCTGGCCGCGGCCGGACCCGTTGATGGACTGCGGGCCGCGGAGGATGATGGACGGCGCCGAACCCGGCCGGCCACTGACCGACACGATGTTCGCACCCGCCACCTTGCCCTGCAGCTGCGAGAGCGCGTTGGCGCCCGCAACCGGCACGTCGGCCTGCGACACCTGCGCCACCGTGAAGGCAAGCTTCTTCACTTCGGTGGCCCCTGTCACACCCGTGATCACCACCTGGTTCAGGCGGTTGACGTCGATCTTCATCTCGAAGTCGTAGGTGTGCGTCTGCGGTGTGAGGACGAAGTTGCGCACCTGCGGCTGGTAGCCAATCGCACGGATGCGCATCACGATCGCCTGGTTCCGGACGCGCGCGCCCGGAATGACGATGTTGTACACGCCCGACGCATTGGTACCGACCGAGATGTTCAGCGCGTCGATCACAACGTTGGCTCCGAGCAGCGGCTGCCCCGCGTCCGACAACACCTTGCCGGTCACGGTGGCGTTCTGCGCAACCGCAGACGCCGAGACGCTGAACAGGAGAGCCAGTACCGCGGTCGTAATCCAACGGAACCGAGTACTCATGGTCTTCGGACTCCCTCAAAAAAAAGGTGAAGAACAGACCTGCTGCCATCAGGTGCTTCGCACTGCTGCCCCGCAGGTGCGGGGCGGAACTTCAGCAGGACGGCGGAGTACACCCTGCGCGGGAGACTCCAGGCTGCCCCGCAAGAACAACCGAAACTCGCTGACCCGTTCGCACGTCTTATTGATGCGAAACGGGTGTACCACAACACCACGCCCCTGGGCCTCGCGGCCCACGGGTTGCACACTCCCCTACCCAACTCGCGTGACGCTTGTCACAGCCGATTATGGTATCGGGGGGGCCTGTGTTGCGCAAATTGGCAAATTCAGGGAAACCCTTACAGACCGGTGAGGCCCCAAAGAGGCCGTCTCCCAGTGAGTTCGCCCAGCTCGGGCAACCCGCGCCTGCCGCCGTTCGACGCTGATCGCGCTCTACAGTATTCTTTCGGCGTGGTCCATCCCGTCGCCCTTCTTGCGCTCGCCGCCGCACTTTCGGCTGTCGCCGCCCCCGTGCGCAGCGCGGAGGCCCAGCGCCCATCGAGCGCTACCGCCCTGCCGGCGTCGCTCGACTCGCTGCATCAGGCCGCGCGCCAGCAGCTCACCCAGGGCGACACGGCGGCCGCGCTCGAGGCGCTCGAACTGCTCCAGCGCCGGGCGCCGCGGTACGCCCCGGCCTTCTTCGACCACGGCGTCGTCCTCTCGCGCCGCTCCGAGATGGGCCTCGCCCTCGACGACATGCTCCGCCGCCGACGCGCGGGCGAACTCCTCGAACGCGGCCTCGATCTCGACCCGGACAACCCGCTCTACCTCCTTGAGATGGGGCGCCTGCGCCTCAAGACGCCTTTCCTTCGCATCGAAGCCGAGCGCCTGTTCGCCAAGGCCCAGCGCGCCGCGCGCGCACGCGGCGATGCGCGGCTGCTGGCCGTCGTCGAGTACGAGTTGGGGCTGGTCTCCGCGCGGCGCTTCAATGCCATGCGGAACCGCCGCATCCTCACCGGCACCACCACCGCGCTCGACATCGAGGCGGCAGTCGCCAACTGGCAGTACATCCGCGACTTCCTGGAACAGCGCACGGCACCGGTGCAGGACGCGGGCGACATCGATCGCCTGAAAGCCGAGGAGCACTTCCACGCCGCGCTGGCTGCAGACTCCTCCCATGCGGGAGCCGCCGCCGACCTGTTGGGCCTTCTCTACGAGTCGGGTCGAACGGCCGAGATGCTCGCGCTGGCCCGGACGCTCGCGCACCAGCAGCCCGCGGCGCCGCGTACGTGGCTGGCCTTCGGCCTCGCCCTGCAGGCACGCGATCACCTGGAGGAGGCGGCTGTCGCGTTTGACGCGGCGCTCGCCCTGGTCCCCGACTCCATCCGGCGCCAGATGCTCAACGTGTCCCAGTGGCTGCGCCCCGATGACGCGGTGCGCCTGGAACGCGCGCCTCCCGCGGAGCGCGAAGGGGCCGAGGCGGCGTGGTGGCGGTCGGCCGATCCGCTCGCGCTGACCGCCGTCAACGAGGCCCGCGTCGCCCTGCTGGCCCGCATCGCGTATGCCGACCTGCGCTTCACGTCGGAGGAAGCACAGCTCCCCGGCTGGCGCACCGACCGCGGCCAGGTGTGGATCCGCTACGGCGCCCCCGATGTGATCGCCTCGCTCGCCCCGGAGACGCAGGACGTGAATGGCGCGGAGAGCATGGCGCGCGTGATCACCATCTGGTGGTATCGCGAGTCGGCCCTGCGCTTTGTCTTTCGCGGCCCGCCCGCCATCAACGCCGCCGCGTTCGCGGGCAACTTCCGCGCCTACGCCGACAACGCGCGCCGCATCATCCCGGTCAGCCTGCGCGACGTGCACGCGACGATGCAGCTCGACACCGTCGCGATCCAGGTGGCGCGCTTCCGCGCCGCCTCAGGCACACGCGTCGAGCTGTACGCGGAGATCCCCGCCCAGCGGATGCTCGCCGACGTCGATCTCTCCCCGGCGCTGCTCGAGGGCGGATTCGCCTTCGGCGCCGACGCGGCGCGGCGCGCGCCGCAGATGGTCCGCGACTCCTTGCGGGTGACGGCCGGCCCGTCGGCGGTTCCGCTGCGCCGCACCTGGACGCAGGTTGTTCCGCCGGGGGAGGAGTACATCTATCGCGTCGAGGCGCGCCAGCCCGACACCGGGCGTGGCGCGCGCGGCGACGGGGCCGTCGGCGTCCGGCCCATCGGCGGCGCGGGCACGTTCGACATCTCGGACCTCGTCGTTGCGGACCGCATCAGTGGCGGTGGCGACGGGCGCGAGGCGTTCGCCATCGACGCGAACGCGGCGATGCGCTTCCAGGCGCGCGACACGGTGGCCCTCTACTGGGAGACCTACAACGCCGCGGCGCCGGCGTCGGGGACGGCGCGCTTGCGGGTGCGCGTCACGGTGCGCATTCTCTCGCTCGACCGCGGCCGGTCGTTCAGCGCCCGGGTGCTCGGCGGCATCGCCGACGCCGTGGGATTGAGCGCCGTGGGCGACGAGCAGGTCTCCCTGGTGTATGAACGTGACGCTCGTTCGCTGGCCGCGGTGACGCACCAGCTCGCGATCGGCCTCGGCGACGCGCCGGCGGGGCAGTATGCCCTGTCGGTGGAAGTGACCGATCTCTCCTCGGGGCGCACCGCGCGCACCGAACGTACCCTCACCCTGGAGCGCCCCGCGTCGTGATGAAGGTGCCGCGAGTGCGCGCCCGCGCGATGGCCTGCGCGCTGCTGCTGACCGTGCCGACGCTCGGCGTCCACGCCCTGCCGGCGCAGGGCATCCCGCAGCGCGACGCCGAGGGGTCGGCCGCCGGCAATGAGGGGGCGTCGCGACGCTGGCCGCGGCGCCTCGTGATGCCGGTGGTGATGGGCGCAGCGGCGGCGCTTGCCGCCTCGGCGTATTTCATCAGCAACGCCGACGACCCCGTGGGGTCATGCACCGGCCCGCGATGCGTGCTGCCGCTCAGCGTCGGCATCGGCATGGGTGTGGGCTACCTGATGGGGCGTGAGATGGACAACGCCCATGCGCTGCGATACCGCCGCGGTGCGCCCGTGCGCGCGGAGGGGCAGGCGCTGACGCTGCAGGGAGAGCCGCAATGGATGTCCGTCGGCGCGCGACAAGGCGCGGCCGGTGGCGGCGCCGGCGGGGTGCAACTGTTCAGCACCGACGGCGCGCCGAAGCTGCTCGCCCGCCGCGCGTCGGGGATTCGCGGGGTGCGCGGCCTCGACCTCGGTCCGGGTGGCGTGGCGGTCGCGGCGACGACGGGGCTCTACGAGTTCGCGGTGGATTCCGCGCTTGGCCTGCGCGTGCGAGATGGCGACATCGCCGCCACCGCCGTGCTGGCGGAACGGCGCGTGGTTGGCATCGGCGACCGCCTCGAAGTTGCGCCGCGAAGTGGCACGTCCGACACCACGTGGCGCTCGATGCGCACCGGCGGCGCCGTGCGCGCAATGACCGTGGACCCGACCGGGCGCCTGCTGTGGGTGGCGACGGACAGCGCGCTTGCCTCATACATCCTCGACGGCGATTCGCTCGTGCGGCGAGCCAGCGCGCGCCTCGCCGGCGGAGTGAGAACCGTGCGCACGGACGGCCCCCGGGTGGTCGTCGCGGCGGGCGAGCGCGGCATCTGGCTCTTCGACAGCGATGATCGCGGCACGCCGCGCGAACGCTTTCTGTGGGCCGGGGCACGGTTCGCGTACGATGCGCTCATCACCCGCGAGCGCGTGTATGTGGCCGGCGGCGGCGAGGGGCTGTACGTGCTCGATGCGCGGGCCGCGCGCGGCACCGTGCTCGGCCTCGCGCGCCAGGTGGGCTTCGCCGTCGCGTTGGGGGAGGAGGGCGGCTACACTTATGTACTCGATCGCGCGGCGCCTGCCGTGCACCGATTGCGCTCCGATTTCCCCCTCCGATAATGACTCGTCGCTTCGTCCCGGTCGTTCTTGCCTGCACCCTGCTCGCCTGCGGCCCCGCCGACAGCGCCAGCGAGGCCCGCGCTGCGTCCCTGCAGACACCGGTCGCCGCGCCCACGGCATCGGCCGATTCCGCCGGTGCCTTGCTTGCCAAGGCCGACGCCGGCCGCATCATCGGCAGTCCATCGGCCACGGTCTGGATGATCATCATCAGCGACTTCGAGTGCCCGTACTGCAAGCAGTGGCACGACGATGCCTGGGAGCCGATCCGCCGCGAGTACGTGGAGACGGGCAAGCTTCGCGTGGCGTACGTGAACCTCCCGCTCTCGATGCATCGGAACGCCGTCCCCGCCGCGCACGCGGCGATGTGCGCCGCCGTGCAGGGGAAGTTCTGGCCGGTGCAGGATGCGATGTTCCGGACGCAGGGCGAGTGGAAGGGCCTCGGGGACGCGCACCCCTTCTTTGAGCGACTCGCGCGCGAGGCAGGCGCCGACGCCGAAGCCCTCAGCGGTTGCGTGAAGTCGGAGGTGATGCGGCCGTTGATTCAGGCCGATGAGGAACGCGCCACGCGTGCCGGCGCCCAGTCCACGCCCACGTTCTTCGTGGGGGGCCAGCCGTTGGTGGGCGCCCAACCACTCGCCGTTTTCCGCGGCGCCATCGAGGCTGCGCTCGCGACCAAGCCGGTCGCCAAGTAGGGCGAGCCGCCCGTGAACGTCGCCCTGCGCGCGGCCTACGGTACCGCCGGCACGATTGTCGAAATGGCGGCGGCGGTGGCGCGGGGCGGCGGCAAGATAATGGAATCGCTCGCCGGCCGTCGCGGCGTGGTGGACCGCTTCGTCGGGTGGGGCGAGGCGCATCGTGAGCCCGCGCGCCCGCTCGCGTGGATCCACGCGCCGTCGGTGGGCGAGGGGCTGCAGGCCCGTCCCGTGATAGATCTGTTGCGCGCGCGGCGTCCGGACGTGCAGGTGGTCTTCACGCACTATTCCAGCAGCGCGGCCTCCTTTGCCGCGCGCGTTGGCGCCGACTATACCGATTTCCTTCCCTTCGACACCGCGCGCGCGGCCCGTGCCGTGCTGCGCTCGTTGCGCCCCGACGTGCTCGTCTTCAGCAAGCTCGATGTCTGGCCCGTGTTCGTGGACGAGGCGGCCCGCGCCGGCGTTCGGCTCGCAATGATCGCCGCAACCCTCGGCGAGGAATCCGGGCGCCGCAGCCGGCTCGCGCGCGCCCTCCTGCGCGACGCCTACGCGGCATTGAGCGCGGTCGGCGCCATTGACGAGTCCGACGCCGAACGCCTGGTGGCGCTCGGCGTGAACCGCGCGAACGTGCGCATCACCGGAGATACGCGCTACGACCAAGCCTGGGCTCGCGCGCTGGCCGCAGACCGCACGTCGCCGTTGCTCGCGCCGCTCACCTCGCCCCGCCCCACGCTCGTGGCGGGCTCCACCTGGCCTGTGGACGAGCGCGCGCTCTTCGCTGCGTGGGCGGGGTTGAGGCGACGCGTCCCCGAGGCGCGGCTCATCGTCGCGCCGCACGAGCCAACGCCCGCGCACTGCGCTGCGGTGGAGGCGTGGGCGGCGCAGTCGGCGCTTCGCGTAAGTCGGCTTGGCGCCCCGCACGCCGGAACCGCCGACGTGGTGTTGATTGACCGCGTCGGCGTGCTCGGCGACGTCTACGCGCTGGCACAGGTGGCGTTCATCGGTGGCGGATTCCACACCGCGGGGCTCCATTCGGTGGTCGAGCCTGCGGCGTTCGGTGCTCCCGTGCTCTTCGGACCCCAGCTCGTGAAGAACGGGCGCGACGCGAACCTGCTCATCGCCGTGGGTGGTGGGCGATCCGTCACGGACGCCGGGACGCTACGCGACGCGCTCGCCGCGTGGCTGGGCGATCCGCACGCGCGTGCGGCGGCCGGAGGTCGCGCGCGCGAACTGGTGCGCTGCGGGCTGGGCGCGGCGGAGCGCAGCTACGAGATGGTGACCGCGTTGCTCTGACGCCGCGCGTGCTGGCGTCCGGCGGGGAGCGGCGTATTATCCGCCCGCGTGAATCTCCGCACCGGGGGTGTTGCGCAGGCTGCGGCGCGGGCTCGCTTTCGACTCCAGCGACTCCGCCGCGCGAGAGACGGCGAGGCAGTTAGAGGCCGTGGTCGGCCAACTGCGACAGGGACGCTGACCGTTGCGGTTGCCGAGGGACGCCGACGCTTGCATTTCACATAGACACTGTCGGATTTGGCGTCCTCTTGACATTTGTTTGCGTCGAACGCATTAAGCACGTTGTCACGGTATCGGAATTTTTCTCACGCGTCGTAAGCTTTTCTCCGACGCGTTTTTGAGAACTTCTGTGTGCCGCCTGTGATAGCTGGCCATATCGGCTGCCTTCAACGGCCGTCGAGCACGGATCGCCCCCGCCTCCCCGGCGCCGTTCGAGCGCGTTCACCGCGCCCACGCGTCGTGCCGACATAGCTCCACTGGCTCGATCCGAGCTCACCCCACCACCCCGTTGGAGGAAGGCATGCGTTTGCTCCGTTCGATAATGACGGGCACGGCGCGAAGCGCTTTGTTGGCATCGCTGGTGCCATTTGCGCTCGCAGCCCAGCAGGCAACCGGAGCCATCGAAGGCACGGTCGTTGACGGCGGAAGTCGGCGACCCCTTCAAAGCGTCCAAGTCACGATCACCGGCACCAGCCAGACCATCGGCAGCCTGACGGATGCCGCAGGCAAGTTCCGCATCAACAACGTCGCCGCCGGCGAGCGCGTGGTGCGCGCGCGCCTCATCGGGTATGCGCCGCTGTCCAAGACGGTGAACGTGCAGCCTGGCGGCATCGCTCGCGTGTCGTTTGAGATTCGGCAGTCGGCCGTGCAGCTCAATGCCGTGGTGACCACCGGCACGGGCGGCTCGCAGGTGGAAGCGCGCAAGCTGGGCAACACCGTGGCCGCCATCGAGGCGCCCACCAGCGCGCCGACCTCGTCGCTGTCGGACATCCTGCAGGGACGCGAACCGGGGCTGATGACGATGCCGTCGTCGGGCGCGACCGGCGAAGGGGCGCGCATTCGCGTGCGCGGCAACGCTTCGCTCTCGCAGTCCAACGAGCCGATCGTGTACATAGACGGCGTCCGGCTCGACAACGGCGGCGGCTTCGGCAACGGATTCGTCGGCACGGGCGGCGGCGGTCGTCCGTCTCGCCTCGACGACATTGACCCCAAGTCCATCGAGAAGGTGGAAGTGCTGAAGGGCGCGGCGGCCGCTACACTGTACGGCACCGAGGCGTCCAACGGCGTCATCCTCATCACCACCAAGAAGGGTCAACTCGGCGCGCCCAAGTGGTCCATTGACGCCGAGCAGGCCTACACCACGTATCCGACCGACCGCATCGCCCCGCAGTGGGGGTTGGCCCGGTCGGACTCGCAGGCCACGCGCCTGTCGTACCACTACGGCACGCCCGTCAAGGCGTTCGTGCCGTTCTCGCGCGCCGTGGCCACCAAGCTGTTCGAGACGGGAATGTCCCGGACGGTCTCCGGCCAGGTGTCGGGCGGCACGCCGCTCGTCACCTACTTCGCCGCCCTGCGCGCGTACAACGAGGACGGCCCATTCACCGCGGACAATTTCAACTGGCAGGACCGCGGCGTGTATATGAAGGACATCAACAACAAGTACCAGGGGACGGTCAACCTCGGCATCTCGCCGTCCACCAACACCAAGCTGCAGGTGAACGTGCTGTACGCCACGACGCACAACGAGATTCCCGAGAACAACAACAGCATCTACGCGCCGTACACGGTCGCGCTCTTCTCCAAGCCGGAGAATGCGCAGTGCGACGCGTCGCGCGTGGGCGGCGCCGCCGATCCTACGTACGGCAGCCTCGGCAACGGCCTCTGCAAGGGCGCCGGCAATCCGACGGGCGCCAGTTCGTTTGGCACGATGCGCGAACTGCTCCAGTATGCCATCAAGCAGGACTCGCGCCACTTCAACGGCCGTCTGCGCGGCAGCTACATCCCGTCGGCCAACCTGAACTTCGACGGAACGTTTGGCGTGGACTTCACGGCCCAGCGTTCCACGTCGTTCCTGCCGTTCGGCAACAACATTGACCTCCGCATCAACCGCGCCAACGCCGGCCTGGCCAACGTGGATGACCGCACGCACCAGGAAGTGACGTTGAGCGTCAATGGCGGCTGGACGAAGGACCTGATGAAGCACTTCTCGTCGAACCTGCTGTTCGGCGCGCAGGGCTTCCTGACGCGCGACAACGACGAGTCGGGAAGCAACCAGGGCTTCCCGGGCCCGGGCATCGAGGTGGTCGGCGGCGGCTCAACGCCGCGGGTGTTCGAGTCGTTCAGCTCCATCGTCAACGCCGGCTTCTTCGCGCAAGAGCAGTTGGGCTACCGCGACTGGATCTTCACCACGTTCGGCGGCCGGTACGATTACAACAGCGCCTTTGGCAAGACGGAAGGCGGCGTGTTCTACCCGCAGGCCTCGCTCTCCGTGATCCCGTCGGACCGCCCCTCATGGCAGGGGAGCTTCCTCGGCAACTACGTCTCCACGTTCCGGCTCCGCGCGGCCATCGGTCGAGCCGGCCGTCAGCCCGGCGCGTTCGACAAGCTCACCACCTATGGTCCGCTGACGTCCACCACCGGCGGCGGACTGGTGCCCGCCAACCTCGGCAATCCGGAGCTCAAGCCGGAGATCAGCACCGAGTGGGAGCTGGGCAGCGAGTTCGGCTTCGCCGACAATGCCTGGTCGGTGGACTTTACGCGCTGGGGCCGTGAACTGAAGGATGCGCTGGTGGCGCGCCAGTTCCCGGTGACCGGCGGCTTCTCTGCGCTGCAGCTCGACAACATCGGCGGGATGAAGGCGTGGGGCTGGGACCTGAAGGTCAAGGGGTACCTCCTCAACCGTCCGGATCTCTCGGTTGATGTCTACGGCAACACCAGCTTCCTCAGCCAGCTCGTCACCAGCCTGGGCGGCGCACCGCCGCTCAAGGTCGGCGGCAGCTATCCGCGCTACCGGAACTTCATCAAGGAAGGCTACGCCCCGGGCGCCTTCTTCGGGGCCAAGCTCCCCGATCCTTGTGCCAAGGGACAGACGACGCACCCGTTGGGCGGCATCTGCCTGCAGTCTGGGCAGTTGCCCTTCGACACCGACAAGAACGGCGTGCCCGACACCGAGGCGCAGCTGTTGGCTTACCTCGCCACGGCGCGCCCGTTGTCGGCGATCCCGCCGCTCGCGGCCGACGACAACAAGAACAAGGACCCCCTGGACCACTACGACGGGAAGCCGCTGCCGGACTTCCAAGGTTCGTTCGGCGGTTCCGTGACGTTCCGCAAGAACTGGCGCGTCTCGACGAACTTCGAATACCGCTTCGGCAACTACACGGTATCCAACCTCACCGACGCTTTCCGCACGGCCAGCCCGTCGAACGGTGGCAACACCAAGCTGCGCGCCGACGTCGAGGCAACGATGCTCAACCCGGCGAGCACGGCGGAGCAGCGCCTGGCAGCGGCGAAGACCTACGTCTACGAACTCGCGGCGCTCTCGCCCTTCGACGGCCTCAACCAGCAGTTCGCAGCCGATTTCCTGCGTTGGCGCGAGCTGTCGCTCACGTACACAGCGCCGCAGAAGTGGTATAGCGCCTTGGGAGCGACGGATATGGCCATCACGTTCTCGGCGCGCAACTTCGCGCTCTGGACCAAGTACCCGGGTGTAGACCCCGAGGTCAACGTCTTCGGCCGCAGTGCGGGGGGCGGCACCGACACCAACTTCGGCGAATCCATTGATGCCTTCGGCTTCCCAATTCCGCGCCGTTTGGCCCTCAGCGTGCGGATGGGCTTCTAATGAGGAACTCAATGCCCCACATCATATCGCCCCGCCGCTGGTCGCGGGGGTTCGCCGCCGGCGCAATCGTGGTCGCGCTCGGCGCCTGCTCCAGCATTCTTGACGTGAAGAATCCCAACAACGTGCCCGAGTCGGCGCTCGAGAACCCGGCGTCCGCCGACGCGCAGGCCAATGGCGCGCTGGCCGCCGTCGTGCGGATGCTCTCGGGCATCACCGTGCCGTACGCGGTGGCCACCGATGAACTCGACTGGATTGGCTCGCGCGACGCCTGGTTCGACCTCGAGACGGGCGGGCTCGGGAACTTCCTGAACGAGTTCACCGACGGCGCCTTCCCGCACGTGGGAACGGCCCGGTATCTCTCGGACCAGACCATCCGGAATCTCGAGACGTTCGACAAAGCTGGGACGCTCATCAATCGGCAGTCGCTCGCCAAGGCGTATCTCTACGGCGCCGTGACCTATGCGTCCATCGCCGATATGTACGACGACTACGCCTTCTCCAGCAAGACGGTGCCGGCGGCGCCCGTGGGCCGGGCGAACATGTTGAAGCTCTATGACACCGCCATCGGCTACCTCGACAAAGCGCTGGCCATCGCCACGGCCTCCACGGACCGCTACAACCTGATGGCGTATCGCGCCCGTGTGAAGCACGCCAAGGGGGTTTGGGGCAAGATCTCCCCCGAGGGCTCGGTGAACACGGCCAGCCCGCTGGTGAATGACGCCGGCGCGGTCGCCGACGCCAACGCGGCCATCGCCATCGTCGACGGTGACGCGAAGTTCAACATGGTCAACAACCTCGAAGCCACCGCCGGCATCAACATCTGGTTCGAGGTGAACGGCCGCAACGAACATCGCGTGGGCGCCGCGTACACGAACCTCAAGGATCCCATCTCCGGCGCCACGGACCCGACGACCACGGCGTCCCTGGCCGCGTTCAAGGCCTTCGGCACGCAGTCCGGAACGCACTGGGTGACCAGCAACCGCGAACTGCGCCTCATCCTCGCCGAGGCCGCGTTGGCGGCCGGCAACACGGCCGAGTTCACGACGCAGATCAACACGGTGCGCGCACTGGACGGCAAGCCGGCATACGCCGCGCAGATTGCGGCGCAGCAGATGCTGGCCTACGAGCGGCAGGCGCAGCTCTGGCTGATGCGCCGACGCCTCGCCGATATGTATCGGTTCGGCCAGACCGACCCGAAGTGGGCGGCCAACCCGAACTTCAAGTCCGCGTCCACCACCAAGGGGCTGCTGTTCCCGATTCCGAACATCGAACGGCTCGGCAATCCGTGCATCACCAACGCGGCGGCCTGCAAGTAGCGCCGCACGCACGACGCCATCGCCTTGGTGCGAGTGCGCGGCAGCGCTACCGCTGCCGCGCACTCGCACCATCGGCGGGGCGGCTCGGCAC
>Ga0194120_10003778_pt1 | contig 24204 bp, 22 predicted proteins | sample TA2MahCa65mmetaG_FD_148642 | JGI IMG/M metagenome (GOLD analysis project Ga0194120, IMG submission 148642) | Freshwater microbial communities from Lake Tanganyika, Tanzania - TA2015019 Mahale Deep Cast 65m | ecosystem: Environmental > Aquatic > Freshwater > Lake | place: Tanzania: Lake... | reverse complement strand
TATTGATTACAGTGCCATGCTCAAGTATCACCGCGAACGCGGCGCACTTGCCACGGTCGCATCCTATCAACGCGACGTAAAAATTGACCTCGGCGTGATTCAAGTGGACGAAGATAATTGGATCTCCGATTACATCGAGAAACCCACTTATCACTATTCGGTCAGCATGGGTATCTATCTCTTCGAGCCGGAGATTTTGAACTACATCCCCAAAGGTCAACGCCTGGATTTGCCCGAACTGGTCTTGAAGTTGATGCGCGACGGCAGGAAGGTCAATGTATTCAATTTCGATGGTTACTGGCTCGACATCGGCAGACACGATGATTACGAGCGTGCCATCGAAGAATTTGCAAAACACCGCGAAGCGTTTTTGCCTAGCGAAAATTAACAAATGATCGTTCTTCTTTTTTCCAATTCCTACCCTTATGACTATGCAACCGAACATAACTTCCTCAAAGGTGAAGTGGAAATTCTCCGCAAGCGGTTCGAGCGCGTGATTCTCGTTCCGCGTATTGCAAAGGGAAATTTACTTCCCATCCCTGATGGCGTGGAGGTGGAGACTAGTTTTGCCGAATCCTTTACTCTGGGCAGACGACTTGCTGAAAGCGCTTTGGCAGTTTTCTCGAAGGATTTTTACCTTGATGTAAAGAGCCGCTTGTGGTCATCCCTTAAGCCAGCTTATTTGCGAAGATTGTTTTCTTTTTTAGCAGGCGCGACCCTGACCCGCAAGTGGATGGAGAATTGGCTGAAATCCAACCATGTTTCAGCGAGTGAAGTGATTTGCAATACCTTCTGGTTCGATGAACTGGCAATGGGAATTGGACTGGCGAAGACGAAGTATCCGTCTTTGCGTGTTATCTCGCGCGCGCATGGCTATGACTTGTATGAAGAACTCTATGGCGACTGGCCCTGCCGTCCGCGGGCGATTGAACTGATCGACGGTTTGTTCGCAGACTCAGATATCGGCGCGAATTATCTGCGGGAGAAATATCCCCAATTCAAAGAAAAATATGAAGCGGCATTGCTCGGCGTAAAAGACCCGGGCGGGATTGCCAAACCTTCGGAAGATGGCGCGCTGCGATTTGTCTCCTGCTCGAATTTTCATCCTGTCAAACGCATTGACTTGTTATTTGAAAGCGTTATGACTGCTGCAAAAAAACGACCCACTCAAAAGATCGAATGGACGCATTTCGGCGGCACGGAAGAAATTAGGCAACAATATACACAACGGATTACAAATGAATCCCCAATCAATGCCACGGCAAGTTTCCCCGGTTATCAAAGCCAGCACGAATTGATTCAAACCTATCTCTCCACGCCTGTGGATATTTTCCTCAATGCCAGTTCTACAGAAGGAACATCAGTTGCCATGATGGAAGCGATCAGTTGCGGACTACCTGTCATTGCTACGGCGGTGGGCGGAAATGTGGAAGTTGTACGTGAGAAAAACGGATTTCTAATTAACGCAAACCCTACACCCGATGAAATTGCGGATGCACTTTTACAGGTTTGCGATAACCGTGAACTCTGGCTTGAAAAACGCAAAGGCAGCCGCGAGGTCTGGCAGGAACGATATAATGAAACGACCAATTTCGAGGCATTTGCCCAAAAACTGGTCGAGATAAGGAAGCGATAGTCTTTATGTGTGGCATTACCGGATTTTGGAATCTGGATGGCAGACCGGTGGACCGCGAAGAGTTGATCCGCTTTACGAATCAACTAGCGCATCGCGGACCCGACGGCTGGGACGTCCATGTGGAAGAATCTGCCAACCTCGGCTTTGGTCATCGCCGCCTCGCTATCATTGACCTGAACACCGGCGACCAGCCTATGTCGTTTGGAGATGGCCGTTATTGGATCGTCTTCAATGGCGAGATCTATAACTTTGTTGAATTGCGCACCGAATTGGAATCGCTTGAGTATCAATTCAAGACAGAATCAGATACAGAGATCGTTCTTGCAGCCTATGACAAATGGGGCGAAGATTTTCAATTCAAACTCAACGGCATGTGGGCATGTGCCATTTGGGACAGCCGCGAACGCAAGCTATTCCTCTCGCGTGACCGCTTCGGCGTGAAGCCGATGATCTATCTTTTCGATGGCAAACGTTTTGCCTTTGCCTCCGAAATGAAAGCTTTTCTTGCGCTCGAAAACTTCCGTGCTGAGTACAACCCGACTGTGTTTGCCAATTCCCTTGAAGATGCCACTCTGGTCGAAGGCGCAGAAGATTGTTTATTCCAAGGTCTCAAGCGATTGCTTGGTGGTCACTGCCTTACGCTCAACGCCAATGGCGAGATGAAGATTCGCCGCTGGTGGAATACCCTCGACCATCTTCCCAACGTGCCGAAAAAATACGAAGACCAGGTTGCGCAATATCGCGAGTTGTTTCTCGATGCCTGCCGCATCCGTATGAGAAGCGACGTGCCGATTGGCACAGCCCTCAGCGGCGGCTTGGATTCAAGTTCGGTTCTCTCTTCGATGAGTCATATCCGCAAATCAGGTGACGCCACCATGCGCATGGCGCACGAATGGCAGAAGGCTTTCATTGGCACCTGGCCCGGCAAAATTATCGACGAGCGTCATTATGCCGATGAGGTCATCAAAAAGACCGGCGTCAACCCGATCTACTGCGAAATGAACGCGGATATGTATCTCGAACATTTCAACGAGATCCTTTATCAATTTGAAGAACTTTCCGACATTCATCTCGGTCCGTGGTTCGTTCACAAGATGCAGCGTCAACACGGCGTGGTCGTCACCATCGACGGTCACGGCGGCGACGAAGCCCTTGGCGGCTACACCTGGCACGTCTTTGCCGCCATGCGCGACGCGAACCCGATGCGTTATGCCGAACTCGCGCTCATCCGCAACAGCATGAGTTTGACTCATGGTCTTGATACCTACATCAACGCCATCAAGAAGCGTTTGACAGGAAAAAAATCCGCCTCAAACGGGACCTCATGGCTGCTCGCTCAACCCAAGCCTTTTTCCACGCCTGGGATGGAGCAAGACGCCCCGCGTCTCGCCGGACGGGATGAACTCTTCAAAACGCTCTACACCGATTTCCATTTCACTCATCTGCCTATGAATCTGCGTGACTTCGACCGCCTTTCCATGGCGCACGGAGTTGAAGTCCGCTCGCCGTTCATGGACTGGCGTTTGGTCACCTTTGCTTTTGCAATTCCATCCGCTCATAAAATCGGCGGTGGTTATACCAAGCGAATTCTACGTGACTCGATGAAAGGCATCCTTCCAGATTCGATCCGCACTCGCACCAAGAAAATGGGCTTCCCAAACCTCAACGAAGGCTGGAACTCTCCGCGTGGGCATCAGTTCATCAAAGATGCCGTCGCTTCTGCTGATTTCAAATCATCCTCACTCTGGGATGGCAAGCGTGTGAATTCAGATTTGGAAAATGCCTTCCAAACCGATGGCAAAACCCGCATCCACAAAGCGTGGCGGTTGGTGCAGGCACAGTCATTGCTGAATATGTTCCGCGAGAAGACAGAGAAAGTGAGCGCCGCATGATCGTCGTTGTGGATTATGGCGTTGGCAACCTTGGTTCCATCGTCAATATGTTCAAGAAGGTTGGCGCGAAAACTGTCGCTTCGTCTGACCCGGCGGTGATAAAGGATGCTGAGAAGTTGATCCTGCCCGGCGTCGGTGCGTTCGATGCGGCGATGCGAAAATTCCATGAAACCGGCTTGGTTCCCGTGGTAGGCGAACTTGTCTTAGAGAAGAAAATCCCTGTGCTTGGTTTGTGTGTGGGACTCCAACTCATGACCAAGGGCAGTGAAGAAGGGCGCGAAGCAGGCTTGGGCTGGTTCGATGCGGAGACCATCCGCTTCAAGTTTGACGGCGAGAATGCTCATCTCAAAGTCCCGCATATGGGCTGGAATGAAGCGCATGTCGTACGTAAACATCCACTCATAGCAGATTGGGATCCCGAGTCGCGTTTTTATTTTGTCCACTCGTATCATGTGGTGGCGAAAGACATGGATGCGGTTCTGGCTGAAACGGATTACGGCGTGAATATTCACTCCATCCTCGGCAGGGGCAACATCATGGGCACGCAGTTTCACCCAGAGAAGAGTCATCGCTTTGGGATGCGCCTGCTCAAGAACTTTGCGGAGAATATCCGATGATCCGTCCACGCGTGATTCCTGCTTTGCTGTTGAAGGGACAGGGCTTGGTCAAGACCGTCAAGTTTAAAGGGCCGAAGTATCTTGGCGACCCGATCAACATCGTTCGCATTTTCAACGATAAAGAAGTGGACGAACTGGTTTTGCTCGACATCACTGCCACGCCCGAAAATCGCAGACCGCAGTTTGACCTGCTCAAGAATATTGCCAGTGAGGCATTCATCCCGCTGGCGTACGGGGGCGGAATCCGCTCGATGGACGACGTGCGGAAATTGCTCAGCATCGGCATTGAGAAATTGATCATGAATACTTCCGCGATTGAGAACTCTTCTTTAATCCGCGAAACCGCAGACCATGCGGGAAGTCAGGCGGCTGTCGTTTCGATTGATGTGAAGAAAAATTTACTCGGTAAATACGAAGTCTTCGCACACTGTGGGCAGAAGAAGACCGGACTCGATCCCGTAAAACACGCCGTCGAAATGGAAAAAATGGGCGCGGGTGAGATCATCATCAACTCGATAGACCGCGATGGCACGATGCAAGGCTACGACGTTGAACTCGTCCGCAAGGTGGCGGATTCGGTTCAGGTACCAGTTGTCGCCTGCGGAGGAGCCGGAAATTTATCGCATGTTTCCGAAGTCATCAAACAAGGTCACGCTTCTGCGGCGGCGGCAGGCAGCATGTTTGTCTTCCAAGGTCCGCTGCGCGGTGTGTTGATCAGTTACCCGCCGCCGAAAGAATTGAAGGAATTTATCTAAATGACCGAATACCGAATGTGCAAGCGCTGTGTGATGGACACCAGTGACCCTGAAATTACGTTCGATGAAAATGGCGTGTGCAATCACTGCCACACGTATGACCGCCTTGTCCGTGAGCATATTGTGGATGGTGAAGCAGGACGCCAACGGCTTGATAAGCTGGTCGTTGATATCAAGCATACTGGGCAGAATAAACAATACGATTGCCTCATTGGCGTTAGCGGCGGTGTGGATAGCACCTATGTGGCATATCTCGTCAAAAAACTTGGCTTGCGTCCACTCGCTGTTCATTTAGATAACGGCTGGGATTCGGAACTCGCTGTGAAAAATATCGAAGAGACTCTCAAACATCTCGGCATTGATCTTTACACCGAGGTACTCGATTGGGAGGAGTTTAAAGATATTCAATCTGCCTTCCTCAAAGCCTCCACGCCCGACTCCGAGATTCCCACCGACCATGCGATTGTTGCCATCCTTGGAAATATGGCAGCAAAACTTGGGGTCAAATACATTCTTATTGGGAACAACGTACGCACCGAAACCCATCTTCCCAGTGCGTGGTCTGAAGGGCATTTCGATTGGAAGTACATCCGTGAACTACACAAACGTTTTGGCACACGCCCGCTTAAGACCTTTCCGCATTTTGGCTTTTTCACCTATTACCTGCGAATGATCACCCAGAAACGCATTGCGATTTTGGATTATGTCCATTACACCAAGAAGGAAGCCTTGCGCGTTTTGCAAGAGGAATTGGGCTGGCGATATTACGGCGGCAAGCATTACGAATCCATCTACACCCGCTTTTATCAGGGTTACATCCTGCCCGTAAAATTCGGCTTCGACAAACGCCGCTGTCATCTTTCCAGCCTGATATGTTCGGGCGAGATGGCCCGTGAGCAGGCATTAGAAGAATTGAGCATCCCAACCTATTCGCCGTCCATGCAGGAGGAGGATCGCGAGTACGTCGCTAAGAAACTGGGGTTCAGTGATGAAGAATTCACCACTATCATGAACGCGCCGAAAAAGAGCTATTGGGACTATCCATCCTATGGTCAGTTCATGGAACAGCCTATTGTTCAGAGCATGGTGCCGGTTGTCAAGAAAGTGATGGCTTGGTTCAATTAATGCGTATTGCCTATGTGACCGTCCATGTTGCGCCGGAGATCATGCAGGGCGGCGTGGGAAAAAAGATAAGAACCCAGATCAGCATCTGGCGCGGGTTGGGGCATGAGGTCACGTTGTTCAGCCTCACCCCGGCGGAGATTCCTTTTCCCGAGGAACGTCAATTTGTTTTTAATGCAAAGACCAACCTCCTGAAACGCGAATCAAACCGCGCATTAGGGTTGATGCGAATGCTCGATGCGATCCGCGAATACAAACCGAATGTCATCTATTTGCGTTTTGGGCTGTATTCCTATCCCTTGCATCGTCTCTTTAAGATCGCGCCAGTGGTGTTGGAAACGAACTCCGATGACCGGCAGGAATATCAAAAACGCGGCGCGTTCTTCCATTGGATGAACCGCCTCACCCGCAACCTGACGTTTGGTTCTGCTTCCGGAATCATTACCCCCTCCCATGAATTGGTGAACGTGCTTCTGCCGAAGCGCAATAAACCTTTCCGCGTTATCTCCAACGGCATTGACCTGACGCAGGCAGAGACCCTGCCGCCCACGAACAATAAACAGCCTGTCATTACGATGGTCTGCTCGCCCGGCATGAAATGGCATGGTGTGGACAAGCTTATGAAGTTTGCTGAAAAAACGCCGGATGTCTTTGTGAATCTTGTTGGCTATTCTGAAAAAGATTTGGATATGCCTGCGCCTACAAATGTGAAACTGCATGGCTTTTTAGATAAGCAAGGCGTGCGTGATGTGCTTGCCCAGACCGATGCGGCGCTTGGCACACTGGCGTTGCATCGCAACCAAATGGAGGAGGCTTCGGTGTTGAAAGTCCGCGAGGCGCTGGCGTATGGGATTCCGGTGGTGATCGCTTTCCATGACACGGATTTGCATGACGTGGAACTTGAGACCATTTTGCGCATCCCCAATACAGAGGAGAACGTGGCGGAAAATGCGGAGCGCATTCGCAAGTTCGCGTATGACATGATCGGCAAACGGGTGGACATCAACTCGGTTGCGCTGTATCTTGACCAGAGAAAAAAGGAAGAGACGCGGCTGGAGTTTTTCAATCAGTTAGTTCAACATAAATAGTCACATAAAGTTATTGGCGGCAGCCCCATGATCGGTGGTCTGCCGTCAATGGTCAGTTATAATCCCCTCGCATTTCAATTCAACAAAACTGGAAATACCCCTCATGAAAATCCTCACAGTGGTTGGGGCGCGTCCGCAATTTGTGAAGGCTGCTGCTGTCAGCCGCATTTTGCGCGAAGAACATACCGAAGTGTTGGTGCATACCGGTCAGCACTACGATGAACGCATGTCGGAAGTTTTCTTCCGTGAATTAGGCATCCCCGAACCCGATTACAACCTGGAAGTCGGCTCGGCGGGACATTCCGTTCAGACGGGTGAAATGCTCATCCGCATGGAGCCGGTATTTTTGCAGGAAAAACCCGATTGGGTGCTCGTTTACGGCGACACCAACTCGACGCTGGCGGGCGCGTTGGTCGCTTCAAAACTGCATATCCCTGTCGCGCACGTCGAGGCGGGACTGCGAAGTTTCAACCGCGAGATGCCCGAAGAGATCAACCGTGTGTTGACCGATCACGTCTCAGAGTTGTTGTTTTGCCCTGCGCAAAAGGCAGCGGACAATCTCAAGCTCGAAAGCGTGACCTCCGGTGTGCATGTGGTCGGCGATGTGATGTACGATGCAGTCTTGCGACATTCTGTAGCAGCGGAAAAGAATTCTACGATCTTGACTTCACTTGAACTGAAATCGGAACAATATCTTTTGGCGACTGTCCATCGTGCTTCAAATGTGGACGATACAAACAAATTACTAAGTATCCTTGAAACCTTTGCTACGCTGGGTGAGACGGTGGTGCTCCCCGTCCATCCGCGCACACGCAAGGCGATCGAAACAGCGGGAGTTACGCTCGGTAAAAATGTCAAACTGGTGGAGCCTGTTAGTTATCTCGACATGCTCTGGCTGGAGAAGAATGCCCGCATGATCCTCACCGACTCGGGCGGCGTACAAAAAGAGGCTTATTGGTTTGGCACGCCCTGTATCACTTTACGCGAAGAGACCGAATGGGTGGAAACTGTCGAGGCTGGCTGGAATGTGGTGGTTGGAACCCGGCGCGAACGAATTCTGAATGCGGTTCGAGATGTTTCTCCGCCCGCCGCCCGCCCGAATCTCTTTGGGGATGGCACGGCATCGCAAAATATCGTCCGCCTGTTGGAAAGTGAACGCAAGTAAAACCATGTCTTCATACTCCATCGTTTTGCTCGGCACCCAAATGGCGGTCGGCGGCGCGCAGAAACTTTTATTGGAACAGGCGCTTTGGTTCCAATCGCACGGTCATAAAGTGACCGTCCTCTTTTTCTATGACCGTGACGGCTTGCATGAAAAATGGACCGCGACCTATCCATTTGAAATCCAAAACCTCCACGCCTTCGATAAAAAAGCGGGCGGATTATTCAGCCTGCCTAAACTGATTTCAGGGTTGTGGAAATTGTGGAAGATTCTCAAGCGGGAAAACTTCGATGCCGTTATCACGTTTACTCACGACAGCAATGTGCTGGGACTGCCCCTTGCCTGGCTGGCAGGGATTCGCGCACGGGTGGGGACGCACCTCGGTGAGATTCGCGGCATGTCCCAGTGGCGCGAGAAGTTCCATACGTTTCTCGTCAATCGCGGAGTGATCCAAACACTGGTCGCTTCTTCGGCTCGTACGAAAAATAATGCCATTGAAGTTGGGGTTGATCCTCAGAGAATCATCACTATTTACAATGCCATTATGCCGTTCGACGTGTCACATATTGACCGCAAGGCTGTCCGCCAAAAACTCGGCTTACAAAAGGAGGATGTCTTTTTCGTGGCGGTGGGACGGCTCGTGTATGAAAAGGGACATGAATTTCTGATCGATGCCATGTCTACGGTGACAGGGGAAGACTCTCGCGCGATTGCGGGAATCTGCGGCGCAGGTCCCTTGCATGATTCGTTGCAGGCGCAGATCGAGAAACTAAATCTTCAAGGCAAGGTCAAACTGCTTGGGCAATGGGATAACGTCCCTGATTTGCTTGCCGCGGCGGATGTCTTCATCCTGCCTTCGCGCTGGGAAGGGCTGCCGATGGCATTGCTCGAAGGCATGATGGCGGGGCTGCCCGTTATTGCCACGCGGGTGGAGGGTGTGGATGAAGTCGTTCAGCCGGGTGTGCATGGCTTGCTCGTGCCGCTTGAGTCTCCGGCGGAATTGGCGCAGGCTATATTACAATTGCTGCGCTCGCCGCAAGACCGTCAGCGTATGGGAGCGGCGGCAAGAGAGCGAGTATTAAGCTCGTACACCACAGATCGCATGTGCGAAGCTTATTTGCAGGTGATCGAAAAAGGCTTGGGCGAGGGGAAAGCCGGGTAAGCGCAATCAGACAAAGGTTAAGGATGAAGCGTTCGTTTATCAATTTTGGAAAACTAACTGCGATCATAGTCGTCTCATGGGTGCTGGTCGGCGCATGTATCGAATTCTATAACGTGGCGTGGGGCACGGGCAAAGCAGTGGGACAGTTCTCACCGAGATGGCTGATTCTTTTTGCGTTGTTTGTTTTGTTCTGCGCTGTGTTGTTTGCGGGCGTTGGGTTTGCCGTCCTGCGCTGCGAACCGTTCCCTTCCATCGAGAAAAAATTTATTTTATTTCGGAATCAATCCTCGCTCGCGCGCGGCGCGCTGGCGCTTGTCGTTTTGATTTTGCCGGTTTTGTTTTTAGAGCGAACGATATGGGGCATCGTGTTTCATGGGATATATTTCCGCGCCCTGTTATGGATGCTAATGGCGTTCACGCTTTCGGTTCTGCTTGCCAAAGGCGGCGGGCTGCTTAACTGGAAGTCGTTCCTCGCTTCGCTGGTTTTGACGTCGAGCGCGTTCACCATTGCCGTTTCACTGCAAGGCGTCACCGATTATCCGTTTTCGATGGCGTGGTCTGAAGGCAACCGCATTTGGGATTATTCCATTCTTTTTGGGCGTTCACGTTATGACATTGCCGGTAACCAGGATATTTACGTTCTGCTCGACCCGGGGCGCATGTTAGTGGGCGGACTTCCGTTCCTCATCCCCGGCGTGACGATTGAAGCGGTGCGTTTTTGGGTCGGTCTTACATGGATCATCCCGTATTTTCTGGTGGGGCTTGCGGCGTATCTTGCCGCCGATAAAAACGCGCGCATCTGGCTTTTGATGACGCTGTGGGTCTTTCTTTTTCTGCGCCAGGGTCCCATTCATCCGCCGCTCGTGCTTGCCGCCGCACTCACCATCTTCATCTGGCGCAAGCCGTTGTGGCTTGCCATTCCCCTGATCATTTACGCGGGGAACTTCGCCCAATCGAGCCGCTTCACGTGGCTGTTCGCCCCGGGCATCTGGATCGGGATGCTGGAACTGGCAGGCGCTTCGCCGCGGGACGGCAGGCTTGATCGAGCCCATTGGGTTCGGGCAATCGCCTTGAGCACTTCCGGCATCTTCGGCGGATACCTGCTCCCGAAGCTTCTGCCCCTGCTCAACCGTCCCGTTGAAACGGTGATTGACGTGAGCGAGCAGATCGCCGCCAGCGGGGTCAACTCAGAGTTCATCGCCGACGCCGTCACCGACCAGCCGCTGTTGTGGTACCGCCTGCTCCCAAACCCAACATACGGAATGGGGATTTTGCTTGGCTTGGTGATTGCCGTCGTGCCGGTGATTATTGTTTTGCTCTGGCTTGCCGCTTCCAAAAAATGGCAGTTGAACCTTTGGCAGAAACTTGCTCTTGTGGGTCCCCTGCTTGCGTTTTTTGCGGTGGGACTGGTCGCCAGCGCCAAGATCGGCGGCGGCGGCGATTTGCATAACATGGATATGTTCCTGATCGGCATGACATTCACCGTGTTCATTGCGTGGATCAATGGCGGCAGGGAGACTTTGTTGAACGGCGCGATGCCCCTGTGGGTGCGGTTGGCTCTGATCGCTTCCCTGGTCGTTCCTGCGGTTATCCCATTGCGGCAGTTGCGCTCCTTTGATTATGGGGACGAGATGAGCATCTTGATGACGCTCAGGGATATTACCGACAAGAGAATGATCGATATGCTCCCCGCCGACTCAACGGTGGAGGAAGCGCTGGAGGAGATCCAGTATTTCGTGACAATCACACAGGAGCAGGGCGACGTGCTCTTCATTGACCAGCGTCAGTTGTTGACCTTTGGCTACATCGCCGCGCCGCTGATCCCCGAATATGAGAAAAAGGTTTTGATGAACGAAGCCCTGAGCTCCAATGCGGACTATTTCGAGTCGTTCTACAAAGACCTTGCCGCCGGGCGTTTTTCACTGATCGTAACCGAGCCGTTACGCACCCCTGTCAAAGACAGTTCCTATGAGTTCGGCGAAGAGAACAATGCCTGGGTGAAGTGGGTCTCCATTCCCGTGCTTTGCTATTACCAGGAAATACAGACGTACAAGAAAGTCAACGTGATGTTGCTCGTCCCCAAACCCGAGCCGGATCGTTGCTCGAGATACATCCCGCCGAAACCTCCCACACCATAATCCATGAACCTCCGCTACCTCCTCCTTCGACTCATCCGCCACTTCATGCCTGAGGGACTTGCCCGCTTCCTTCTCAAACGACGCTGGATCATCAAACCCGGGATGGAATCCACCGACCCGTTTGCCGCCTCGCAACGATATGCGGAGACGCTATCCGCGCAAGGGGTGGATATCAAAGGCAGGCGCATCCTCGTCTTCGGCTACGGCGGCCGTTTTGCCGTCGGCGTGGATTTGTTGAAGCGCGGCGCGGCGCATGTGGTCTTATGCGATCATTTCGTGCTGCTGGATACCGAACGCAACCGGGAATTGCTCCCAGACTATGTGATGTATCTGAAAGAGGATCAGTCCGGAGCCCAGCCGCGAGGCGAAACCATCACGTTATTGCACGGCGACATCCGCGAAGAGTCCATTCAAAGGCAAATATCGCAGGTTGATATTGTCCTCAGCACATCAGTCTTCGAGCATTTGGACGATGTTCCCGGTATTACAAAGGCATTGGCAACGTTGACCGCGCCGGGAGGAATCCATTTGCATTTCGTGGATTTGCGCGACCACTTCTTCAAGTATCCGTTTGAGATGCTGAAATATTCGGGGAACGTGTGGAGAAATTTTCTGAATCCCACCAGCAATTTGAACCGTTATCGTTTGAACGATTACAAGCGGATATTTGAAATGAATTTCGGTAAAGTGGAAATTACGGTGTTGGAGCGGCTGGTTGACGAATTCCGCAAAGCGCAGAATCGAATTCGCGCAGAGTTCAAGACGGGGGATGAGGCGGTGGATGCAGTGACGCTCATTCACGTGATCGCGCGCGGGCCGAAATAGCGGAGTCATTGTATGACGCAGAAATTGAATTCATTCTTTACCCGGCACGAATTTTTACTGCCGTTGATCTTATTCTCCCTGTTCCTTGCCGCATCCCTGCCGGGGATCACCTGGGGCGCGCCCGCATTATGGAATCCCGACGAATTGATCTGGCGCGTTGATCAGGCGCTGGGCGGATACATGCAGTTCGACGTGAGCGAGCCGGACTATAACTATCCCTCCCTGCCGAAGTATGTGATGTACTTCATCGGCGCGATCACCTACGGCTTGGGGCGTTCGAACTTTGCCTTCATCGTGGCAGCGCGAACCTTTTCTGCTTTGCTCGGCGCAATCACCGCCATTCTGATCTATCATCTAGCCCGCGCGTTGGGCGCGCGAAAACGAATCGCGTTCCTCGCGGGGCTTCTTTACGTCGTCAGCGCCGAAGCGGTCACGAACGCGCGTTTCGCGCACAACGATTTGTATTTGCAGTTATTCGCCATCCTGTGCGTTTTCTTCATCGTCAAATACCAAACGACATCCGCGCCGCGCTGGTTGTATCTATCCTTCTTCGCGGTCGGGCTGGCGGCTTCGAGCAAATATACGGGCGGCAGCCTCATCCTCCTCCCGGTTGCGGCGTATTTGTCGGCAATGTGGAAGGAAACCCGTTCGCGCTGGCTTGAGATGATCGGCTGGTTGATCCTCGGCGGGCTGGTTTCCTATCTCGGTTACGGCTTGGGCACACCCATTGCGTTTACCGACCCCATCCATTATTTTTCAAGCGTATTCCCCGCGCTGAGAAACTTCACCAATTACGGGTTCAATTCCGGCTCGCCGCTCGGTCTGTATGGACAATGGCCCATCTTTAAAGCCGCCGTCGGAACGTTCTGTTATTATCTTTTCCTTGCAGGGTTCCTTTGGTTTGCCGCCCGCTGGCTGATGGATCGCTTCGGCGTTCGCTTTTCCATTCCGCTCCCCCAATCCGTTGGAATTCTTCTATCAACCGTGTTGATCTTCGACCTGCCTTTCATCATCTCCATCAATTACATCAGCAGGTATTTCATCCCCTTCATCCCGTTCCTTGCGATTCTTTCCTCTTTCTTTTTGGATGAAGCGCTGCGCCTCACCCCGGACCGGAAACGGGTCGCCGTCCATCGGGCTGTGACTACACTGTTGGTTTTGGGTATTGCGTATTCCGCCTTGCGCCTGGTCAGCGTTGCCCTGCTGTTCCTGAACGACTCGCGCATTCCCGCCACGGAGTACATTGCGGAGTTTCGCGGTTATCAAAAGAGCATCGAGTATACGTTATACCCGCCTGCCATCGAGAAGAGGAAGTTCATGCGCGCGCACAATTACCCGATCTATTTTGTGGAGTGGGAGGGCGATAGCGTGCCGACCGGCGGGCGCTATGAATACAATTTGGGGGAGGAGGGTTTACTGCAAAGGGATACCGATTACTTCGTGATTGACAGCTTCACCTACGACCGCTTCTACACCGAATCCATTTGCGCGACCACGCCCGTGGAATGTGATTTCTTCCTGCGCCTGATCGCGGATGAAGTTGAATCATTCCGTTTGATGCGGACGTTCAAGTATGAACTCCCATCCTACCTGCCGCATATCAGCCTGACGGCTGTCAACCCCGAAGTCCGCGTTTACGAGCGGGTGCGCCCGTAGGGGCGACCCGTCATGTTTGCAAGAGCACTCCTTGCGCCGTCCATTCGATAAGCTCAGGGCAAGCCCCGGCGCAGGATTCTTGCGCAACACGCCGCCGGGGACGGCGGCTTTGAACGAGAGATTTATCCAACCCGTCTGGTGCGACGCGCTGCGCGGCTCAGGTTATTTCTTTGCCAATACCACCAACAATCGTGTTGTAAAAATAGCGGGGAAGAATTGCAGGGTTTTCTCGAAGGACTTGATGAGCCGATAGGCAAAGGAAGGGTACAACTGCGGACCGGAATATCCGCCCGAGGCGGCGTAGGCCAGCGCCGTAAAGCGTTTGACTTCGACGATCTTCCATTCACCCAAACGACCGGCAAACGAATTTCCTGTAAAAATCCAGGTGGCATTGCCCTGAGCGGCGTAATAATCCATTTCGTTGGGCGACCAATCCTCCGGCGCAATCCAGGCGATGTCTTTGGCATGTCCCACCGGTTCGATGTGCATCCATTCGTAGATGACCCGTCCCAACAGCCCAAGCCCCGGCTCCATGAGGATGATCCGCCCGCCCGGCGCCAGGACGCGCAGGAATTCCTTCAAGGCGTTGCCCGGGTAGCGCAAATGATGAAAGACATCCACCATGAGCAGGTTGGAGAGCGAGCCGTCTGCAAAGGACAGGCGATAGGCGTTTTCCACCAAATTCAACCAGGGAAAATGGAAGAGGTCCGTGCGCAGGCAATCCGGCATGACTTCGCTGATCGTGCCCATACCCGAGCCGAGTTCCACGTTTAAGCCGGGGGCGGTGCTGAGGTGCCCTTGCATGGCGCGGTAGAGGTCGGTATAGACCGTCCGCAGGATCGGCTTGCGATGCCAAAGCCCGTGATTCTTGTCTATTAAATCCTTGTGACGCTCGATCCCCATGCTCAGCCAGCCCTGGTGAAGTGACCGATTTCGTACACGTTCCCGAAAAAGGAGGGGAAGGCTTTCATGGCATGGACGCTCTGTTTGGTGAAAACCTTTTCCGCGGCTTCGCGAATTTCGATCTCGGTCGAGAAGTGATGCTCGCGGATGTCGTATCCCAGCAGACGGAACATGAAGACCATGAAGGAACGCTCCACCGGCACGCCGTATACGACCTGTCCGCACGGTTTGAGCACGCGCTTGATTTCCTGAAATGCCTGCGCCAATTCGTCCGGCTTGAGATGTTCGAGGATGCTGATTAATAGCACGGTATCGAATTGATTGTCTGCATAGGGCATGGAGAGGACGTTGCCGTTGCGTAAATCCGGGTGGATATTTCGTGCGGCGAAGACACCCTTGACGACATTCACGTCGCAGGTCAGGTCCAGCCCGAAGATTTGCCTGTATTTTTCGTTCAGGTTGAGGAAGGTCAGTCCGCTGCCGAAGCCTATCTCGAGGATGCTCTCACCGCCTTTGCATTGCTCCAGGCATAATTCCACGCGGCGGCGATACATCCCGCCAAACACGGGCAGATAGTAGAAGATGACGGAGTAGATTTTTTCGACGCCTTTGTATTCTTTATAGGGCAGTAAGCGGAGTTTGGTCGCCATGGGTTCCTTGTTTGGTATTGTCAGTAGATCACGAAAAGGTTTGTCATGCTGAACGAAGTGAAGCATCTCTACTTTGGCTGGAAGGTTCCAAGACGGGGGAGAGATTCTTCGCTCTGCTCAGAATGACATTCAAACAAATTTAATCCTTCTTGCCGCAAAAGCCACCATGCGCAGCAGGAGCAAGCCGTGTTTCCAGCGCGAGATGTTGGTGGTGCCGTAGGTGCGTTCGCGGTAGCGGATGGGCAGGTCTACGATCTTCAAGTTCAACTTTGCCGCGCCGAAGATCAGGTCGAAATCGCCGAAGGGATCGAAATCGCCGAAGTAGGCGCGGTTGGCGGCGATCTTTTCGTAGTCCTTTCGCCAGAGGACTTTGGTGCCGCAAAGGGTGTCTTTGATGGGCTGGCCGAGCATCCATGAAAAGGCCATGCTGAATAATTTATTGCCGATGAAATTGAGTGTGCGCATGGCTTCTTTTTCCATCGGGTAGACGAGGCGCACACCGTTGATGAATTCGCCCCTGCCGGATGTGATGGCTTCATAGAAACGCGGCAGGTCTTCGGGCGGGACGGTCAGATCCGCGTCGAGGATCATGAGGATGTCGCCGGAGGCTTTCTCGAAGCCGAGTCGAATCGCGTCGGCTTTGCCAATGCCCGGCTGGCGGAAGAGCAGGCTCGAGGTCCGGGGATGAAGCGCGATTTCCTTTTCGATGGTCTCGTAAGTCTTGTCTTTGGAATGTCCCTCCACGAAGATCAGCTCGGTCTTCGATCCCATTTGCGGCACGCGCTCGAAAATGTTTTTGATATTGCCTTCTTCGTTTCGCGCGGCAACGACGACGGAGACACTCGGCTTTTCGGCGGGCTGCGGCGCGGGGCGGGCGATTATCACATTGGAAAGCGCGAAGCCTTGAAAGGGCCACAGGCGCGTGAGGTATTGATTGGCGAAGCCGCCCAGCGGCAGGGGCAAAAGAATCTCAGGCGAGTGGCGGATGGGTTCGAACCCGGCAAGGCGCAAAAGGTTTTCCACGTCTTCCGAGGTGAGCCAGTTTTGGTCTTGCATCGGCGAGGCAAGGTTGAGGGTTTGCACGATGGCGAGGGGCAGCTGCCAGAGATGGCTGTAAAAATTGAGGATGAGTCTGGTATGCGGCTGGCAGAATTTTTTGACCTGTTCGAGCGCGCGCTGCACGTCCCACAGGTCGTTGATGGTGTCTGAAAAAATGATGACATCGAATGCGCCTGCGAGGCTGGAGAGGTCGTGCGCATCGAGTTGGTGATATTCGATCTCGGGGTGGCGTTGTTTTGCGCGGGCGATCATTTCAGGGGAGAAATCTATGCCGACGCCGTGGGATGGTTTTAATTGGGTAATTAAACTTCCCATGCCGCAGCCAATTTCAAGGATGCGCTGGTTAGGGCTGACCAAAAATTTATAAATCTCGTTAATGCGGCGGTGATACCAGGTTCCCATCCCGCGCCAGTGATCGCGTTTTTGGGCAACTTGGTCCCAATGTGTCATGCGGGTGCGTTGATATTCAACGCCTGCTTCATCAAAAGGTGGGTTTATATTCATGGCGGGCTGATTTTACCTGAATATAATGAAAAAATTTGATGCGTGCGCATTTTAACAGTCTCGGCATTAGTTGTGTTCCGCAAATTAATCAGGGATGAGAAGGTTATAATTCCCAAAGGTATACTTTGTTTTCAAAAACTGGTTTTGTAGTATTACGCCCATCCTTGAGGTAGATCATGTTCAAAAAACTTTTCTCATCCATTAATTCCTATTATGGAATTATTCTGCTCAAATTTTTATGGATCAGCCTTATTGTTTCCGGGATATTATTAAACCCGTTATTTTCCTATCCGGGGCGGGATGCAGGTATTTTTCTTTATATCGGTTCACTTATCTTGAAAGGCAAAGTGCCTTATTTGGATGTTTGGGAAAATAAAGGTCCGATCGTTTTTTATATTAATGCGCTGGGGCTATTTTTAGGAGATGGTTCGCGGTGGGGAGTCTGGCTTCTGGAATTTCTTTTTCTTTTTGGCGGGGCGTGGCTTTGTTATTCTCTGGTCACAATTGTAATGGGCAGAATTCCCGCTTTGATCGGGATCGTCGTCCTGATCACGTCGGCGGGTAATATTTTGCAAGGCGGGAATTATTCTGAAGAATATTCGGTGCTGTTTAGCTGCCTGGCGTTGTGGGGATTTGTAAAAGGTGTGGAGAAGCCGAAAAATAAAAAGTTCGATTTTTTGATTGGGCTTTCTCTAGGGTTCAATATCCTGCTGCGTCCCAATAATATAAGTATGCAGATTGCAGTAGTGGGTGCCTTCGTTGTACTTGCGTTTTTATCAAAAAACTGGAAATTGCTGGCCAGGCGGCTTGCTCTGATCGCGCCCGGCGTTGCGGCAGTGGTTGTCCCGGTTGTTATTTATTTTGCGTCACAGGGTGCATTGCAGGAAATGATCAATGTGGTGCTTGTGTTCAACTATCAATATAGTTCAGATACGGGTGTTGCACAAATTCTGGGCGGGATAAAAGATGCGTCTGTTTCAATAGGTGTTATTATTTCAGTCATCGCATTGACGGGGTATTTGCCAGCCATTTTTATTGTGATCAAGAGTCTTGTGCGTGGAGCTGAGTTTTCGCCATTACTTCTGGTTTTGCTCCTGGGTTTGCCGATGGAATTGATCTTAAGTACGCTTTCAGGACGGAATTACCTGCACTACTTTATTGGATGGGCTCCATATCTGGGAGTGTTGTGCGCGTATGTAATATTCTGGTCTCTGGCCGGGTTTTTGCCTCGCTTGGAGAAAAATATTTCCCTCGTGTTGTTCGTTTTGATTCTAATAACCATTTTCAGTAAACTTGAGGCTTGGAAAGGCTATGGGGATGTACTCACATCTCTCCCAAAAGGACAGGTCGAATATGTGGACCCTGTCGCATTGTATATTCAAGAGAATACGGTTGAACAGGATAAGGTATTTATTTGGGGATTTAGACCCGTGATCAATTTTGTCTCTGGCAGGGAAACTCCGGTTTCCTTTTTGCCGTATCCGCTGGTGCATGTGGATACTCCATTAACAAATGGTTGGGCGGAACAGTTTTATATACAGCTCACAGCACATCCGCCGAAGTTGATCGTCAATCTGATTGAACCTGCGGACAGGGAACGCATCCCTGATCTGGATCAAAATGTTCGTAAAGAGCAGAAGATAAAATGGAAAGATGTCGTTCTGGCCTCCAACTTAAATGAGACCCTGTATTTTATCGAGGAGAATTATGTTAAAGTTGGAAATGTGAATGGGGCTGATATATATCAATTAATAACGAGTTTGCCTTGATGTTTGACGGATGGGTTGTTTTTTGCAGGAAATCGCTGATTGATATCCCGATATTCCTAGTGATAATTCAGTCACTGAATTTTAGATTGTAAAATCAATGGAATCAACAAACGACGAACTCCGCGAACTTTCCCTGCTTGAGCAGATCGAGAGCGACCCAAATGTGAATCAATCCGCGCTGGCTGTGCAGCTTGGTGTTGCGGTTGGCACGGTCAATTGGCATTTAAAACGTCTCATCGCGAAAGGCGCGGTCAAGGTTTCGCGGGCCGAGCGCAAGAAACTTCGTTACATCATCACACCCGAAGGTCTTGCCCTGCGCGCCCGTCTCGCGGTGGATTTTGTGGAGCGATCGTTTTCTATCCGTTTGTCCGTTACGCGAAGCGATCCGTTGACAATCTCCTCCTCACCCGCCCCGTCCATGGGACACGGACAACTCCTCCGCAATCTCTTTCCCCTCACCGAATGGACAGTTACCAAACCCCTCACCCAACCAGCCCCCTTCCCACCCTTCGACAGGCTCAGGGCAGGTTTGGGAAGGGCGGGGGGATAGGTCTCTTCCCTCACTCCTCCCCAATCTCTTTCCCAACCGAGACGCACATTACTCAGCCGTTCTAACCGTTATATCGTCAAAGCTGTAATAACCGATTTCCTTCTCGGCGACCCGAATCATTTTCCCCATTCGTTTCTTTTTTGTATCAAAAAATGGGTGATCAAATACTGTTCTCAGTCGCTGGGAAATTTCGCGCACGCGTGAATCGGGCAAAGCAAAACAAACCATACAAAATTGATTGTTGATTGCAGCCTTGCCCCAAAAGTCACTTTCGTTAATTGTCACAAAGGTAGCTTGATTCTCCCGTTGGAGCAATCTGGGAATGGCATCGTCTTCGATCACCGTGTTAGGGCGCAAGTCCACCACAAAACAAACAGCCCCCTGATACCAGCGGGCTATTTGTTCTTCGATATCACGACCAAGCAATTGCTCGTCAAGAACGATCATCAGGCTGGCTCTAACTGGGGGAGCGTATTGATGAACTGTGTAACAATTAACTGGATGGCTTCAATAACGGCTTCGCGTGGAACCTTGTTGCGATACCCCGCTATGATTTCGTCCATGGTTTCGCCTGCCGCTAATCGGTCCAGTGTTCCTGTGATCTCTATTCGCGTATACTTAAAAGTAGGACGACCGCCGCATATCCCAGGCGCGCGCGCGACATACTTTCCAAGCGGATAGTATTGATATGGCTCTTTTCCAACAGTCTCGGTAATTAACTTTGCCATCTGGTCTCTCTTTCGCTTGACTTGATTATAAAAACATCCTTCGATTTGCGCAAGCAACCGAAACTGTCGTTCGTACGGACTCTCCCGATTAGAATTACCTAGAAACCAACTCTCGTATCTTCCCCAGCACAGCGGACCGCGAAGCGTCCCTCAAAACCTCTTCATTCCGAAAGCGGACAATGCTTCGACACTCCTTTCAGTCGCAGCACAAGTCCGTAATCCCATCGCACTCAACCCCCCTCGTTCCCCCCATTTTCGCACGCTGAGTAAAAGTCAATACCTAAATTTAACTTGCGAAAATGGGGGGATGTCCGTAGGACAGGGGGGCGGCATCTTCTGCCTGTTGTCAATCATGGATGTCTCCATCCACTTCAACAACCAACCCCGCCTTGTGACAGTAAAAGCCAGCCCCCACCCAGCCTCCCCCAATTACGACGATGTAAATGTTGAATCCATATCAGACTTTTTCTTGTCGTATTTGGGGGAGGTGCTCCGCGAAGCGGGCGGAGGGGGTTGAAATGGACTCCCAACTTATTCCCGCGTAATTCCTGTCAGACGCTTCGCACGTTTCGGCGGAAGTCTCTTTACACAAACACAGCGCTTGAAACTTTGAACTTTTCTGCCAACAAGCGGACTTGGCGTACATTCAGCTCACGTTTGTCGTTCAAAATTTCAGATACCACGCCTTGCGAACCCACTTCTGGCAAGTCAGATTGAGTTAAGCCATGTTCATCCATAAGGAAGCGCAGCACCTCCGCCCCAGTGATATCGGGAATTGGATAATGTTCTTCCTCATAAGCGTGAACTAAAGTCCCAAGTGTATCCAGCAAGCCATAAAGCGGATGTTTCTCGTTGTCCCCAATTTCATCCAATAATTCGTTGAGACGCTTGACTGCTGTGTTGTATTCGCGCTCATTGCGGACGGTGAGCAGGGGAGCGATGTTTGTCCAATGAACTTGAAGTTCTTCATTTAGGAGTGTCATTTTTCCAATCTCCTCGGTCATATTCTGCGTGGGTAAGAACATGACGAATATAAACTTTGCCGCGATTGAAATGGATTGAAGTAATCAACCTGTATTTGTTGCCGCCGATATTGAAAATGATCCAGTGATCTAATTTATCGGCAGAAGGGAAAACTTGTCGCAATTCGGCAAAACTATTGAATTCAGTTTTTTGCACGATCTTGAACCAACGCATTAACGCCGTCTGGCTTTCGGGATGTTTTTCCCAAAATTGGATCAAGGTTTTGCGGGTGATGATGTGCATGACTGAGATTGTATCTCAACTTGAGATAATAAGCAAGGCTGTTTCAAATCCCAACCTGCATCCCCGAGTGGACAGTTACCAGACCCATCATGCAACAATCCCGCAGATTTTCCCCAAAACAGCAGTTAAGTCTTTCAAAGCCTCTTCATTCCCAAAGCGGACAATGCTTCGACAGGCTCAGCACAAATCCTCAGCCCCATCTCTCTCAACCCCCCTCGTTCCCCCCATTTTCGCACGCTGAGTAAAAGTCAATACCTGAATTTAACTTGCGAAAATGGGGGGATGTCCGTAGGACAGGGGGGCGGCATCTTCTTCCTTTTGCAAATCATGAATGTCTCCATCCAGTTCAATGACCAACCCCGCCTTGTGACAGTAAAAGTCAGCCCCCACCCAGCCTCCCCCAAATACGACGATGTAAATTTCGAATCCGCATTCAGACTTATTCTTGTCGTATTTGGGGGAGGTGCCGAAGGCGGAGGGGCGCGTTGAAGTTTTTCTTTTGTGACGGTTTGACCTGGGATGATGCCTGCCTTGAGCCTGTCGAAAGGTTTTTTATCGGCATGGCGGGATTGTAATGCAAAACAGGAAAACCCCTCTCCCATCTACCACTCCGCTACGCTTCGGGTACGATGTCCCCTAAAGGGGAGAGGCTAAAACCGTTCCGAAAACAAAATGTTGCTTGCGATTGAGTCCGCGCCAGCGGACAAGATAGGACTCAACCTCATACCCTCTCCTTTAGGAGAGGGACAAACCGTCCCGCCGAAAAATCATCACTGTCAGGGAGAGGTCCCATCCTCATCTCCTCCCCATTCTCTTTCCCAACCACATCTTGTTCCAAACTTCGTCTGGATTTTCTGACTACAAATATCACGCTCGCTTGAAAATATAAAAAGCTTCATTCTCAGCTAGATCAATATCTTCTGAAATTTCAACGGGTAATAGTTTGTTTTGCTCGAATAACGATCTTAAGTTTAGTGGCTTACCGTCAAAGCATCTCTTTGGCTCGTTTGCGACAATAATACCTGTAGGTTTAGCTACTCTGGACATTTCTCTGATAGCATTTATTGTGTTTTCCCATGTAGTATCGTTATCAGAACATGCAACCCAGTAAAGAGAATTATCGGAAAACACTAAATCAAAATAGTCAGACTGAAGAGATGTTCTTTGGGTTATGTCTCCTTCAATATATTCAACATATTCAACAAAATTACGACTTGAATAATCTCGGATGAAGTTCTCAACCTGTAACCGAATCCCATCAGGTAGATTTTGAAAATATTGCTGATTTCTTCCAACTATCTTCAAGTCCTCGTGAATATTTTTAATCTCATCACGAGCCTGTTGCAAGGATTTTTCGTTTATATCAACCCCAATTACTTCATGAGCCCCCAATAATACAGATAAGGCTAGTGTTTCATAACCTGTACTACATCCAAAGTGAGCAATTCGGTTGAAATTCCTATTTAAGGAAGAAAATCTATTAATACGTGACTGATAGCTCATTATTTTTTGCAGTGTGCTAACTATGCTTTGCAGATATATCATATTTGCTTTATCCACTAAGCTCACTAATTTGTGATGAGGATAGATAATTTGTTTTCTAATTTCTCCCGACTAATTAAATCTTCAGGATATATAGCAACAAGGGTGATGTTGTGTTTTTTGCATAAACGGATTTTCTCTTGTGTTTTTGCGTCATACTCAGGGTTTCCTGTAAGCCCGAAATATTCAATAAATGTCAAACCTACTTTGAAATCGCCTCTGTAATTCCCTTCTGGGTATCGGGGTTCTTTTTTATGATCGATTCCATGAGCAAAAAGGTATTCATCAATTGTTCTTTCGCCTAGCGAGAGGCAGACATGTCCGTCTTTTGCAATACTTTGAATTCCTCTACTAGCTTTACGAGTACCATCTTCCAAGACCCCTGCTTGTATCAAAGCATTAAGCCAAGAGCCAAATAATTTCTTAACGCGATTAGAGGTGGGTTTGTTTTCCATAACCCTGAACAATGCCAACCTCTCATCCGTACTTAAATTTGTGAAATCGGTTGCACCTTCTCCATAAGCTTGAGGAGGTACGCGTCCAATCGTAGAAGACAACTCAACGAGATATTTCTTAATTTTTTTAGCAGAGGCGTAATTATCACCAGTATTTGGAAAAATTTTATTCTGAAGGCAGGGAGAACAAAAGTCGATTTTATCAATACCAAGTCTATCGATTAAAGGCATTGGCAACGAGTTCTCCACAAACTTTTGATTGCACAAAGGACAAATTTTCCATGTGGGCTGTTTAATTTTGTTATCAAGTCCGAGTTGCTTTACGTATGCACCAGCAAAATACAATAAAACATTCTGCCAAGCATACTTTTTACAGATTGGATCTGTCATTCTCCAAGTTTCTATAATATTTTTATCAGTCAATTTAACGATCTCATCTGTAATTTTTCCACTCCACCATGCCCATTGCATAATCGCAATATGTTCAGACAAAAATTTGTCATGTTCAGGAGTCCACCACTCCAATATGTATTGATTCTTGGCATATTGAGGATCAAAATCAACTGGTCGATATGCTGGTTGTTCTCGATGGTCGTATATGCTCATAAAAATCCTGTATAAAATAACCTAGCCACCAGACAGTTTTGAAACCAAGGGGGTTGATCGGCGAGCAAAATCGAGTAAATTTGTTTTTACGACAAAACGATTTACTTGGAGATGCTGAT
>Ga0194120_10003775_pt1 | contig 24210 bp, 20 predicted proteins | sample TA2MahCa65mmetaG_FD_148642 | JGI IMG/M metagenome (GOLD analysis project Ga0194120, IMG submission 148642) | Freshwater microbial communities from Lake Tanganyika, Tanzania - TA2015019 Mahale Deep Cast 65m | ecosystem: Environmental > Aquatic > Freshwater > Lake | place: Tanzania: Lake... | reverse complement strand
TGCAGAACGGCCTCGGCGAGGGCCTCGACCGATTCGCAGGCCGGCGGCGGAACCAGTTCGGCCGCTTCATCGGCCATGACCGCTTCGGCTTTCACTTCGGCGGCCAGGTTCGAGGCCATGGCGGGAGCCACGGGCACTTCGGCGACGGGTACTTGAGCGATGGGCGCGGGCGCCGTCATCGCCGGTTCCACGCGCGGTTCGATTTTGGAGACGGGCGCGGGCGCGGATACCGGCATTGGGCGGATGGCTTGGAGACGCTCGAGGATCGAGAGTCTCGGTTCGGCCGGCTTGGGCGCGGCGGCTGCGGCCGAACGGATGCCGGTCGCGACCACGGACACGCGGATGCGGCCTTCGAGGGATTCGTCGTAGGCCGCGCCGAAAATGATGTGGGCATCTTCGTCCACCTCGGCGCGGATGCGGTTGGCGGCTTCGTCAACCTCGAACAGCGTCATGTCGCGCCCGCCGGTGATGTTGATCAGCACCCCGCGCGCGCCTTTCATCGAGGCGTCGTCGATCAGCGGGTTGGCGATGGCGGCTTCGGCGGCGTCGAGCGCGCGGCGTTCGCCTTCCGACTCGCCGGTACCCATCATCGCCTTGCCCATTTCGCTCATCACCGAGCGCACGTCGGCGAAATCGAGGTTGATGAGGCCGGGCATCACCATCAGATCGGTGACGCTGCGTACGCCGGAATAGAGCACGTCGTCGGCGATGGCGAAGGCGTCGGCGAAGGTGGTCTTCTCGTTGGCGATGCGGAAGAGATTCTGGTTGGGAATGACGATCAGGGTGTCGACGTGGCTCTCCAATTCCTGCAGCCCCGCATCGGCGAGGCGCATGCGGTTGGGGCCTTCGAACTGGAACGGCTTGGTGACCACGCCGACGGTGAGGATGCCGTTGTCGCGGCATGCCTTGGCGATGATCGGCGCGGCGCCGGTGCCGGTGCCGCCGCCGAGGCCGGCGGCGATGAACGCCATGTGCGTGCCCTTGACCTCCTCGACGATCCGTTCGAGCGCTTCTTCGGCCGCCGCGCGCCCCAAATCGGGGCGCGCGCCGGCGCCGAGACCCTGGGTGATGCCGACGCCGAGCTGAATGCGTTTCTCGGCGCGCGAGTGGCGCAAGGCTTGGGCATCCGTGTTGGCGACGATGAAATCGACTCCCTGAAGCTCGAGGCGGATCATGTTGTTGACGGCGTTGCCGCCGGCGCCGCCGATGCCGAGGACGGTGATGCGTGGGCGCAGCTCGGCCGGGTCTGTCGCGGCGGGCGCGTCGGAGGAAGGGAGGCTCAAGTTGATGGTCATTGTCCGAATCTCCAGGGGTCTTGCACTCGCGCCAGAATGCCGCCCAATGGTTGATAAGCCGTTACCGAAACGGGCGTTTTGCGGCCCTGATGGGGCGGAACAAATCCCAAGCCGGGTCAAAAAACGGCGCCTGAAGGCGCCCGGCCGGATTACCTGTCCATAACTACTTGATATTAATGTATATATGCAGCCCGGCGGACCGAGGAAAAATCCGGTCCGGGATTTTCGCGGATCGGATCAGGCGAACGGTTTTTCAGCGGCCTTGCGGAACCGGATCGAGTCCGCGCAGACCTGACGGCGAACCGAAGCCGCTGCTGTCGCGGCCGCGCGTTCCGTGCACGCCGGATTCATGATCGGTCGCGGGAGTCGAGGGAGTCCCGGGCTGGTCCTGCTGCCCGGGAGGCGTGCCGCCTTGACCAGGGGGCGTGCCGCCCTGGCCCGGCGGATCGCCCCCGGGCGGACCGCCGCCGCCAGGCGGTTCGCCGCCCTGTCCGGGGGGCGTGCCGCCGCCCTTGCCCTTCGATTGGGCGAGGAAAACCGAGCTGTCGGGTCCAAGGCGTGAGCCCGCCGCTGCGTCCACCGCAATGGCCGCAAACGCAAGAACAACCGTTGCCGAAAGAATCGCGCGGCGGAGGATCACCTAGAACCGTCCTTCCAGACCCAGCAATACACGATTGCGGCGATAAGCTTCGCCGTCTGCGGTCGAGGTCTGGCCGGTCCAAGTATACTCTCCGATCAGATAGAAGCGCGAATTGATTCGCCACGACACGGTTCCGCCGACGAAAGCGAGATCGTCGACTCGCCCCGCCCCGGGAAATTCGCTGCGCGTCAGGCCAAGTCGCAGGTTGGCGGCGATCCGGTCGGTGAAGCCATGACGCAAAAACAGCGCGGCGGTCGTATCCACGATACCCGACGCGCCGGACAGCGTCGTTTCGTCGAGGGCGCGGTCCAGGATCGCGCCAAGGCGCGTTTCGGGCGCGAGCGTCCAGTTGAGGGACGCGCCCAGCGCGGGGCGGCGGATGTCCTTGAGCCGGGCGTCGTCGTAGTTCTGGATCATCAGCCCGGCGAAGGCCTGGGCGAGAATGTTGGGCGCGGGGCGGAACCGCGCCCCGGCCAAAAAGCGCATGCCGGTCGAATCGCGGGCGAAGCCGTTGTCGTCGCGGGCATCGTCGTAACGGCGCGCGATCAAGCCCGCCTGGATAAACGGCTCGAATCCGTCCATCAGCGCGTAAGACGCCTGAACGCCGCCGCCGAGGATGTTCCGGTCGCGATCGTCGTTGTTGATGGCGCCGCCGGCGGCGCTGGTGTCGCGGAAATCAAGCCGTTCGACCCGGCCGCCCGCCGTCAGCGTCAGATTTTCCATCCGGTGGCGGACGCCGCCGTAGCCGCGCAGATCGAAATAACGCGTCGGTTCGCGGCCGAAGACTTCGTTGGGCGATTCTCTTTCCTCATGGTCGCGTCCGGCCCAGGCGCCGCCGAAGATCTGCGTCGCGGCGGAGAGGGACATGCGGCTCTCGGCGGAGAGATGCCCGTCGAAATAGTTCTCGCTGCTATGCCATTTATAGAGCCCAGCCTCCGCGCCGATCTGCAGGCGGGCGAAGCGGTCCTTGCCTTCGGTCACCGCGATCAGCGCGGGCGAAACGGTGCGGACGAAGTCGGCCTTGCGATCGTCGCGACTGGCGAAGATGTTGTCGTCGAAGGTTTCACCGAGGCCGAGCACGGGGAACAAGACGAAGGACCCGGCGCGCACGCCCGGTCCCGTCGGCACTTCCTCGCGCGGGAGCGGATCATGGAGCGCCATCTCTGTTTCGGCCATCGGCGGTTTGTCGCGCGGTTCGGCGACCGCGCCGCCAGCGACAAATAGCGCGACAGCGCCCGCGACCGTGCCGCGTATGGTCGAAAAGCCGAGACCTTCGCCCATCGTTCCTGTCCACGCGCAAGCAAGTCGCCGCTCCGAGAAGGAAGCGGCTGCCCCACTCAATCGGACAATTTTCAGGCGAACATGGTGAACGGACGATTAACCATACGGCGCGGCTGTCTCGCCATTAGGATCTATGACGATGATCCGGAACCGTTGAAAGACTACAGTTCGGACGGCCGGTTCCTAAAAATTCTCCCGGAGCCACTGGCCCAAGCGGCCGAAGCGCCCCGAATGGTGCTCGCCCGCGGCGAGTGCCGCCGCTTCCGCCGCGCGCGGGGTCTTGAGCGCGAATTCGAGCAGGCCGGCCGCGGTCGAGAAGGCGGGACCGCTCACCGCTTCGGCCAAGCCCTCGATCGCCTTGGGCCGGCCCTGGCGCACCTGGCGATCGAGCATGCGCGCGACCAGCTCGCGCACGCCGGAGAGCTGCGAGGCGCCGCCGGTCAGCACCACGCGCCGCCCGGCGGTCTTGTCGAAGCCGGCGGCCTCGAGCCGCTGACGCACCAGTTCGAGGATTTCCTCGATCCGGGGCCGCACGATGCCGACCAGCAGCGAGCGCGGAATCTGGTGCGGCTCGGCCGCGTTCTCCTCCCCGATCAGGGGCACGGCGATCATCTCGCGATCGTCGGAGGGCGACGGCAGCACGCTGGCATACAGCGTCTTCAGGCGTTCGGCACCCGCCAACGGAGTCGAGAGCCCGCGCGCGATGTCGTTGGTGACGTGCATGCCGCCGACCGGCACGCAATCGGCGTGCACCAGTTCGCCGTCGAAGAACACCGCGACCGAAGTGGTGCCGCCGCCCATGTCGATGAGCGTGACGCCGAGCTGGATTTCGTCCTCGACCAGGCTCGCCAGCGCCGAGGCGTAAGCGCCCGCCACCACCTGCTCCACGTCGAGATGCCCGCGCGCCACCGCCGTGGTCAGATTGCGCAGCGCCGCTCCCGGCGCCGTGATCACGTGCACGTTCACGCCCAGGCGTTGGCCGTAGAGTCCGCGCGGATCGCGCACCCCGCGCGTGCCGTCGATCGCGTAGCCGACCGGGATCGCGTGCAGCAGTTCGTGATCGGCGGGCTTGCCTTCGAGCGCGGCTTCCGGATCCATCACCCGGCGCACGTCCGCGTCGCCGATGGCGTGGCCGCCAATGGCGACTTCGTAGGCGATCAGGCGCGAGGCGACGCCGACGCCCGAGTAGTTGACCACCACGTGGCGGATGTTTTCGCCGGCCATCTGTTCGGCCGCTTCGACCGCGGCGCGGACCGAGGATTCGACCCCTTCCAGGTCGACGATCGCGCCCGCGCGCAGGCCGCGCGCCGCTTGGTGGCCGATGCCGACCACGCGCGCGGGCCTGTCCGCCCCGCCCGGCTTGGCGATCAGGCAGCAGACCTTGGTGGTGCCGACGTCGAGGGCGGCGACCAGGCCGCTGCGGGTCTTGGGCGCGCCGTTTTTCTTTTTCTTCGAATGCATGGGGATTCTTCCTTGGCAATCCGTTGGGGATTGGGGGTGATGGCCGTTCAGGTTTCCTTGTCGGCTCCGCGGGTGCGGACGATCAGGCGGTCGGGCAAACGCAAATCGAGCACGCGCACGTCGCGGCCGAGCACGCCCTGGCCGCGTTCGTATTCGGCGAGCCGCCTCCACGCGGCGGCGGGATCGTCTTCGGGCAACTGCACGTCGACGACACCGTCCATGCGCACGTTCCAGCGCCGGCCGCCGACGCGCACCGCCGCCGTCACCCGTTTCATCAGGTCGGGCTCGGTCGCGAGCGTGGCGAGAATGGCGCGGGCGTGGAGGGGCGCGTCCTCGCCCACCACCACTGGCAGGTGATTGAACCGCTCCAATCCGTTTCGCAAAATAACTTGGCCGTCGCGGTCGATCAGCGCGAAGCGGCCTTGGTGCTGCCACAGCGCCAACGGCTCGCGTTCCTCGATCCGCACCACGATCGTCGCGGGCCACATGCGGCTGACGCTGGCGCGGCGCACCCATGGCAATTCCTCCAGGCGGCGGCGGGCGGCATCGGCGTCGAAGGCGAACAGCGGCGAGCCGCGCGCGACCGCGAGCCGGGCAAGCAGGTCGGCGTGGGGCGTCTCGGCGCGTCCCAACACCAGCACGTCGTCGACGCGGAAACCGATTTCGGCCGCGGCGGCGACGGCGACGACGCGCGCGCGATCGGCGATGCGCGCCGCGTGGCCGTCCCGCCACGCGGCATAACTGGCGACGCCGGCGCCCGCGAGCAGGACCAGGACGAACGCAAGCGCAACTTTGCGCTTCAGCGCCCGGCGCACCTTGGGTCGCGGGCTTGACCGTTTGGTTTCGCTCATCCGTCGCACTCCGCGTTGTCCACCATCCAGCGCACCAGCTCGTCAAACGAAATCCCGACGTGGGCCGCCTGTTCCGGCACCAGCGATGTGGAGGTCATACCCGGCTGTGTGTTGACTTCGAGTAAATAAATCCGCCGCCCGTCGTAGCGGAGGTCGGCCCGGGACACCCCCCGGCACCCCAAGGCCCGGTGGGCGGCAAGCCCCATCGCCAGCGCCTCGTCGTAGACTTTCTTCGGGATTTGGGCCGGAACCGCGTGGCTCGACCCCCCGGGGGCGTACTTGGCGTCGTAATCGTAGAACCCCCGCCCGGTGGTGATTTCGGTCACGGCGAGCGGCCGGTTGCCCATCACCGCCACGGTCAGCTCGCGCCCGGGGATAAAGCGTTCGACCATCAGCGGGCGATGGAGAGCGTCGCCCTCGGGGATGGTGGGGGGCGCGTTGTCGCCCTCGCGCACGATCACCACGCCGACGCTGGAACCTTCGTCGCGCGGCTTGACCACATAGGGCCGAGGCAGCGGATCGGCGGCGAGAATCTCCGCCCGCGTCGCCAGCACGTGTTCGGGCACGCGCAAGCCTTCGGTCGCGAACAGGCGCTTGGCGGTCGGCTTGTCCATGGCTAGCGCCGAGGCCAGCCGGCCCGAGTGGGTGTAGGGAATGCCGAGAATGTCGAGCAGGCCCTGCACGCATCCGTCCTCGCCCCAGCGCCCGTGCAGCGCGTTGAACACCGCGTCGGGCCGGGGAAACAGCCGCGTCATCAAGGCACCCATGTCGCGCTGCACGTCGATCGCCGTCGCCCGCATGCCGAGCCGTTGCAGGGCGTGGGTTACGGCCGCGCCGCTGACCAGCGAGACCGCGCGCTCGGCCGACCAGCCGCCCATCAGGACCGCGATGTGTTTGGCCATGGTCCGGTACCGCCTTTCCTGGGTTTGTCATTCCCGCGCAAACGGGAATCCAGCCTTCAGATGGGCATAGGCCCCGGATCGACCCTGCGGGCCGTCCGGGGTGACGATTCCAAATGATCGCGTCATGCTTTAGGCCTTTTTCGCTTCGCCGCCGCCGGCCGGGCGGCCGATGCGGCGGATTTCCCATTCGAGGTCGACGCCAGTCGCGGCGCGAACCCGCGCGCGCACCTCTTCGCCCAGGCGCTCGATGTCGTCGGCGCTGCTGCCTCCGGTATTGATGAGGAAGTTGCAGTGCTTGTCCGAGACCATCGCCGCGCCGCGCTTCAAGCCCCGGCAGCCGGCGCGGTCAATCAGTTCCCACGCCTTCTTGCCCAGAGGGTTCTTGAACGTGCTGCCGCCGGTGGCGGCGCGGCCGGGCTGACTTTCCTCGCGGCGCGCACGGATGTCGGCGAGGCGTTGGGCGATGATGGCGGGATCGCCTGCCTCGCCTTGCAGGATCGCGGAAACGAAAATCCAATCCTCGGGGATGCCCGAACGCCGGTAGGCAAAACCGAGTCCGGCGTTGTCGAAGTCGCGGAGACAGCCGTCGCGGTCGAGGGCCGTCGCCGCCGCCGTCACGTCCTTCATCTCGCGTCCGAAGCAACCCGCGTTCATGCGCAGCGCCCCGCCGACGGTGCCGGGCACGCCCGAGAGGAATTCGAGCCCGGCGATGCCGGCAGCCGCCGCGGCCAGCGCGACCGAGGAATCGAGCACCGCCGCGCCCGCATGCACGCGCACCCCTTCGCATGCCACGTTGGCGAATTCGCGTCCCAAGCGGATGGTCACGCCGGGCACGCCGCCGTCGCGCACCAGCAGATTCGATCCGACCCCGATCACGGTCAGCGCCACGTCCTTGGGCCTGCGCGCCAGGAATTGGGCGAGATCGTCGACATCGGCGGGCCGGAACAGCACCTCGGCGTTGCCTCCGGCGCGGAACCAGGTGACGCGGCCCAAAGCCGCGTCGGCCGTGTAGCGTCCGCGCACCGGCGGCAGCCGCCCGAGCAAGCCTTCCGCCATTTTCGGCGCGGCGGTCATGAACGACTGCCCCGGATCGGAAGCAGCCCGGCGAGTTCCCCCGGCAGCGCGTGCGCCCAGGCGGTGATCGACCCGGCGCCGAGGCAAACCACCAGATCGCCGGAAGCGGCCAGCGGCGCGACGGTTCGCGCGAGCGCGTCGGCCCCGGAAAGGGCGATCACCTGGCGGTGTCCGCGCCGACGCAGGCCTTCGACCAGAGAATCGCGGTCGGCGCCCGGAATCGGCGCTTCGCCCGCCGGGTAGACGTCGGCGACGATCACCGCGTCGGCATCGTTGAAACAGGTGCAGAAGCTTTCGAACAAGTCGTGCAGCCGCGTGTAGCGGTGCGGCTGCACCACCGCGATCACGCGGCCCTTGGTCGCGGTGCGCGCGGCCTTGAGCACGGCGGCGATCTCGACCGGGTGGTGGGCGTAGTCGTCGATCACCGCGACGCCGTTCGCCTCGCCGACGCGGGTGAAGCGGCGCTTGACGCCCTTGAATTCGGCAAAGGCGCGCCGCAGGACGGATTCCTCGATGCCCATGCGGTGAGCGACCGCCGTCGCCGCCAGCGAGTTCTCGACGTTGTGAACACCGAGCATGGGCAGGTACATGCCCTCGATCTTTTTCGGCGCGCCGCCCTTGCGATCGGCGATCAGGATGTCGTAGCAACTACCATCGGGACCGGGTTGGACGTTGACCGCGCGCACGTCGGCCTGCGGGCTGAAACCGTAGGTAACGATCTTGCGATCCGCCACGCGCGGCAGCATCGCCTGGACCTCCGGGTGATCGATGCACAATGCCGCGAAGCCGTAGAACGGGATGTTCTCGACGAAGGCGACGAAGGCGGCGCGTAGCGCGTCGAAGGTCTTGTAGTGATCGAGGTGCTCGGGGTCGATGTTGGTGACCACGGCGACGGTCGCCGGCAGCTTGACGAAGGTACCGTCCGATTCGTCGGCCTCGGCCACCAGCCAGCCGCCCTTGCCGAGGCGCGCGTTGCTGCCCCAGGCGTTGATGATGCCGCCGATGACCACGGTCGGATCGTAGCCGGCGGCGTCGAGCACGGCGGCGATCAGCGACGTGGTGGTGGTCTTGCCATGGGTGCCGCCGACCGCCACCGACCATTTGAGCCGCATCAGCTCGGCCAGCATTTCGGCGCGGCGCACCACCGGGATCAGGCGCTGGCGCGCGGCGACCACCTCGGGATTGTCGGGCTTGACCGCCGAGGACACCACCACCACCTGCGCCTCGCCCAAGTGGCCGGCGTCGTGGCCGACCGCGATCGGGATGCCGAGGTCCTTGAGGCGCTTGACGTTGGCGCTGTCGCTCTGGTCGGTACCCTGCACCTTGTAACCGAGGCTGTGCAGCACCTCGGCGATGCCGCTCATGCCGATGCCGCCGATGCCAACGAAATGGATGACGCCGATGGAAAGCGGAATGGCGATCATGGCAAAGACCTTTCCACCGGCATCAGGGCGATCACCGCGTCGGCGAGCGCGCGCGCCGCGTCGGGCTTGGCCTGGGCGCGGGCCTGGGCCGCGGCGCGGGCGAGGCCGACGGGGTCGGCGAGGAGGCGCGTGAGTTCGGCGGCGAGCGATTCGGGCGTGAGCGTTTCTTCCGCCAGCATCCAGGCGGCACCCGCATCGGCGAACGCGCGGGCGTTGGCGCGCTGATGGTCATCGGCGGCGTAGCGGTAGGGAACCAAAATCGCCGGGCGGCCGAGGACGGCGAGTTCGGCGACGGTGGAGGCCCCCGAACGCGCGACCACCAGCTGGGCCTCGATCATCCGCGCGGGCGCATCGGTGAAGAAAGGCGCAATTTCGGCGGCGACGCTCATGGCGGCGTAGGCGGCACGCGTACGCTCCACGTCCTCGGGCCGGCATTGCTGGACGACGCGCAGTCGGCCGCGCACGTCGTCGGAGAGGCGCGCGATCGCCCCCGGCACCGTGTCGGCGAAAACACGGGCGCCTTGGCTGCCGCCGATCACCAGGAGCGCGAGCGGCCGGCCGGCTTCGGGCGGACGGTAGGGCATCGCCGCCAGCGCCGTCACCTGCGGGCGCACCGGCATGCCGGTCGCCACCGCGCGCGGACTCGCGTTCGCGGGCAGGCCCCGAGTCGCGGCGAACGAGGTGGCGATGCGCTTGGCGCCACGCGCGAGCAATCGGTTGGCACGCCCGAGCACGGCGTTCTGTTCGTGGATCGCGGTCGGAATGCCGCGCGCCTGGGCAGCGAGCACGGTCGGAAACGAGGCGTAGCCGCCAAAGCCGACCACCGCCTTGGCACCAATACGGCCGAGCAGACGGAACGCCTGCGCCGCGCCGAGGCCGATGGCGAACACGGCCTTGAGTTGGCTCCACAAATTCTTGCCGGCGAGGCCGCCGCCGGCGACGCGATGGGTCGGCGCCTGGCCTTGCGGCAGGGTCAGCGGCCTGCCGCGCGCGTCGGTCACCAGCACCGGGGCGAAGCCGCGCCCTTGCAATTCGGCCGCGAGCGCTTCCGCCGGGAACAGGTGCCCGCCGGTGCCGCCCGCCGCCAGCGCAATGGTCGAAGTCATCGCGGACTCCGTCCTTGCGCGGTCCGCTCGCCGGGCCGCTCGCGGGTCAGCGCCAGCACCATGCCGACGCCGAGCGCGATGCCAAGCGTCGAGGAACCGCCATAGGACACGAACGGCAAGGTCATCCCTTTCGGCGGCATCAGATTGATGGCGGAGGCCATGTTGATGATTGCCTGCAGACCGAACTGGACCAGGAGTCCCGCGACTGCGATCACCACGAACAAATCCCAGTCGCGCAGCGCGCGCGCGAAGCCGCGCAGAACCAGAAACAGAAAGAGGCTGATCAGGATCAAGCCGACGATGGCGCCGAATTCCTCGCCGACCACCGCGAAAATGAAATCGGCGTGCGCGTCGGGGAGCACGCGCTTGACCTGGCCCTCGCCCGGTCCGCGCCCGAACAGCCCGCCGTTGCGGAGCGCGTCCAGCGCGCGCGACACCTGGAAGCCCTCGCTGCCCGAGGGATCGAGGAAGCGGTCGACCCGGGCCTGGACGTGTGCGAAGGCGAAATAGGCGCCGACGCTGGCGCCGATGAAGGCAAGCCCGATCGCCGCCACCAGCACCAGCGGCAGCCCGGCGAGGAAGAACTGCACGCCCCACACCGCCGCGATCAGCAGCGTCTGGCCGACGTCGGGCTGCAGCAGCAGCAACGCCGCGATCATGGCGAACAGCACGCCCGCCAGCGCGAAGCCGGGGAAGCGCTCGTCCAGGCGCCTTCGCGCGAACAACCCGGCCGCGACCACGGCGAAGGCAGGCTTGACGAATTCGGCCGGCTGCAGCGAAACGCCGGCGATCTGGATCCACCGCACCGCGCCCTTGATCTCGACCCCCTTGAACAGCACCACCACCAGCATCACGACCGAGGCGGCGAGCAACACCGCGCCGAGGCGCTTCACCCCCTGCGGCGAGAGGAAGGAAACCGCCAGCATCAGAGCGAAGCCCAGCGCCAGGAACAGGAACTGGCGGCGGACGAAATAGAAAGGATCGAGCCCGAGCCGCTCGGCGACCGCGGGCGAGGCCGCCATGGTCAGCACCGCGCCGAGGGCAAGCAGGATGACGACCGCGCCCAGCGTCCAGCGATCCACGGTCCACCACCAGCGGGCGAGCAAGCTGTTGTCGGTGCGGGCGAACGGCGTCATGGGCGGGACCTTTTCGGTTGCGGCGCGACGGAGATTTCTTCCGGCTCCGTGCGCCGGCCGGGCAACGCCTCGACCAGCTTGCGGAAGGCCAGTCCGCGCGCCTCGAAGTTGGCGAACTGGTCGAACGACGCGCACGCGGGCGAAAGCAACACCACGCCTCCCTCCCCATCAGCCAGCGCGGCCTCGCGCGCCTGGGCGAGCGCCGAAGGGAGATCGCCGGAACGGGTGGTAGGAACTTTGCCGTCGAGAATCTTGGCAAACCCGTCTGCCGCCTCGCCGATCAGAAAGGCGCGGCGGACGCGATCAAGATAGGGCGTGCACGCGGCAAGCCCGCCCTCTTTTGCTCGTCCGCCAGCGATCCAGTAGACGCGCGGATAGCAGGCGAGCGCCTTGGCCGCCGCGTCGGCGTTGGTCGCCTTGCTGTCGTTGACGTAGGCGACGCCGTCGATGACGGCGATAGTTTCCTGGCGGTGCGCCAAGCCGGGAAAGCTACGGAGGCACGCCACCGTCACGCTCGGATCGATCCCGGCGGCGACGCACGCGGCATAGGCCGCGGCCGCGTTCTGGGCGTTGTGGGCGCCGGGCAGCGTGCGGCATGCCGCGAGATTGGCGACCGCGACCGGCTCGCGCCCCCGGCCGACGAACGCGCCGTCATAGAGCGTGCCGTCGAGAGCAAAGACGCCGCCGTCGATGCGCCTGCCCGACGAAATCGGAATTACCTCCTGCTCGTCGGCGGCCTTGAGGTCGCGGTGGATTTTTTCGCACTCGGGATTGTCGACGCCGATCACCGCCACCCGCGGCTTGGTCTGGCGGTGGAAGATGAGCCGCTTGGCGGCAACGTAGCCCGCCATGTCGCCGTGCCGGTCGAGATGGTCGGGGGTGATGTTGAGCAGCACGGCGACGTCGAAGGTGATCGAGAACGTGAGTTCCAGTTGGTAGGAGGACATTTCGAGGATGTAAGCGCCGTCCGGCCCGAGCGGATGCAAATCGAGCGCCGGCGTGCCGATGTTGCCGCCGACTTCCGCGATCCGGCCCGAGGTCTTGAAGATATGCCCGATCAGCGCGGTGGTGGTGGACTTGCCGTTGGTGCCGGTGACGCCGACGTAGGCCGGCTCGCGCATGCAACGGGCCAACAGCTCGACGTCGCCGATGATCTCGCAGCCGGCGGCGCGGGCGAGTCCCACCACCCGGTGCGGCGCCGGGTGGTGGAGCGGAACCCCGGGGCTGAGCACCAGCGAGGTCAGCTCCCGCCAATTGCATATATATAAGTCGACCAACGGTACTCCTTCGGCGCGGGCGCGGGCGCGCGCGTCCTCGCTATCGTCCCAGGCCCAGACCTCGGCCCCGCCCTGAGCCAGCGCCTTGGCCGCCGCGATCCCGGACTTGCCGAGCCCGAACACCGCGACCGGCAATCCGGCGAAGGGATAGACCTCGATCATCTTTCCGTCTCTACCTCAACTTCAGGGTCGCGAGACCCGCCAGCGCCAGGATCGCGGCGATGATCCAGAAGCGGATGACGATGGTCGGTTCGGCCCAGCCCTTCTTCTCGAAATGATGGTGCAGCGGCGCCATGCGGAACACGCGCTTGCCGGTCAGCTTGAACGACACCACCTGGACGATGACCGAGACCGTTTCCAGCACGAACAGCCCGCCCACCACCGCCAGCACCAGCTCGTGCTTGGTCACCACCGCGATGGTGCCGAGCGCGCCGCCGAGCGCAAGCGAACCGGTATCGCCCATGAACACGCGCGCCGGCGGCGCGTTGAACCAGAGAAAGCCGAGCCCGGCCCCGACCAGGGCGCCGCAGAAGACCGCCAGTTCGCCCGCGCCGGGCACGTAATGGAGCTGCAAGTAATTGGCGAACACCGTGTTGCCGACCAGGTAGGCGATCAGGGCGAACACGCCGGTCGCGATCATCACCGGCACGATGGCGAGCCCGTCGAGGCCGTCGGTCAGGTTGACGGCATTCGACGTTCCGACCACGACGAACGCGGCGAAGACGATGAACAGGCCGCCCAGCTTGATCAGGACCGCCTTGAAGAACGGCACCGCCACCGCCGTCGCCAGCGGCGGCGGCGCGATCGAGACGATCCACAGCACCGCCACCACCGCGATCGCGATCTCGAACAAAAACTTGATCCGCGCCGAGAGCCCGCGGCTGTGCTTCTGCACCACCTTGATGTAGTCGTCGATGAAGCCGATCAGGCCGAACGCCACCGTGACGCCGAGCGTCGCCCAGACGTAACGGTTGCGGAGATCCGCCCACAACAACGTCGCCGCCACCAGCGCAATCAGGATCAGGAGCCCGCCCATGGTCGGCGTGCCCTTCTTGGTCAGGAAATGGCTTTCCGGTCCGTCGTCGCGGATCGGCTGGCCCTCGGATTGCTGCTGGCGCAGCATGCGGATCATCGCCGGCCCGATCAGAAAACTGATGGCGAGCGCGGTGATGACCGCGCCGCCGGTGCGGAACGTGAGGTAGCGGAAGACGTTGAGCACGCCGAACTGGTCGCTGAGCGGAACGAGAAGATGGTAGAGCATACGATGACCCTCAGGCGCCCTTGGCGGTTTTTCCGAGCAGCCGGGCGACGACGACGCCCATGCGGCTGCCGGCCGAGCCCTTGACCACGACCACGTCGCCCGGCCGGAGCGCAGCGGCCACCTTGGGCGCCAGCGCCTCGGCGCCGTCGGCGTGCTCGGCCCGCATCGCGGCGGGCAGCGCGCGGGCGAGAATGGCCATGCGCGGGCCCGCCGTAAAGACCAGATCGAAACCGGCTTGTCGCAACGGTTCCGCCAGCCCGGCGTGGAGGGCGTCGGCCGCGTCGCCCAATTCCAGCATGTCGCCGAGCACGGCGATCCGCCGCCCGCCCGACCCCGGCGGCACCTGGCCCGCGGCGGCGAGCGCGGCCGCCACCGACGCGGGCGAGGCGTTGTAGCTTTCGTCGATCAGCAGATACTCCCCTCCGGCGAGGGCGACGCGGTGGCGTTCGCCCCGCCCCTTCATCGCCGGCAGATCTCCAAGCGCGACGGCGGCGGCATCGACGTCGGCGCCGAGGGCGTGGACGGTGGCCAGCACCACGAGGCTGTTGGCGACCCAATGCCGGCCCGCGAGGGAAATGCGGTACGCCATGCGGCGGCCCGCCACGTCGGCCACGACCGCCGAGCCGTCGGCCATAAGGTCGAAGCTGCGCGCGCGCACCGTTACCTCGGGCCGGTCGGTTTCGCCGAAGGAAACGATGCGCTCGATGCCGGCGGCGCGGGCGGACGCCAGCAGGCGATTAAAGAACGGGCTTTCGGCCGGCAGCACCGCCGCCCCGCCCAGCTCCACGCCGAAAAAGATTTCCGATTTGGCGTCGGCGATCGCTTCCAGGTTCGGAAAAAATTCGATGTGCACCGGCGCGATTGCGGTCACGATCGCCACGTTGGGACGCACCATCTTGACCAACGGCGTGATCTCGCCCGCGTGGTTCATGCCGATCTCGAACACACCGAAGGCGGCCTCGCGCGGCATGCGCGCGAGGCTGAGCGGCACGCCCCACAGGTTGTTGTAGCTGCCGATGCTGGCGGACGTCAGGCCCTGGCGCGAGAGCACGTGGCGCAGCGCCTCCTTGACTCCGGTCTTGCCGACGCTGCCAGTGACGGCGGCGATGCGCGCATCCGCGCGCGCGCGCGCGGCGCGACCGAGCGCCTCGAGCGCGGCCTGGGTGTCGGCGACGCGCAGCAGCGGCGCGCCGGGCTCGACCCCGCCGGGCGAGTAAGCGACCGCGGCCGCGGCCGCGCCGCGCCTGAGCGCCTCGGCGACGAAATCGTGGCCGTCGTGGCGCGGGCCCCGGAGCGCGACGAACAGATCCCCCGGCTCCAGGGTGCGGGTGTCGATGGAAACGCCCGTCGCCCGCCAGTTGCCCTCGAAGGTGACGCCGTGGGTCGCGAGCGACGCCTCGGCCGCGGTCCACAAAACGGCGGTGGATTTGTTCGCGGTCATACGCCGGCCTCCGCCAAGGCGGCGCGCGCCTCGGCCGCGTCGTCGAACGGGTGCGATTCGGTTCCGACGATTTGGTAGCGCTCGTGGCCCTTGCCCGCCAGCACCAATACGTCTCCGGCGCGAAGACGAGCGATGGCAGCGCGGATCGCGAGGCGGCGGTCGGCAATCTCGTCCGCGCCCGGACAGGCGCCGAGGACGGCGCGGCGGATTTGGGCGGCGTCCTCGCCGCGCGGGTTGTCGTCGGTGACGATCACGGCGTCGGCGAGACGCGCGGCGATGCGGCCCATCTCCGCGCGCTTGCCGGGATCGCGCTCGCCGCCGCAGCCGAACACAACCGCGAGCCTGCCGGTGGCGTGCGGGCGCAGCGCCGCCAGCACGTTGGCGAGCGCGTCCGGGGTGTGGGCGTAATCGACGTAGACGGCACCGCCCGCGCGCGATACGCCAGCCTTTTCCAGCCGCCCCGGCACGCTCGTGAGGCGAGTCAGCGTTGCTTCGGCGCGCGCCGGATCGGCGCCGCAGGCGAGCGCGAGGCCGAGGGCGCAGAGCGCGTTTTCCGCCTGGAAGGCGCCGGGCAACGGGAATTCGACCGAGCTTTTCACGCCGAACACGGCGAGATCGAGGTGCTGGCCGCCGGGCGACGGCACGATGGCGCGAGGTTCGAGATCCGCTCCGGCGCCGCCGTAGGTGACGATTTTCAGTTTGCGCGCGCGGCAGGCGGCAAGGATCGCGTCCGCCCCGGGCGCACCGAGGCGCACCACGGCGGTCGCGCCGTTGGGCAGCAATTCGACGAACAGGCGGCGCTTGGCGGCGAGATAGGCGTCCATATCGCGGTGGTAATCGAGGTGGTCGCGGGTCAGATTGGTGAACGCGGCGGCCGTCAGGCGCACGCCGTCGAGACGGTATTGGTCGAGGCCGTGGCTGGACGCCTCGATCGCCAGATGATCGACGCCGCCGTCGGCAAGATCGCGAAGCGCCCGATGCAGTTCCGCCGGATCGGGCGTGGTCAATCCGCCGGGACGCAAGGTTTCGCCTCCGGCGCCGACGATGCCGAGGGTGCCGACGCTGGCCGCGCGCAAATCGAGTTGCGACCACATCTGGCGCAGGAAATGAACGGTCGAGGTCTTGCCGTTGGTTCCGGTCACGGCAGCGACGACCGCGGGCTGACGGGCGAAAAACCGGGCCGCGAGCCGGGCGTAGATCTGCCGGGGATTGTCGGCGGCGAGGAAAGCGGCGCGCGTGTTCGACGCGGCGGCCGCGTGCTCCGGCCGGGCCAGAACCGCGATCGCGCCGCGCGCGAGGGCGTCGGCGATGAATTGTGCGCCGTCGACCTTGGTTCCGGGCAGGGCTGCGAACAGAAACCCAGGCCGGATCGCGCGCGAATCCGCGCTCAGGCCCGCGATCTCCTGATCGGCACCCGACGCGACCGCGATGTCGGCCAGTCCCCGGGTCAATTCAATGAGTCTCAACGCCACCTCCGCGCCGGATTTCGGAAACGATCGTCTCACCCCCACCCCACCCCTCCCCCATCGAGGGGGAGGGGGACTTTTTGAATTCCCTCCCCCCTTGCGGGGGAGGGCTAGGGTGGGGGGCGTGTCCGCCGGCGGCCATACGATCGGCGGCGCGCGATCTTGCCAGTGGCATGGGCGGGTCGGCGATGGTGTCGTCGGGCGCGAGCCCGGCGAGCGGCGCCAGCCGCTCGACGATCCGGCGCACCACCGGCGCGGCGATCCAGCCGCCGGTGGCGTAACCGTGGGTCGAGGCGTTGCCCTTCGGCTCGTCGATCATCGCCAGCACCACGAAGCGGGGATCGTGAATCGGAAACGCGCCGACAAAGGACGCCATGCGCGCGTCGCGGCGGTAGCCGCGCCCCATCTGCTTGTCGGCGGTGCCGGTCTTGCCGCCGACGGCGTAGCCCTTGGCGTCGGCGTTCTTGCCGGTGCCGTGCACGACCGCAAGCCGCATCAGTTCGCGCATCCGGCGCGAGGTTTCTTCGTCGATGGCGACCGTGCCTTCGAACACCTCGCTCGGCGCGCGCTTCAGGATAGTGACCGGGCGCAGAATTCCGCCGTTGACGATGGCGGCGACGCCGTTCGCCAGTTGCAGCGGGCTGACGGCGAGGCCGTGGCCGTAGGAGATGGTCATGGCGTTGATCTCGCGCCAGCGCGCGGGCGCGAGCGGCGCGCCGGTTTCGGGCAGTTCCACCGGCGGGGCCTTGAGCATGCCAAAGTTGGCGAGATATTCGCGCTGCAACTTGGGGCCGACGTCGAGGGCCATCTTGGCCGCGCCGATGTTGGAGGAATAGACCAGGATTTCCGGCACCGACAGCCAGCGGTTCTTGCCCTTGTAATCGGTGATGGTGAAGCGGGAAATCTGGATCGGACGGCTGGCGTCGTAGCCGTCGCCCAAGCCCACCGTGCCGGAATCGAGCGCCATGGCGGCGGTGAACAACTTGAAGGTCGAGCCCATCTCGTAGACGCCCTTGGTGACGCGGTTGAAGGCGACGTCGGTGCCGGCGACGGCGGACGAATCGTTGGCGTCGAAATCGGGCAGCGACACCATCGCCAGCACTTCGGCGGTGCGCGCGTCGAGCACCACGCCGGCGGCGCCGATGGCGCGGAATTCCTCCATCTGGCGCGCCAATTCCCCGCGCAGGATGTCCTGGATGCGAACGTCAAGCGAAAGTTCGATCGGACCGTCGCCGTCGGCGAGGCGCGCCTCGAACTTGCGCTCGATGCCGGCGATGCCGCGCCCGTCGACGTCGGTCAGCCCCAGCACGTGCGCCGCCGCGCGGCCCTGCGGATAGACGCGGCGTTCGGCATGCTGGAATTCGAGTCCGGGAATGCCGAGGCGGTTGGCCTCGTACTGCTGGCGGGGCGTCAGGTTGCGCTTGATCCAGACAAAGCGCGCGGACGAGGCGAGCTTGGCCGCGACCTGCTCGCGGTCCAGGTCGGGAAACAAGGCGGCGAGCTTGGCCGCCGCTTCGGCCGCGTCGAGAACCATGCGTGGATTGGCCGACAGCGATACCACCGGCAGGCTGGTCGCCAACAGCACGCCGTTACGGTCGACGATGTCGGCGCGCGCGGTGGCGGCGTGGGGGGGCGTCGAGCGGGCGATGCGCGGTTCGCCCCCCTTGAGCACGGCGACGTCGACCAGGCGGACGGCGACCGCGACGAAGGCGAACGCGATCACCGCGCCCGCGACCACCAGGCGGTTGCGCCCGGTTTCGAGCGCCTGGCGACCGGCGCCCTCGACGGCGAATGCCCGGCGGATCACGGCTTCATCCTTTCGCCGGCAAGGCTGACGCGCGTATCGACCCTATTCTCGCCTTCGCCCGCGCCGCCGCTTTCGCCCGCGACCACCGGCGGCAGATCGGCAAGAGTTCCGAACTGGCGGCCGGTAGCCGGCGCCATGCCGAGGTGCCGGCCGGCCAGCTCGCGCAGGCGCGCGGGTTGGTTGAGATAGCTCCATTCTGCCCGCAGCACGTGGATCGCCCGAAGGTCGCGGGCGATGTCGCGGTTGATCTCGTTCAACCGGCTTTCGAGAGCGATGACCCGGTGCTTGACCACGTAGAGGCCGAAACTGAGCGCACCGGCGAGAACGACGAACAGGACCGTCGCGCCCCGACGCCAGAGGATGCCGTGCCGATGAATATTCATGGCGCTCATGCCGCCCTCCGACCGGTGTCGTCGAACGGGGTCGGCCAGGCCGGCGCCTCGGTTCGTTCGGCGGCGCGCAGGCGCGCGGAGCGGGCGCGCGGGTTGGTTGCGATTTCCACCTCGGCCGGACGCTTGGCGGCGCCGAGCAGCCGGAAGGTCGGCGGGCGCGCCGGCCCGGGCGGGTCCGGCCGGTGGCGCGAGGGCGCGGGCGCGCGCCCGGCGCGTTCCATGAGAAAGGTTTTGACCACGCGGTCCTCGAGCGAATGAAAGGCGACCACCGCGAGCCGCCCGCCGGCGGCGAGCAGGATTTCGGCGGCGGCGAGGCCGCGCGCGATTTCGCCGAGTTCGTCGTTGACATGAATGCGGAGCGCCTGGAACGTACGGGTGGCGGGATCGATGCCGTCGCGCGCGCGCGGCACCACCCGGCGCACGATGTCGGCAAGCTCGCCGGTGCGCGCGATCGGCGCGCGCGAACGCGCCTCGACGATGGCGCGGGCGACGCGGGAAGCTAGGCGTTCTTCGCCGTAGCGGCGAAGGATATCGGCGAGTTCGGATTCGGAGAGACGATTGACGGCGTCGGCGGCGGACGCCTCGCCCGAGCCCGCGCCTTCCATGCGCATGTCGAGCGGGCCGTCGGCGCGGAACGAAAAGCCGCGAGCGGGATCGTCGAGGTGCCTGGAGGAGACGCCGAGGTCGAAGGCGATGCCGTCGACGCGGGCAATTCCGGCCGCGCGCAGCAGTTCGACCATGTCGCCGAAACGCCCGGCGACGAGCACGAGGCGACCGCCGAAGCGGCGCGCGAGCGCTTCGCCCGCGGCGAGCGCCGCCGGATCGCGGTCGATGCCGACAACGCGGGCGCCGGGCGCGGCTTCCAGGATTGCCGTCGCGTAACCGCCGCCGCCGAAGGTGGCGTCGACGTAAATCGAGTCCCGCTTCGGGGCGAGCGCCCCGATCACCTCGGCGAGCATCACCGGGACATGGCGTATTTCGTTCAAAATCATGGAGCTAACCGCCCGCGCCGGCGTTAACGATCTCGACCCCTCACTATGAAAGGCCGTGGGTAAACAAAGTGTTAGGTCCGGTTAACAAAGGGGCGGGAAAAGGCCGAAAAGGCCGTCTTTAACTGAGCCGCGTCGGGAAGAGAGCGAGCCAGACGGCCTGTAAGCCGGGTTCTGTCCCCGCGCCCTCACGGGCGCGGGGGACGGCCATTCCTCTGGGACGCCCGTCGCCGGGCGCCTCGCGCGACCGACCCGGACGGCGGGCGCGGAAGCCGCCTACCGACGTTGCCGCCGGCGTGCCGTCCCTATTGGGTCTTGCTCCCGGTGGGGTTTGCCGTGCCGCGACCGTTGCCGGCCGCGCGGTGCGCTCTTACCGCACCCTTTCACCCTTGCCGCCGGGCTCGCGCCCGGAGGCGGTTTGCTTTCTGTTGCACTGTCCCTGGGGTCGCCCCCGCCGGGCGTTACCCGGCACCGTTCTTCCGTGGAGCCCGGACTTTCCTCACCCCGCCGCGAGCGGCGAAGCGCGGCCATCCGGCCGTCTGGCTCGGGGTTAACGTAGGCCGCTAACCGGCGAGGCGCAACAGGGCCCGGACGCGTCCGGCGGTATCGGAATCGGAGGCGCCGTCGACGCGGCCAGGGCGAAAGTGGCGTTGAAAGGCGGTGATCGCCGCCCGCGCATCGGCGGTATCGTAGCCGTAAGCGCCGAGCATGGCGATCACCTCGGCCTCGCTCGCCGGAACCGGCTCGACCTTGTCCGGCCACAGTCCGAGGCCCGCTCGGGCGAGCCGCGGCCAATCGAACAGCTCGCCCGGATCCTTCTTGCGCGCCGGCGCCACGTCGGAATGGCCGACCACGTCGCGGGGCCTGATCGGATGGCGGGCGAGGATGTCGCGTCCCAATCCGAGCAGCGCTCGCATCTGCGGTTCGGGAAAGGCGCGGTAGCCGAACTCGTGGCCGGGATTGACCAGCTCGATCCCGATCGAGCGCCCGTTGACGTCGCTGGCGCCCCGCCAGCACGAAGCACCCGCGTGCCAGGCGCGATGGTCCTCGGCCACCAACGCGTGGACCGTTCCGTCTTCGTCGATCAGGTAATGGGCGCTGACCTTGGCGGCGGGATCGCACAGGCGATCGAGCGCCTCGCCGCAGGATCGCATGCCGGTGTAATGCAGCACCAGCATGTCGATCGGCGCGTCGGCCGGGCGCGGATCGTGGTTGGGGGACGGGCGGGAAAGCGGCGAAACGGCGACGCGCGTCACGAGCCTTCGCCCGAACCCGCCGCCAGGACGCGCGGGCCGTTGACCAGCGGCGTGGGTGCGATGCGCCCGACGATCGGCAGCTTGAGCGCCATGTCGGTCGGGTCGAATCCGAACACCAGCCCGAGGACGTTGACCTCGACTCCCTCCTCCGCTCCCGCCAGCACGCCGAGCAGGCCGAACAGCGAGAACTGCCAGCCGGTGCCGGAGGGCGCCCGGTCGATGACGTGGCCGTTGGTGAGGTAATCCTTGCCGATGGCGGTCGGCGGCAAATCGAGGCGCAGCTCCGGCACCTCGCGCGCGACATGGGCGACGAAGGTGTTGCTGTTGGGGCCCGGCCACAGGCCGTAGTTGCCGTTGTGAGGATAGCCGCGCGCCGCCTTGTCGATCTTGGCGATGATCTCGTCGACGCCGGGGCCGCGCAGGTCGGCGAACAGTTCCGGCATGGCGCCGAACCAGCGTTGGTCGGCGGGGCGGCGATCGATCACCACCCCTTCGCCGCCGCGCACCACGCGCCAGCCGATTACCTGATAGACGGTGAAGTGATCGGCATTCGTCGGCTTGACCGCGATCCAGGTGTGCACGCCGAACGCGCCGCGCCAGCCGACCGCGCGCGCGCCGTAGACCTGCACCACCGCCTCGCGCACCACCGCCGGGTCGGGAGCGATGCCGGCCGGCTCGCGGCTCGCCGTGCGCCAGTCGGCGCCGACCGAGCGCGAGGCCGCGATCGCGGCCAGCGCGACCAGCCCCGCCACGCCGATCCACAATCCGATGCCCATGCGACGGAATTTTCCGCGAATCATGACGTAATCGTGCGACCCTTCGTGATCCAACGCACCGCCTTATAACCTAACCGAGCGGAAGACAAGCGCAAGGCCTCGCCGGTCAAGGGACCGCTCAAGGGAACGTGAGGACCACCTAGCGCGCGCTGCCGCGCCGGGCCAATCCGATGCCGGCCAGAACCACCGCGCCGCCCAACATTTGCGGCCCGGACAAGGATTCGCCCAGCAGTCCCCATGCCAACAGTGCGGATACCACCGGCGCCAACAGCAATACCACCGAGCCGAACGCGGCCGGCAGGTGGCGGAGCGCCCAGACCACCAGCCCCTGCCCGGCCACATGGGGCACCAGCGCCACGCCGATCAGGATCGCCAGCCCTTCGAGGGTGGCAGGCACGATCGCCTCTCCCGACAGCCAGACGATCGGCGCGAGCGCGAGCGCCATCCACGCCGAGGTCCACAACATGATGGTCTCGGTCGAACAGCGCGCGCGCAACCGGCCGGCGACCAGGATGTAACCGGCGTAGAACAGCGCCGCCAGCAGGCCGAGAGCGTCGCCGCCGAGCTGCGCGGGCGACAGGCTGAGGCTCTGGCCCATCAGGATGGCGGTGCCGGCGAGCGCGAGCGCAAGGCCGGCGACAAACGTGAGCGTCGGGCGCTCGCGGAACAGGAGCCACATGCCGAGCGTGACGAAAATCACCATGAAGTGCAGAAAGAGCGCCGCGTTGGCGACCGAGGTGGTGACGATCGCCCAATGAAAAGCGGTAAGGTCGCCGGTGAAGCAGAGACCGCCGAGAATCAGCGCGATCCGGTCGGCGCGCGCGAGCGGGCGGATTGCTTCCGGCCGGCGGCGGCGCTCCAGCGCGACCCACAGCGCCAACGCCGGCACCGACCAGAACGCACGATGAAACGCGGTCGCGGTCGGATCGAGTTCGGATATGCGGACGAAGATGGGCGCGAAGCCGATCGCGACCGCGCCGAGCAGCAGCGCCGGAAGCGCCAGCCCGGCCCCGCGCCTATCCGCCAAGATACGCCTTGCGGATATGCGGGTTGTCGAGCATCTCGCGTCCAGTGCCGTGGCTCACGATCCGCCCGGTTTCCAGCAAATACGAGCGGTCGCACATGTCGAGCGCCGCGAGCGCGTTCTGCTCGACCATCAACACCGTGGTGCCGCGGCGGCGGACCTCGGCGACGATTTCGAAGGTGCGTTCGACCAGCGTCGGCGCGAGCCCGAGCGAGGGCTCGTCGAACATCATCAGCTTGGGCCGGCTCATCAGCGCCCGCGCGATGGCGAGCATCTGCTGCTCGCCGCCCGAGAGCGTGCCCGCCGCCTGCGTGCGCCGTTCCTCCAGGCGCGGAAACAGCGCGTACACCTGCTTGAGATCGTCGGCCATGCCGGCGCGGTCGCGGCGAAGGTACGCGCCCATGTCCAGGTTCTCGCGCACCGTCAGTTGCGGAAACACGCGCCGACCTTCCGGGCAATGGGCGATGCCGGCGGCCAGTACCTCGCGCGCCGTGGTGTTGCCGATGGCGCGACCCTCGAAATAAATCTGACCCGCGGCGAGCGGCAGCAGTCCGGAGATCGCCTTGAGGAGCGTGCTCTTGCCCGCGCCGTTGGCGCCGATCAGGGTGACCAGCTCGCCCGCCTCGACCATGAGCGAGGCCTCGCGGATCGCCGCGACGTTGCCGTAGCAGACGGTGATGTTCTCAACCCGCAGCACGCTTGGCTCCCTGGCCGAGATAGGCGCGGATCACTTCGGGGTCGTTCTGCACCGCCTCGGGCGGACCCTCGGCGATGATGACGCCGTTATTCAGCACCACCACCGTGTCGGATATCGCCATGACCAGGCGCATGTCGTGCTCCACCAGCAGGATGGTCACGCCCCGGTCGCGGACGCGCTGGATGGTGTGCATGAACTCCTCGGTCTCCGACGGATTGAGGCCGGCGGCCGGCTCGTCGAGCAGCAGAAGCTTGGGATCGGCGGCGAGCGCGATGGCGATGCCGAGCTTGCGCTGTTCGCCGTAGGCGAGGTTGGCGGCGAACTCATTCGCGCGGGCGGCGAGCCCGACGAAGGCGATGATCTCGCGCGCTCGTTCGGCCAGCGCGCGTTCTTCCGCCGCCACGCGCCCGAGCCCGAACAGGGCGCCCCAGGTTTCGGTGGTGCCGCGCAGGTGCAGCCCGGTCAGCACGTTCTCGAACACGGTGCAGCCGCCGAAGATGCTGGTGCGCTGGAAGGTGCGCACCACGCCCAATCGGGCGATGCGGTCGGGCGAAAGCCGGGTCAGGTCGTGGCCGCGATAGAGCACCCGGCCCGAGGTCGGCTTCAGGAACCCGGTGATGACGTTGAAGGCGGTGGTCTTGCCCGCGCCGTTGG
>Ga0194120_10003774_pt1 | contig 24212 bp, 14 predicted proteins | sample TA2MahCa65mmetaG_FD_148642 | JGI IMG/M metagenome (GOLD analysis project Ga0194120, IMG submission 148642) | Freshwater microbial communities from Lake Tanganyika, Tanzania - TA2015019 Mahale Deep Cast 65m | ecosystem: Environmental > Aquatic > Freshwater > Lake | place: Tanzania: Lake... | reverse complement strand
GCCCGTTTGCTTGCTCAGTGGGTCGCCAGCTCGCGGACCAAGGGTCCGACTCGCGGCTCCGTCCTGATGTGAGAGTGATCGACTTATTGTTTTCCAGTCCCTTACCGCCCCGGTCGCCCCGCCGGACTACAAGACCACCGACGAACAGGCGACCACCTGGAAACAGAAGCAGCAGTCCGGCGACGTCTTCAACGACCTGCTGATCCAGGCCCATGTGGTCCAGGCCCCCGCCAAGCTCACCGAAAACGTGCGCGTCGAACCGGATCGCCTGTGCTTTCCACTGGAGCTGGCCGCCGAGGTCAAGAAACTCAAGCCCGGCGCGCCGCTGATTGGCAAGCCGGCGCCCACCCACGCCCGCCGCCGCAAGGGCGGGTCGAACAACGTGCTCGGCTTTGTGCGCAAGGTCAAAGAGATCAAGGAAGAAAACGGCGAAGTGGTGGTGGTGACCGAGCCCGCCGGCTTGGCCGATGTGGTGATTGGCGCGGCCAACGTGCAGTTTGGGTCGCAGGCCAAGGAACTCGACATTGGCGACGAAGTGGACATTGCGAAAATCCTGCCGGATCTGCCCCCGCAGGTGTCAGCGACTGTGCAAGATCTGCCGGAACCACCGGCACAGCAAGGCGGCGACAAAGGTGCCGGGGGCGCGGAGGCCGGCTTTGGCGCCAAACAGGGGCCGCTGACCTGGCTGGACGCCGACTTGAAGCTTGGCGTTGGCTTTGGCGGCAGCTACACCTCCGATGTGCTGAGCGTGGACACCGCCGACCTGGGGCCGGCCGCGGCGGCGATTCCGTACGCGCTCAAGCTCAAGGCCAACGCCAAGGCCATGTTGGCCGCCAAGTTCAACGCCGCGGCGCGCCTGGCGGTCACGGTCGAGTCGACGTGGACCAACCCGCTGCCGCACCTGACCTATTTCTTTGCCGGCGCGATGGTCGAGGCGGCGATCGAGGTCGCTCTCGACCTGGCCATCAAGTTCGACATCACCATTCCGGTCGGCAAGGCGGAAGAAAAGGAAAAGGACGAGGCGCGCAAAGCCCTGGCCGACACGCCGATCAAGAACCTCAAAGGCTTTGGTAGCGGATTCGCAGCATTGGGCAACGATGTCGGCGCCAATGACGAGTTCACCATCGGCAAGACCAAGTACTTTGAAGGCCCGGTCATCGTCGGCATTCCGACCGTGTTTGCTTTCAACGTGGTCGGCAAGTGCATGTTCAATCTTTACGGAGACGTGGAGGCATCGGCGTCAGCCAAGGTGGCCTTTGGCGGTGAGTTTGGCGTCGAGTACGCGGGCGGCAACTGGGGCTTCAAGGGCGCCACCGACTTTGAGAAGAAGTTCACCTGGAACCTCAAGCATGTCTCTGGCGGCGCGACCATGACGTGCACCATCGGGCCGCGGCTCGATTGGCTTTTCGCGGGCGTTGGCGGTCCGTTCCTTTCGCCCAAACTCGGTCTGCGCGGCGGCGCCAAATACCAGACGGTGTGCCCCAACAGTGCGACAATTCCCGACCACCAGCAGGCCAAGGGCAAGGTTTCTGCCAACATCGACGTGGGCGTGATCGGCAAGCTGGGCGTCGGCGTCGACCTCAAGGTCATCAACTTTGCCACCGACTTCAGCCTGGTCGAGAATTGGTGGACGCTGTGGGAGAACGCGTGGCCGATCGACCCCGGCTTCGGCATCTGCAAATCGCTGTGCAAGGACGGCATCTTGAGCGGCAAGGAGACCGACGTCGACTGCGGCGGCAAGTCCGGCGGCGGCGGTTGTTTCGGCTGCGAGTACGGCAAAGTCTGCAAAACCAACCAGGACTGCAACTTCGCCGGCTCCAAAGTGACCTGCCAAGGCGGCAAATGCGGCAACCTGAACTGCGTCACCGGCAAGCAAGAAGACTACATGACCGACGTCAACTGCGGTGCCTTGTGCGCGAGCGCCGGCTACGTCTGCGAGGTCGGCAAGAAGTGCAAAGTCAACGCCGACTGCGAGAGCGACAACTGCGACTTTGGCCTGTGCGGCCCGCAAAAATGCGACAACGGCGTGCACGATTGGTGGGAGACCGGCGTGGACTGCGGCGGCAAGTACTGCAAGCCTTGCGCCCACGGCGAGATGTGCAAGAACGACAAGGACTGCCCACAAGACCACGTCTGCCGCGGCAACTGGACCTCGACGTCACCGTTTTTCGCGATCGGCGCCTGCGTGCCGGCGTCGTGCGACCTCGACAAGTGGTGGACGCAGAGCGACTTCGGCAAGAAGCCGGGGATGACCGACGAAATGTGCGGCGGCGTGTGCGCCCGCGTGCTCAACTACCTGCCGCCCGAAGCCTGCCACTACGGCAAGTTCAACCTCGCCAGCGACAAGACCTGCGGCCTCGCCACCGTCAAATGCGGCAAGAACAAGGTGTGCGAGCAAGACGGCGACTGCCTGAGCAACGCCTGCTTCGAGGGCAAGTGCATCGAACTGGACTGCAAAGACGGCAAGCAGCAACAGTGGGAGACCGGCGTCGACTGCGGCGGCAAGTGCCCGTACAAATGCAAGATCGACGGCGGCTGCAAGACCAGCTCGGATTGCGAATACGGCGCGCCGTGCGTCAAGTCGGTGGTCGGCCAGGGCAACGTATGCAGCTTGTGCGACGCCAACGGCAAACTCGACGGCTGGGAGGCCGACGTCGACTGCGGGGCGCAGTGCGCGGGCGGTAAAGCCAATTTTGAGCTGTGCAAGCTCGGCCAGAAATGCAGCTCGTCGGCCGATTGCGCGACCGGTTACAAGACCAATTTCCAGGGCCAAGAAATCGTTGTGGACGGCGTCGGCTGCTTTGGCGGCAAGTGCGGCCTCTCGTGCTTCAACAACCAGTGGGACGACAAGACCGAAACCGACGTCGACTGCGGCGGCACCTGCAAAGCCAAGTGCGGCAAAGACAAGAAGTGCAAGTCCGGCAACGACTGCGAGTCCGGCGGCTGCCTGGCCGGCACCTGCGCCGGCAAGTGCTTCAACGGCAAGAAAGACGACGATGAAGGCGGCATCGACTGCGGCGGCATCTGCACCACCAAGTGTGCGCTGCAAAAGGGCTGCAAGGCCGACGGCGACTGCAAATCGGGCTCTTGCGACGGCGCGCAGTGCGTGGCGACGGCGTGCGAGACCAAGAAGCAAGACGGCGACGAGACCGGCGTGGACTGCGGCGGCACCTGCAGCCAAGCGTGCGACAACGGCCAAGGGTGCGCGCTGGCCAAGGACTGCGCCAGCACGTATTGCGCGGCGGTGAGCCTGGCGTGCGTGGCGACGCCGTGCCTGGACGAGGTCAAGAACGGCGCGGAGACCGACGTGGACTGCGGCGGCGCGGTGTGCGCTGGCAAGTGCGCGACCGGCAAGGGGTGTAAGGTGGGTGGGGATTGCAAGAGTGGGTTTTGTAATGCCGGGACGGGCAAGTGCGTGGCGACCAGTTGTGAGGATGGGGTCAAGTCGGGGGATGAGGCCGGGCAGGATTGCGGCGGGAGCTGTGGCAGTGGGTGCAAGGACGGCAGCATTTGCGGCAAGGACGGCGACTGCCTGTCTGGCCTCTGCTCAACCACGACCAGCAACCAGAAAATCTGCGGTTGCCCGCCGTACACGCGCTACATCAAGGTCAATTCCGCAACCAAGGCCGCCACGTGCGCCATGGATTTCTTCGCGCTGCCTGAATCCTACTGCGGGCAAGTAGGGGATGGATCGGTCTTGCAGTGCAACAACAATGGCTTCCAAATCAGCAAAGCCTATTTTGGCCTAGCCGGCGGGACCACCTATCCAGGGGCGGTCGCCGGCTGCGACGGCTTGCAATTGGGCGGGTTCGACGATTGGCGCATGGCCACGGCCGGCGAAATGCTCAGCCTCTTCAACTGGGATGTTCAGTCGAATTCTCTGCCATCCAAGCCCAAGAGCCCGTTGGCGTACCCCATCAACGTCAACACCGGGACGTTTGCGGTGTGGACGGCGACCACAATCAGTCCTCCATTCCCCGGCTATAACTCCAGCAATGTTCACACTTTGCAGCCAAGCTCGCCTTTGATCGTCGATACTTGGGGCTGGACCAAGATGCTCCCGCTCAACCCCAATGCCGCCTCGCCAGCCACGCTGCCGTCGTTCGACAAGCGCGACATGGTCTATTTCTGCGCCCGCTGGCCGTATTCCACGGCACCGACACTGCCGAACCCGCGGTTTTCTTTGATGTACAACGGTCAAGTCGTCAAGGATAATTGGACCAATCGCATGTGGTACCGCACCAAGTACACGCAGAACAATGGCTCCTGTAAGTCCGCCATCGACTACTGCAAATCGGTCAATGTCGGCGGGCTTGTGGGCTGGAAACTGCCAACAATGTGGCAGTTGCTGTCGATCAGTGACGTGAACCGCAAGACGCCGCCCTACTGGGACACGGACTTGTTCCCGGCTGTCGACCAGCCCGGGGCAGCAAACCAGTATTCCGGCGAGTCCTTCTTTACGCTGAGCCCATTGTGCAACAACACCAATGTCGAGACCGGCCAAGGCTGCCCATACTCGCTCAACCCGTACGACTTGGCCACGACCCAGGCCTGGGTGAATTCCGCGCTGTGCGTGCTTTGGTGAGGTTGACGATGATCACGCGGCTGGCTGTTCGATTCTTGGTGTGGAGTTCGGCGTCTGCCTGCGCCACCCTCTCCGACGTCCCCTGGCCCGACAGCCGCGACAGCGGCGCCGGCGACACCTCCGCCACCGCCGAAGTCTCCAGCGAAATCGCCGCCCCCACCGACACCCTGGTCGGCACCAACCCCGACATCGGCAAGACCCCGCCCAGCGCCAAGTGGCTCGCCCCCAAGGACGGCGCCATCGTCTCGCTGGGCCAGGAGGTCACCTTCACCGCCGACGTCTCCAGCCCGTTCGTCGCCGCCGCGGACCTGATGATTTCCGCCACCTTGACCACCGGCAGCTTGCCCGGGTTCGTGCAACCCAAGGCCGACGCCAGCGGCAAGGTCACCTTTACCACCACCCTGTTGCCGCCCGGGCCGGTGACCGTGGTCCTGCGGGTGCTCGACGGCGGCAACCCCGCGACGCAGATTGCGCTGTCGCTCTACGTCGACAGCCCGCCCGGCACGCCGGAAGTCGCCATCACCCCAGCCAAACCGGGCGGCAACGACGACCTGACCGTCCAGGTCACCGCGCCCGGCGCGGACGTCGACCTCGGCCAGACCGCCACCCAGACCTACCTGTACGAATGGCGCGCCAACGACCTGCCGACCGACGTCACCGGGGCCATCGTGCCTGCCAGCAAGACCCTGGCCGGGCAGGTGTGGGCGGTGTCGGTGCGCGCGTTCGATGGGTTCGCCGCCGGCCCGCCGGGCATCGCCTGGGTGACCATCGGCAACACCCCGCCGGTGCTGCCCAAGCTGGCGGTGCAGCCCGACAAGCCGACCGTCGCCGATACGCTGGTCTGCGGCATGCCCACGCCGGCCACCGATGTCGATGGCCAGGACCTCGCCTTCAAGGCGTCGTGGACCAAGAACGGCAAACCCTGGGCCGAAGCCGGCCACAAGGGCACCTTGAAACTGGCGCAGTTCGTGGCCGGCAAGGACGGCAAACCTGGCGCCTTCCAGCAACTGCTTGCGGTCGTCGCGGGTGACACCGTGCAATGCCACATGTTGGTCAGCGACGGCGCCGACATCGCCGGTCCGGCCACCAGCACCGAAGTGGCGCTCGCGGCCTTCGACGGCTGCCAGCACACCGAGGCTCCGTGCGCGCTGTCGGCCAACTGCACGCCGACGCAAACGGCAGAAGTGACCTGCGCCTGCAAGCAGGGCTTTGTCGGCGACGGCAAGGCCTGCACCGACGAGAACGAGTGCCTGACCGGCAGCAACGCCTGCGACCCCGCCGCCGACTGCACCAACGTGTTTGGCAGCTACACCTGTGGCTGCCCTTCGGGCTGGAACGGCGACGGTTTCAGTTGCGTGGACATCAACGAATGCGCGACCGCCACCGCCAATTCGTGCGACCTTTCAGCCGATTGCAGCAACAGCGTCGGCGGCTACGACTGCGTGTGCAAGGCCGGCTGGGTCGCCAACGGCCAGGGCGGCTGTGTCGACCAGGACGCCTGCAAGCTCGGGTTGTTGGTCTGCGACCCGCATGCGACGTGCGTCAACTTGCCCGGCCCCGACACCTGCACCTGCGATTTGGGCTGGGCGGCGACGTTGACGACGGCTGGCGCCGCGGCGTGCGTCGACCTCAACGAATGCGCGACGCCCACCGCCACCGGTCTGCCGGCGTGCGTCACCGGCGCGATTTGTACGAACTTCTCGGGCGGGTACGACTGCACCTGCGGCCCCGGCTGGCAGGGCGACGGCACAACGTGCAGCAACGTCGACGAGTGCAAGGCCGGCCTTTTCGTGTGCAGCGCGGTCGCCACCTGCCAGGACCTCGACGGCGACTACCTGTGCGTGTGCGGCCCCGGCTACATCGGCGATGGCAAACTGTGCGACGATGTCGACGAGTGCGCCGCCGCGGTCAGTCCATGCGACGCCAAGGCAACCTGCACCAACAAGCCCGGCGGCTTTGACTGCGCCTGCAAGCCGGGATTTGGCGGCGACGGCAAGACCTGCAAGGCGGTGATCGAATGAAGTCATGGCCGTTCGTCCCGCTGACCGCTGTCCTGCTGCTGGCCTCGCTGGCCAGTGCGGCCGAAAACCCCAGGCGCAATGCGTTCACGTTTCGGCCGACGCCCCACGCTGGCGACGTTTTCGGCGTCCACGCCGCGACCGCGCCCAAGGCGGGGCACATCACCGGCGGCGCGTGGTTCGTGTTCAACGACAAGCCGCTCAAGGTCAGCGACGTGGCCTCGGGCGCGGAAGTGCGACTGGTGTCCCGGCAAATCGTCAGCGAGTTCTACGCGGCGATGGGCCTTTTCGACCGGCTGTCGGTGGGCTTGAACCTGCCGGTCTTTCTCAGCTCCATGGGCGACAAGCTTCCCGCCGAACTGCGCTTGCGGCAGCCCGACGGCAGTTCGCTCGGCGACGCGCGGGTGTCTGCCCGTTTCGTCGTGCAAGACGGCAAAGGCCAAGGCCTTGGGCTGGCACTGGCCGAAGACGTCGGGCTGCCGACCGCGACTGCCGACCATTTCTCTGGCGACGAAGGCGTGACCAGCGAGACGCGGGTGGTGGCCGACATGCCGGTCGGGCCGCTGCAGGTGGCCGTCAACGTCGGCTTTGCCGCGCGCAAGGCCGTGACCGTGCTGGGCCGAAGCTACGGCAACCAATGGCTGATGGGCGCCTCGGGGCAACTGAACCTGATGTGCGGCAAACTCGACGTCGTCGGTTCGCTTGAAGGGCGCACGGCGGGCGGCAGCCCCTTCGGCAACTACCAGGATGGGCAACTGGACGGCCTGGGCGGCGCGCGTGTGCGCTTTGGCGACCTGGCGGTGACGGCGGCGGCCGGCGGAGGCCTGGTGCAGGGCTTTGGCGCGCCGGCCTTTCGCGCCACCCTGGGCCTGGGCTGGCTGCCGAATGACCCTGCCCTGTGCAACCCGGACCTCGACGGCGACGGCGTGGGCAAGACCGAAGACCGCTGCCCGACCGAAAAGGGCACCGCGGCCTTGGGTGGCTGCCCCGACAGCGACGGCGACGGCATCGCCAACCCCGACGACAAGTGCCCAGCGCAAAGCGGCCTTGCCCTGTACGGCGGTTGCACCGCGACCGATGGCGATGGCGACGGTGTCGTCGACCACGAAGACCGCTGCAAGGCCGAGTCCGGCCCCAAGGATCTCGGCGGCTGCCCCGACAGCGACGCCGACGGCCTGCCCGACCTCGACGACAAGTGCCCCAAAGACAAGGGCGACAAGGCCCAGGGTGGCTGCCCGCCCGACACCGACGGCGATGGCCTCTTTGATACGGTCGACAAGTGCCCCGACGTCGCCGGACCGAAGGAGCGCAAGGGCTGCCCCGAGCAGCGCGTCGTCGTCACCAAGCAGAAGATCGCGATTACCGAGAAGGTCTACTTCGAGACGGGCGAAGCCAAGATCAAGAAAGAGAGCCTGGGCTTGCTGGACGAAGTCGCGGGCATCCTCAAGAAGAACCCCGACCTCAAGAAGGTGCGCATCGAGGGGCACACCGACAACATCGGCGACCCGGCGGCCAACCTCAAACTGAGTGCGGATCGGGCGGCGTCCGTGCGCAAGTACCTCATCGGCAAAGGTGTGGCCGGGGCGCGACTGGAAGCGCAGGGCCTGGGCGACACCAAGCCGCTGGCCGACAACGCCACCGAAGAGGGCAAGCACCAGAACCGGCGGGTCGAATTCCACATCGTCGAGCGGACGGAGTGAATCCGGCCAGGGGCGCCGTCGCGCGGGACAAGCGGTTGCAGGGCGGGCCCGCAAGCCCATCGCGTCGGGTCGGCCCGGCGAGGCCCGGGTGCCGTTGGTCATCGGTGGCGACCAAGCGCTTGCGCGCGACAGCGAACTGCAAGGCGACGGCCCTGGTGCGCGATGGATGACGGCGCTTCTACGCCTGGTCGAGCCAGGCCAGCAGGTGCACCGTGGAGAGCGCTCTGGCGTTTGTAGCAACCGGATGCTCGCCCCTGCGGCCACCCTTCAGCGCAGCCACAGCCCCGGATCGACCGGCTGGCCTTTGTGGCGGATCTCGAAGTACAGATAGCGGCCCTTGAGCGATCCGGTCTGGCCGATGTCGGCGATGCGCTGGCGCGACTTGACCACCTCGCCCACGGCAACTTTGACTTCCTCGACGTGCGCGTAGATGGTGTGCCAGCCGCGGCCGTGGTCCAAGATGATGGTTTCGCCGTAGCCGGTCAGCCAGCCGAGGTGCGCCACCCGGCCCCAGAACACCGCGCGCACCGCTTGGCCGGGGCCGCTGCCCGCGCGCAGGTCCAGGCCGCGGTGCAGCGTGGTCGTGCCAAAGCGCGGGTGCTTGATCTCGCCAAAACCCACCTCGACGCGACCGCCGATGGGCGGCAGGAGCTTGCCCTGCACCATCGAGAACGTGTACTTGCGCTCGTGCCACTCTTGCAGGGCCTCGATGTGCGCGGTCAGCGCTTGGTGGGCGAGGTCGATGTCCTTGACGGCGCGCTGATGGACGTGTCGGTCGGCGTCGATCTCGGCGAGCAGCGCGGTCTTGTCGCGGCGTTCGGACTCGGCCTGCGCTTTCTGGCGGTGCAGGTCGAGGTCCAACTGGTCCAGCGCCTGCAGGGCGGCATCGCGCTGGCGGGTCAGCGTCTCCAGGTTGGTCAGTTGTGCCCGGTATTCGGCCAACCGCACCTTGTCCTGGCCGATGAGGCGGCGCAACAACCGGTCCTTGCGCACCGAGTCGGCAAAGTCGCCGTGGGACAGCGCGAAGCGCAGGCTCGGCAACTGGGCGATCCGCAAGACCGCGCGCAGCCGGGCCTGCACGGCCAACCGCATGACCTCCAGCCGCGCCTGGGCGGCGGCGCGCTGCCGCTCCGCCTCGTGCAGCGCGTCGGTCGCGCGGGTCCGTTCGGCCGACAACCGCAGGATCTGGCCTTGCAGTTCCTCGGCGTGCTGTTCGATGTGGTCCAGGGTCTGCAAGAGGCCTAGCTGCTTTTCGAGCACCTGGCCGTAGCGCTGCAGCAGTTGTTCGCGCTCAGAGGGTTCGCTGCGTTCGGCCGCCAGCGCCACGCCGGGCAGCAGCGCGATCGCCAGCGCCAGAGCGACCGTGGGCGCCATCGTTCATACCTTCAGGTAGCGGCCGACCGACAGCGCGCTGGCCAGTAGCCCGACGCTCGGGCCGCCGATGACCAACCACACGACCATGCCCGGCGGCAGCAGCGACCAATTGACGTTGAGCATGTACACGTCGCGCACCAGACCCAAGAGCTCTGTGTGCAGTAGACCGAGCAGCCCAGCGGCGATGAGCGCGCCGGCCAGGCCCTGCAAGCCGCCCTCGACAAGGAAAGGCAGGCGGATGAACGTCGGGGTCGCCCCGACCAGCCACAGCACTTCGATCTCGTCTTTGCGCGAGAACACCGCCAGGCGAATCGTCGAGAACACAAAGAACATGGCGCTCGCCAGCAACACGACCGAGAGCACAAGGCCAATCGTGCGGGCGATCTCGACCAGCGCGAAAAGCAGCCGCAGCTTCTCGGCCCCGAAGTCGACGTCTTGCACCGACTCGACTTGCTTGAGGGCCTGTGTCCACTGCACCAACGCCTCGACGTCGCCGCGCGAGGCCAATTCCGCGTCGATTTCGACCTCTAACATCGGCTGGCCGGGGATCGCCGCTTCGTCCAGGCCCTGCAGCAGCTCTGGCGACAGCAGGCGTCGGTTGCGCGCGCGGTCCTCTTCGCGGCTGAGCGCCTTGACGCGGCGGATGCCGGCGTGCCCTTCGAGCTGCTTGCGTACCGCGGCTTCCTGTTCCGGCGTGGCTGTGTCCTTGAGGTACACCGACAGCGACAGGTTCTGGCCAAGCTCGCGCAGCAAGTGGCCCGCGTTGAAAAGCACCATGGCCAAAAGGCCCACCAGCGTGAGCGCCAGCGCGATGGTCAGCGACGACACCGCGGTCAGCCACGGCGACCCGCGCACCAACAGCCACGCCTGGCGCAGCATGTAGATCGGCTGGGCCCCGGACTTCACGACAGGTCCTCCGCGTCGGCGATCACTTCCTGCACGGCGTCGTCGTCGCCCGATCCGCTCGCGAGCGCGTGCAGCGGGGCGTGGATCGGCACCACCTGCGATTGGCGCACGGGCGGCGGTGCGCCGCGCGGTCGGTCGTCGGTCAGTTGGCCGCGATTGAGCACCAGCGTGCGCATGCCAAAGTGCTCGATGTGGCCGTGGTCGTGGGTGGCGACGATGACGGTTGTGCCGCGGCGGCTGATTTCGATGAGCAGCTGCAGGATTTCCTGGCCGAGGTCGGGGTCGAGATTGCCGGTGGGTTCGTCGGCGAGCAGGATCGCCGGTTCGTTGACCAGCGCCCGCGCGATGGCCACGCGCTGTTGCTCGCCAGCCGACAGGTCGCCCGGGAAGGCGCCGCCGCGGTGGCCCAACCGCAGGCCGTCGAGCAACTGGTGGACGCGGCGGTCGATTTCCCTGCCGCCCATGCCCATGATTTCAAGCGAAATCGCGATGTTCTCGAAAACCGTGCGGCGCGGAATGAGCCGGAAGTCCTGAAACACGATGCCGATGTTGCGGCGCAGAAACGGAATGCTGCGCTCTTGCAGCACGTGGATGTTGCGGCCGCCGATGAGGATTTGGCCCTCGGTGGCGCGCTCCATCACCAGCAGCAGGCGCAGCAGCGTCGACTTGCCGGCGCCCGACGGTCCGGTCAGGAACACGAACTCGCCCTCGCGCACCCGCAGCGTCAGGTCGACCAGCGCGTCGGTGCCGTTTGGATAGCGCTTGTGGACGTGGAAAAGCTGGATCATGGGCGCGCTACCCTAGCATGGGCCGCCGGTTGCGACCAGATGCCGCGCGGTGGCCGCCCGCAACGCCGCCGCGCCGGACCTACACAAGCTCAATCGCCGCAAAACCTTGTATGGCTAGGGCGCCTGTGCTACAACGCCGCCCGCCTCGGCCGGGTGGCTCTTGCCCGCAGCGGGTACTTTGACCCTTGGGTGCTTTTGCCCGGGTCCACGCCGAAAAACGGAGATCGCAACATGAACAATGCCTTCAAACTGGCGGCCGCTGCGGCCGCGCTCGGGCTGGTGGCAGCGCCGGCGTTCGCAACCGATTCGCGCATCAACGCCCTGTCGGGTGGCGCGGTCGAACTGACGCCGTCGATGGGCTTCAACGAGAAGTCGATCACCATTGACGACACCGCCAACATCTACCAGATGCCGCAGTTTCTGCCGACGTACAAGAACAGCGTGGACAGCGACGCTACCAACGGCCCGCTGTACGGCACCATGAACATCCGCTACGCGCTCAGCGACGATGCCGTGCTGCTGATCTTCGGCAAGCGCTCGCCGTGGCAGCCGGTGGTCAACGTCAAGTCGATCGGCGGCAAGACGCCGTACACCGCCAGCGGCTTTGGCCAGACCTCGGTGGACCCAACCAACCACCTGTTGGGCCTGGGCTTTGGCATCAAGGCCGGCGAGTCGCTGCGCCTGGGCGCGCACCTGTCGCTTGCCGGCAACAAGGCCGAGGGCGACGGCAGCAGCCAGGACAACAACATGCTCATCGACTTCGGCGCCGGCATCGGCTTCGACCTCAACGAGACCAACAGCCTGGACTTCGGCATCGGCCTGCGCACGGGGTCGTTCGCCAAGACCGCAGAGAGCAAGATCGTCTACGAGTCACAGGGCCTGTTCGGCTTTGATCTGGTTGGCCGCGGCAAGTTCCAGGTCCACCAGATCGCGCGCATCGTGCCGTACCTGTCGGTCAAGTACGACGGCCGCGCGGTGCAGGAGGGCCAACCGTTCGTGCCGCAGGGTAAGACCCCCAAGTTCGGCCGTACCGTCAACCTGGCGTTCAGCGCCGGTACCGACCTGGCCATCCAGCCGGTCGACGGCGTGCTGATCCAGCCCGGCCTCGGCTTTGGCGTGGTGCAGAGCAACGTCAACGGCAACAACGACAACGTCTCGAACTGGGATCAAGAGATTTCGGCGCGTCAATTCTTGCACTATGGCTTTGCCGCAGAGGCCAAGGCGTTCGACTGGATGGTGCTGCGTCTGGGTGCCCGGCAGACTGTGCTCCAGGACAACTTTGGTCCCACCAACAAGTCCCACGGCGGCCGTAGCACCCTGATGGAAGTGGAGAAGCACACGTCTGACGTGATCAACACGGTCACCACCGGCATGGGCTTCAAGCTGATGGGCTGGCAGTTGGACCTCAACCTCAACCCCAACTACTACAACAACGGTCTGTTCGCCGCCACCGGCAACGCGACCAGCGGCTGGGGCGTGGACTGGGCGCTGTACTACGCGTGGTAGTCCCCGTCGCCTGACGACAAACCGAGGGCCTTCCTGGTGTTGCGCAAACCCGGGGAGGCCCTCGGCGTTTTTGGCGGCCGATGGCCAGATTTCCAATAGGTTTTATGGATCTGAACACTTCCCCCCTGTGTGCTGGAACAGAACCGACCCCGCGCGGGTTGCAACCGTGGGCCGCGCGCAGGCATCCTTGCGCGGCGCGCGACGGTAGGTCGGTTCGCGCAGACAAAGGGAGGCGCATGGTGGAACGCTGGACGGTCAGCGCGGCGCGGATGTGGTGTGGGACTGTGGTCGTGCTCGCGGGGGCCTGTACCCGGCCCGAACCGCCCGCTGTGGTCGCGGCCCAGCAGGTGGCCGGCCCGTCGGCGGCGGCGCCGTTGTCCGGGACCGCGTCGGCGGCAGCAGCTGAACCGCCGGCAACGCCAGGACCAGAGGGATCACCGAACGAAGCGGCCAGCCCGCTGCGTGCCGTGGGCCCCGTGGCCACCGTCAACGCCAAAGACATCGGCGCCGCCGCGTTCAACGCTGAACTCGACAAGCTGGTCGGCACCGGCGCGCGCATCCCGACCGACCGCCTGCGGCGGATCGCCCACAACATCATCGCCCGGTTGGTCGAAAACGAATTGCGGGCCCAGGCCATCGTTGAACACGGCATCGTCCTGACCCGCGCCGAGGAGGACGAGGCCTGGCGCGAGTTTACCCAGCGCTTCGTCGACGAAGCTGGCAGGCTCGACGAAGAACGCATGCACACCGAATTGCGCAATGCCCGCAGTTCTCCCGACCAGGTGCGCGACCACCTGCGCCAGCAGGCGCTCGGCAAGAAGCTGGTGGGCAAACTGGGCCGCGTCGACGTTTCCGAGGCCGAGATGCGCACCTTCTACGACGACAACCCGTCGGCGTGGGTCGAGATGGCCTCGCGCGACGTGCGGGCGATCCTCATTCGGGTGGGAGCTGACGCGTCCAAGGCCGACAAAGAGAAGGCCGAGGCCCGCGCCCAGCAGGCCCACGACGCGCTGAAGGCGGGCGGCGATTTCGAACTCTTGGCCAAGACCTATGGCGACGGCCCGCAGGCGCCCCTGCACCTGGTCCGCAATTCTGGCCAGCCCGAATTGGAGAACGTGGCGTTCAACCTCAAGGTCGGCGAAATCGCGCCGCCCGTGCAGACGCGGTGGGGTTGGTACGTGCTGCGCTTGGTCGAAAAGAACGAACAGCGCACCAAGCCCTTCGTCGAGGTGCGCGGCGAGATCCGCAAGAGCATCCTGTCGCGCAAGGCCTACTTGGAAGAGCGGCGCATCTTGCAGGAGCTGCGCCGCAAGGCCAACGTGGTCGAACACCTGCCGTTCTGACGACCCGCAGGGCGGCTACAACTTGACGTATTCGAAAGCGAACTCGTTGTTGTTGATGCCCTTTTTGGGCGGTGCGATCCAGTTGGCGATGCGCCCCGGCTCGTACACCGGCTGCATGATCGAGCGCAGGTACTCCAGATCCGCCGTGCTCGGCAGCCATTCGGCCTTGCGGCGGTCGAACTCTTCTTGCGAAATCAGGTTGCCGCGCAGGTCGAACGTCAGGCCGGCATAGATGCCCTGGTGACGGTGAAACCGCGGGTTCGGCAGCGTGACCTCGAAGTCGACGCCTTCGGATTGCACGGCCTTGGACCAGCGGCGGATGGCGTTCTGGCAGTCGTCGACGTAGTCCTCGCGCAGGCACTCGTTCATGGCGTTGCGCAGGTCGATGTCTTCGGCCACCAGTTGTCCGGCGCGCGGCATCCAGATCGTCTTGGTCTGGTTCAGCGCCGTGTGCTCCGTGTAGCGCTTTTCTTCGTTGAACCGGCCCTTGAGCCCGGCCGCGAAGAAATCGCTGGCGTTGGTCGAGACCTCGCTGCCAAACAGGTCCAGGCAATACGAAAACCAGAAGTTGATGAAGCGCTGAATGGTCGGCAAATCGATGCCACCTTGGGCGCGGGCGTCGCCGGCCGGATCCAGGCGCGTCAGCTGCGCCGAACGCCGCAAGATGCGCTCTAGGCCCGTGTCGCCCACAAACATGTGGTGGGCCTCTTCGGTCAGCATGAAGCGACAGGTGCGCGAAAGCGGGTCGAAACCCGACTCGGCCAACGACGCCAACTGGAACTTGCCATCGCGGTCGGCGAACATGGTAAAGCAGAAGAACGACAGCCAGTCATTGCACGGCTGATTGAAGGCGTCGAGGATGCGCGGCTTGTCGGCGTCGCCAGCGCGGCGGGCGAGCAACTCTTCGGCCTCGTCGCGGCCTTCAGCGCCAAAGTAGCTGTGCAGCAGGTAGACCATCGCCCACAGGTGGCGGCCCTCTTCGACGTTGACCTGAAAGAGGTTGCGCAGGTCGTACAGCGACGGCGCGGTCAAGCCCAGGCGGCGCTGCTGTTCGACCGAGGCCGGTTCGGTGTCGCCCTGGGTGACAATGATGCGCCGCAACGTGGTGCGGTGCTCGCCCGGCACCTCCTGCCACGCCGGCTGGCCGAGGTGATCGCCAAACGAAACCTTGCGATCTGGCACCTGGTCGGCCAGGAAGATGCCCCACCGGTAATCGGGCATGCGCACGTAGTCGAACTGCGCCCAGTCGTCGCCCGACACGCCGATGGCGGTGCGCAGGTAGATGTCCTTGTCCTGAAAGCCGTCGGGACCCATTTCGTTCCACCACGACAGATAGTGCGGCTGCCAATGTTCCAGGGCGCGCTGCAACCGGCGGTCGGCGGCGAGGTCGACGTTGTTGGGGATCTTGGCGTGCAGGTCGAACGTGCTCATGGGGACCTCGGCCGCGGGTCGGGGGCGGCAGGGTCGCCCCGAAAGGGCCGGTAGCGTGCCGCAAAACGACTTTGTCGCGCAAGGACGAAATCGCCCGGCCGGCCGTCGCAAATGTCACGCCGTCGTCACGGCCGTCACGCGCGGCACCGTGGGCCGAATCCTGCCCGCCAGTTGCCCTTTGGCGCGACTGGCCTAGACTGGGAGCGGCTGGCGGGCCTCCGCGGCCATGCCCTCCCCACCCAATGGCGAACCCCGATGGCGACAGGCAACCAGGATCGGCAGGGCCATGGCGTGTTGCTCGCGGCGCGCCACAGGGTCAAGCGGCCGCCGCTGTACAACGTCGTGCTGCACAACGACGACTACACCACCCAGGAGCTGGTGGTCGAGATCCTGCGCACGTTCTTTCACAAGACCGAGGCAGAGGCCATGACCATCATGCTGCTCGTTCACCACAAGGGCAACGGCGTGGCCGGCACCTATACCCGCGACCTGGCCGAGTCCAAGGTGGCGCAGGTCACCGATTTCGCCCGCAGCCAGGGGGCGCCCCTGAAACTGACCGCCGAGCCGGCCACCTGAAGGTCGCGGAGGCCGCGAAATGCTGAGCATCGAACTCGAAATCGCTATCCAGGTGGCCGCCGAAGAGGCGCAGTCGCGCCGCCACGAGTTTTTCGGCCTCGAACACATGCTGTATGCGCTGCTGCACGACGCGCACACCGCCGCAGTCATCGCCCACTGCAATGGCGACGTGACGACGTTGCGCAAGCAAGTCGAGGCCTTCCTGCAAGCCGACGTGCCCCCGGTGCCCGGCGAGGACCCGGTGCAGGCCCAGCCGACCATCGGGCTGCACCGCGTCATCCAGCGCGCGGCCCTGCATGTGCGCGGCGCCGGCAAGAAGATGGTGACCGGCGCCAACGTGCTGGTGGCCATGTACGCCGAGGAGGACTCGCACGCCGTCTATTTCCTCTTGCAGGGCGGCGTGACAAGGCTGGACGTGGTGTCGTTCCTGTCGCACGGCACCGACGAGGCCGGCCCCATGCAGCGGTTGCCTGGGTCGGGCGCGGGCGCGGGAGCGGACGACGACGACGACGACCAAGGCGAAGTGGCCGCGTCGGACGCCGAAATGGGCGGTCCGTTGCAGCAGTTCTGCCTCAACTTGAACGACGAGGCCCGCGCCGGCCGCATCGATCCGCTGGTGGGCCGCGACAACGAATTGCAGCGCATGGCCCAGGTGCTGCTGCGGCGCCGCAAGAACAATCCCCTGCTGGTCGGCGACTCGGGCACCGGCAAGACGGCCATCGTCGCCGGCCTGGCCAAAGCGATCGTCGAGGGCAAGGCGCCGCCGCCGCTCTTGCAGACCGAGGTGTGGTCGTTGGACCTGGGGGCGCTGCTCGCCGGCACCAAATACCGCGGCGATTTCGAAAAGCGGCTCAAGGGCGTGCTCGCGGCCCTGGCGGGCAAGGCCAACAGCATCCTGTTCATCGACGAGCTGCACACCATCGTCGGCGCGGGCGCCACCAACGGCGGGTCGATGGACGCCGGCAACCTGCTCAAGCCGGCGCTGGCCAATGGGCAACTGCGCTGCATCGGCAGCACGACGTACGAAGAGCACCGCACGCACATCCTCAAGGACAAGGCGTTTGCCCGGCGCTTCCAAAAAGTCGACGTGGGCGAACTGTCGGTCGACGACACGGTGGCGGTGCTCAAGGGGCTGCGCAAGCACTACGAGGACCACCACGGCGTCAACTACAGCGACGCGGCGCTGGTGGCCGCGGCGACCCTGGCCGGTCGCTACCTGGCCGACCGCCGTCTGCCCGACAAGGCCATCGACGTGATGGACGAAGCCGGAGCCGCCGCACGCCTGCACGCGGCCCGCGCCGCTGCCGCCAAGAAAGCCCTGCAGCCGGCCGACAGCGAAGAACCGCCGCCGGTGCCGCCGCGGCTGCGCATCGCCGCCAAGGATATCGAGAAAGTGCTGTCCAAAATGGCGCAGATCCCCGAACGACAGGTGTCCCACGACGACAAGTCGGCGCTGCACGACCTGCACGGCCGGCTGTCGGCCATGGTCTACGGCCAGGACGACGCAGTGGCGCAGGTGGTCACCGCCATCAAGGTCTCCCGCGCCGGCCTCGGGCATCCCACCAAGCCGATGGGCTGCTTTCTGTTCACCGGCCCCACCGGCGTCGGCAAGACGGAACTGGCCAAGCAGTTGGCCGCCGTGCTCGGCCTGCAGTTTCTGCGCTACGACATGAGCGAATACATGGAGCGCCACACCGTGTCGCGGCTCATCGGCGCACCGCCCGGCTACGTCGGCTTCGACCAGGGTGGCCTGCTGACTGAAGCGGTGAGCAAGACGCCCCACGCGGTGCTGCTGCTCGACGAGATCGAAAAGGCGCACCCCGACGTGTTCAACGTGCTTTTGCAGATCATGGACCACGCGTCGCTGACCGACAACAACGGCAAGACCGCGGATTTTCGACACGTCGTGCTCATCATGACCAGCAACGTCGGCGCCCGCGACCTCGAAAAAGGCCGGGTCGGGTTTGCCGAGGCGGGCGCGCAGGGCGGCGACGACGACCGGGAATTCAAGAACCTGTTCAGCCCGGAGTTCCGCAATCGCCTCGACGCGCGCATCCGTTTTGGCCGGCTCAGCCCCGAGACCCTGCGCAAGGTGGTCGACAAGTTCCTCGCCGAGTTGCAGGGGCAACTGCACGACCGCAAGGTCGTCCTCGACGTCTCCAGCGCCGCCAAGGGCTACCTCGCCGAAAAGGGCTGCGACCCCAAGATGGGGGCCCGACCGATGGCACGCCTCATCCACGACGAACTGCGCCGGCCGCTGGCCGAAGAGGTGCTTTTCGGCAAGCTGCAGAAGGGCGGGACGGTGACGGTGGATGTGCAGGACGTTCCCTCGACCGCCCAGGACGCCGATGTCGCGCCCAAGCAGCGCCTGACGCTGTCGTGCAAGGCGCGCGAGGACAAAAAGGTGGCGGTGCCGGCGTAGGCGTCAGGCGCGCGCGAGTGCCTCGACCACGGCCGCGACGAGGACGTCGACTTCGGGCAGCTTGGCCTTGCCATCTTCGGCGCGCGGTGGGATGACCACACAGCCGAGGTTGGCAAGTTTGGCCAGCGATTCCCGCAGAATTGAGTTCACCATCGACCCGTGCATGGTCGGCGCCAAGAGGACCTTGGCGTCGCCCTGCTCCAACCGACCCAACGCACTGGCCAAGGCGGTGGTGACGGCGTTGTCGGCGACGCCGGCGGCGACCTTGTTCAGGGTGCTGTACGTCGCCGGGGCCACCAGGTAGGCGTCAGGTGCGTGCTCGACGTGCTGGGCGCGGCCGTCGAGCGCCGTCACCACGGGCGACAATGCCGTCCATTGCAGCGCATCGGCGGCGACGAACTGCAAGGCCGTGGGGGTCGCGTACACGTAGACCCGCGCGCCCGCAGCGCGCAGCGCCCGGCACACGTCCGGGGCGCGGTAGGCAGCGATGCCGCCCGAGAGGAGCAGCGCGACGGTCTTGCCGGCCAGCGCACGCGACTGCGCTCGAACCGCCCGGTCGCCGTCGAGCGGCGTGCCCAGGTCCCAGCGGAATTCGTCGGGGTGCGCGGTCATCGCCCCGCCTACTGACAGTACTCGACCTGGTAGAGCACGTAGCCGATGAGCACGCCCATCGTCTGATTCACCGCACCGTCGACCGTGTTGAATTCGATGGTGATCTGGTACGAGGTTCCGGCCGCGAGCTTGTACAGTTCATCGGCGACGTTGGTCACAGTGATGTAGTGCCACTTGTTGGCGACGAGATCCTGGGGCTTGACCCACAGCGGCACGGGCGGCGGCATGGGCGTCGACGGCGAAGTCGGCAACTCCTGCAAGTTGACCTTGAGCACGTCGTAGGTGTTGCCGCCCTCGGTGGCCATGTACAGGCTGAACTTGAACGCGGCCCACCCCTTGCCGAACGGCACGGTCTTCTTGGGCAACTTGAACACGCCGCTGTTGGTCTGGCCGGGCGCGAAATCGTAGTTCCAGACCTTGGCATCACCGTAGTACAGGAACTGCTTGCCGCCATCCGGCGCTTTGTCACACTCCGGGCCATTGGCCGGACACGGGGCGGGCAAGGTCACGATCTGCCAACCCTGGGTCGGGCCCGCGCTATTGTCGACGAGGGCGGACTTGAGCTTGCCGTCCTCGAAATCGTTCATGTACGCATTCTGGTCGCAGCATTTGCTCTGGGGCACAAAGCTGCACTGGTTGGTGGCCACGGCGCACGAATCGGTCGTGCACGAATAGCCGTCGTTGCATTCGGCGTTGGCCGTGCAGCAGTTCGGCTTGGGCTGCAACCCGCACTTGTTCGCGGCCTCATCGCAGAAGCCGACCTGGCAGACTGCGCCGCCGGGGCACTTGGGCGGCAAGCCGCCGACGCACTGTCCATTGGCGTCACACTTGTCGTTGGTGGTGCAGAACTTGCCGTCCTCGCACGCCGCGCCGGTGGCCAACGGCTTGTTCTCGCAGGCCTTGACCGACTCATTGCAGACCAGCGGATTGCACGGACTCGACGCGCCGATGACGGTCCCGCTGCCGCCGCCCGAAATCGGTCCCTGCGCGCACACCATGGGCTTGCCCGCACACTTGCCAGCGCCGTCGCAGGCGTCCTCGACCGTGCAGAAAAGGTTGTCGTCGCAGTCCTTGCCTTTGGCGACCGGCGTCGATTTGCACTCGAAGGTGGTCGCGCTCATCGACTTGCACGCGACCTCGGCGCAGTCGGTCGAGATGCAGGTGGCGGGCGCACCCGGGCTGCACTTGCCCGACTTGCAGGCGTCCTTGGTGGTGCAGCCGTTGCCGTCGGCGTTGCAGGGCGTGCCGTCGGCCTTGGGCACCGTCTCGCACTGGCCGCTTTTGGGGTTGCAGGTGGCGCTGGTGCACACGTCGCCGGTGCAGGTTTTTGGCTTGCCGCCGGTGCAGACGCCGTTGCCGCATATGCCGCTATTGGGCTCCATGCACTTGTTGCCGCTGTCGCACGACAGGTTGCTGGGCGCGTTGGTGTAGGCACACTTGCCGGCTTTGCAGGCGTCGGTAGTGCACGGGTTCTTGTCGTCGCAGTCGCCGGCCTGGGCGCACTGGCAGGTGTTGACCGACTTGCACGCGCCCGACACGCAACTGTCGGTGGTGCAGGCGTTGCCATCGTCGCACGGCGCGCTGTCGTTGGCCTTGTTCTGGCAGCCGCCGGGCGCCGCGCATTTGTCGTCGGTGCACGGGTTCTTGTCGTCGCAGGTCTTGTCTTGCGGCGCGTTGCTGCAGTTGCCGGTCGCGCTGTCGCAGGCGTCGTAGGTGCAGCCGATGTTGTCGTCGCACGCCTTCTTGGCGCCCGCGCAAATGCCGGCCAGCGTGCAGATGTCGTCGGTCGTGCACTTGTTGCCGTCGTCGCACGGCGCGGCGACCGGGTCGTGGGCGCAACCGGCATCGGGCGTGCAACTGTCCTGGGTGCAGGGATTCTTGTCGTCGCACGAGGTCGGGATGCCCTTGCACTTTCCGCCGTTGCATTTGGTGTCGCTGGTGCACAGGTTGTTGTCGTCGCACTCCTTGCCGTCGTTGGCAACTTTGGACTCGCACGTGCCGCTCGTGGCGTTGCAGGTGTTGGTCGAGCAGCCATCGGCCGGCGCCGCGCACTTGACCACCGTGTCGGCGTCGAGCTCGCAGACCTTGGTGGCGGCGACACACTTGAACTTGCCGCCGCACGGCGTGTTGTTCTTGGCGCAGTCGGCATCGGTCGCACATCCGCATTTGGCGAGGTCGGGCTTGCCCTTGCACACGCCCTTGTCGCACACGTCGTTGGTGGTGCAGGCGTTGCCGTCGTTGCAGGCGCCGAGTTTGGGGGTGGTCAGTGTGCAGCCCTCGTTCAGGTCGCACGCGGTGTTCAGGCACGGGTCGCTGTCGGTGCACTTCTTGTTGACGGGCAGGAACACGCAGCCCTTGGCCTTGTCGCACGAATCGAAGGTGCAGGCGATGCCGTCGGTGCAGGTGATCGCTTGGCCCTTGCACTGGCCCCCGACGCAGAAGTCGTCCTCGGTGCACGAATCGTTGTCGCTGCACGGGAATTCCAGGCCAGTCAGCGGATCGTGCTTGACCTCGTTGCCTTGGTCACAATAGTCCTTGGTGCACGGGTTCTTGTCGTCGTAGTCCTTTTCGGTGGTCGATACGCACTGGCCTGCGGCGCATTTCTTGCCACAGACATTGGTGCCGCATTTGGCGCCGTCGGTCTTGGGTTTCTTGACACACGCACCCGCGGCGTCGCAGGTTGCCAACTCGCACTCGCCGGCTTCGTCGAGCGGGTTGGTACAGGCCTCGCCGACCTCGCGCGGCTTGAGCACGCATTTGCCGACAGCGGCGTTGCAGCTCGGCACGTTGCACGGGGTCTTGCCCTTCATGTTGGCGCAATCGAGGTCTTTGGCGCACTCGGCGGTGACTTCCGGCGCGGTGTCGGCGGGCGACCGACCCACGTCGCTCGCGGTGTCGGCACCGGCATCTTCGGGCACGACGCCGTCGCCGACCTTGATCTCGCCGCATGCCGCCAGCGCAATCGCCGCAGCGCACCACCACCTGTGCACATCACCTGTTTTCATCCCATCCCCTCAGGGTCGCCGCTGGCGCCTGGACCGGCACGGCGCGCTCGGAGCCGATCGCGTTTGCCGAAGCTGGAATTGTAGCTGCGGCCGGAGGATGCCGTCAAAAAACGAGTCGGGCAGCGGGACCGACCGCTTCGACGGTGCGCGCGAACCCCGCCTGCGGTCGATTCGCATTGCGGCGGGTTCTCGCTGCCCGTATCCTTGCGCGTCGGCGCGCGCCAGCGGCTTGGTGCGCGCACACGCGGCGTGAGCACGGCGGTTGGGGCGGCGAGGTTGGCAGTGGCACGGACGCTTGGGTGGCTGTGGGTCGTGGCCGTGCTGTGCTGCGGGTGCGCCGATGCCGGGCAGGGCGGCCCGCAGGCGGCCACGTTGGGCACCGGCCCGAGCTTGCCGAGCACCGGCCGGCTGATGCCGGGCTTGGACGCCGTCTCCGCGCGATCACTGGACGCCAGTGGAGGCGACGGCGCTGCCGGCAAGCCCGATGGGGCCCCGGGCGGCGACGCAGCGGCCGGACCTGAGACCGGCGGCGACACTGCTGGCGACGCCGCCACTGGCACTGACCTCGACGCCGGGCCGACGGGCACCGACGCGGGCGAACCAGACGCCGACGAACCGGACGCCGAAGAGCCCGATACCGAAGAACCGGACGCCGACGAACCGGTCGAGGAGGTCGCGCCCGACGTCAAGGACGTCAAGGACACCGGCGAGGACCCGAGCAAGCCCTGGTACAACAACCCGATTGCCGACCAATACGTCGGCCCCGACCTGCCCGACGCCGACAGCGGCGCGTCAGAGACCAGTTCGGGTTCGATTCCGCCTGTGTGTTCGCCGCTCATCGGGTCGGTGTCGGTGACCGAGACCGTGGGTCCGGGCGGCAAGATCGACATCGTGGTGTGGATCGACACCAGCGGTTCGATGAGCCAGGAAGCCAAGTGGACCAACGAAAACATGAACAAGTTCACGCAGTACCTTGAGAACAAGAAGATCGACTACCGGCTGGTCCTGTACGGCACAGGGCTCGGACTGTGCATCGGCCCGCCGCTCGGCGACGGCGCGTGCAACAGTGCCCAGCCGCAGAAATTCCTGACCCTCAAGTTCGCGGTCGCCAGCACCAACGGGCTCACGCTCATGCAGATGCCGGGAAACTTCGACAAGTTCAAGCTTTTCATGCGCGCCGACGCCGTGCACAACATGCTCGGTATCACCGACGACAACAGCGGCACGCCGGCGGACACGTTCAAGACGAACTATGAAAAGCTATTGTCGAACACTGGGTTGAATCCAAAGTTCGTGTACCACTCGATCTGTGCCTACGTCAACGACCAGAATCCCAATCAGGCGGGCATCTGCAATACGGGCGCAAGCTACAGTTCGCAGCACATCGCCCTGGCGCAGATGACCGGCGGCTCGCTGTTCCAGGTGTGCAAGACCGACTGGAGCGCAATCTTTGACGGCTTGAGCAAGGCCATCGCCGCCACCGCCAAGCCGGTGTGCACCTACAATCTGCCAGTGGCGGCCAACAAGAACTTCAACGCCGCCAACGTCAAGCTCAGCCACCTAGAAAACGGCGTGGTCGTCCCGCTCAAGAAGATCGCCGGCAGCAACGGCTGCGGCGCTACACCCGACGGCTGGTACTACGACAACCCGTCGGCGCCCAAAACCGCGACGTTGTGTGACGAGACCTGCAAGAAGCTGGTAGGCGGGTCGATCGTGTTTAATTTCGGCTGCGCGCTGTGACCCGCCACGTTCCAGCAGCCAGCCACACCCTGCCAGCACCGTTGACGCCCGCCCGCCCGCCGGGCCATGCTCGCGCCGCGCCCCGCATGCGCCCGAGCCGCCGCCATGGCCGACACCGCACCTGCTGACGTCCCAGCCGCGCCCGACGCCGCGGCCCCGTCACCCGACGCGACCCAGGCCACCGAACCCGTCGAGTTGCAGGACTG
>Ga0194120_10003767_pt1 | contig 24241 bp, 20 predicted proteins | sample TA2MahCa65mmetaG_FD_148642 | JGI IMG/M metagenome (GOLD analysis project Ga0194120, IMG submission 148642) | Freshwater microbial communities from Lake Tanganyika, Tanzania - TA2015019 Mahale Deep Cast 65m | ecosystem: Environmental > Aquatic > Freshwater > Lake | place: Tanzania: Lake... | reverse complement strand
CTCGCTTCCACAACGGACTGGCGCGAGGGATCGCCGACGTCGCGCGGCGCGTCGGCGAGACGCAGGTCGTCCTGACGGGCGGATGCTTCCAGAACCGCGCGCTGACGGAGCGGGTCGTGGCGCTGCTTCGCTCGGAGGGGTTCGAGCCCTACGGGCATGAGCGCGTTCCGCCCAACGACGGGGGCGTCGCGCTGGGACAGATCGCGGCGGCGGCGCGGATCATGTGGAAAGAGGATCGCCCATGTGTCTCGGAGTACCCGGCAGAATCGAAAGCATCGACGGCGACGACATCTTGACGCGCACCGGCAAGGTGAACTTCGGCGGCATTCGGAAGGATGTCCACCTGGGGTTCATCGAAGATGCGGTCGTCGGCGACTACGTGGTCGTCCACGCCGGGTTCGCCATCAGCAAGGTGGACGAGGAAGAAGCCCAACGCGTGTTCGAATACCTGCGCACCATGCAGGAGACGCCGGAGCTCGACATCCCATGAGATTCGTCGACGAATACCGCGATCCCGAAGCCGCGCTTCGGTTCTCCAAGCTCATCGCCGAGGCGACGACCCGCCCCTGGACGATCATGGAGGTCTGCGGCGGGCAGACCCACGCCATCGTCAAGTTCGGGATCGACGAGCTCCTTCCGCCGTACATCACGCTCGTCCACGGGCCCGGTTGTCCCGTGTGCGTCACGCCCATCGAACTCATCGACAAGGCGGTCGAGATCGCGTCGCAGCCCGGTGTGGTCTTCTGCTCGTTCGGCGACATGCTCCGCGTCCCGGGAACCGAAAGCGACCTGTTCACGGCGAAGGCGAACGGCGGCGACGTGCGGATCGTCTACTCGCCCCTGGACGCGCTGCGGATCGCCCGCGAGAACCCGGATCGGCAGGTAGTTTTCTTCGCCGTGGGGTTCGAGACGACGGCTCCGGCGAACGCCATGGCGGTCGCCCAGGCACGCCGCTCCGGCGTGACGAACTTCTCGCTGCTGGTGTCGCACGTGTTGGTTCCGCCCGCCATCGAGGCGGTTCTGTCGTCTCCTGGGAACCGGGTACAGGGGTTCTTGGCGGCGGGACACGTCTGCACCGTCATGGGCTTCACGGAGTACGAGCCGCTGTCGGAGCGCTATGGGGTTCCCATCGTCGTGACGGGCTTCGAGCCACTCGACATCCTCCAGGGCGTCTACCTCTGCGTCCGGCAGTTGGAGGAGGGCAGGGCGGAGGTCGAGAACCAATACGTCCGATCCGTCCGCCGCGACGGAAACCGTCCTGCCCAGGAGCTCATCCGCGACGTGTTCCGAGTCGTCCGTCGGCAGTGGCGCGGCATCGGCGAGATACCGCAGAGCGGGCTCGCCCTGACCGAGGCTTACGCGGACTACGACGCGGAGACGCGCTTCGGCGTCGCAGGAACTCGTGTCGAGGAGCCGTCCGAGTGCATCAGCGGCTTGATCCTCCAGGGGCTCCGCAAGCCTCATGAGTGTCCCGCGTTCGGAACCCGCTGCACGCCGGAGAAGCCGCTGGGCGCGACGATGGTCTCGTCCGAGGGCGCGTGCGCCGCCTACTACCGCTACCGCCGGTCGGAGGAACGCCCGTGACGCCGGACGATTTCGCGTCCGTCTGCCCGATCCCGCTGTCCGACTACCCGCGCGTGCTCCTCGCCCACGGCGGCGGCGGCAGGCTCATGCAGCGCCTTATCGACCGGATGTTCGTCGAGACGTTCAGCGGGGCAGAGCCGGCGGATCGGCACGACGGCGCGATCCTCGACCTCGACGGCGGGCGTCCCGCGTTCACGACGGATTCCTACGTCGTCAAGCCGCTCTTCTTCCCCGGCGGGGACATCGGCTCCCTCGCCGTCAACGGCACGGTGAACGACCTGGCGATGTGCGGCGCGAAGCCGCGCTACCTCGGCGTCGGATTCATCCTCGAAGAGGGGCTCCCGATGGGAACGCTGTGGCGGATCGTCCGGTCAATGCGCCAGGCGGCGGACGCGGCGGGCGTGCGGATCGTCACGGGCGACACGAAGGTGGTCGATCAGGGCAAGGGCGATGGCGTGTTCATCAACACGTCGGGCGTCGGTGTCGTCCGGGCGGGCGTGTCCGTGTCGCCCCGGAACGTGCGCCAGGGCGACGCGGTGATCCTGAGCGGCGACATCGGTCGCCACGGCATCGCCATCATGGCGGCGCGCGAGGGCTTGGAGTTCGAGACGGAGATCGCAAGCGACTGTGCGCCTTTGGCGGAGCCCGTCGCGCGTCTGCTCGACGCGGGCGTTGCGGTGCGCTGCCTGCGCGACCTGACGCGCGGCGGCATGGCGAGCGCCGTCATCGAGATCGCCGAAGCCGCCAGTGTTCACATCCGCCTGCGCGAGGATGCCATCTCCGTCCGGGAGGACGTGCGCGGAGCGTGCGAAATCCTCGGGTTCGACCCGCTCTACGTCGCCAACGAAGGGCGATTCGTCGCCTTCGTGCCGCAGGACGCGGCGGAACGCGCCGTCGAGGTTCTGCGCGCCGATCCGGTCTGCCGCGATGCCCACCAGGTCGGGAGCGTCGTGGCGGGCAGATCGGGCGAGGTGACGATGACGACGCGCCTCGGAACCAGCCGCGCCGTGGACATGCTGAGCGGCGAGCAGCTTCCGCGCATCTGCTAGCCATGCGCTCCGTCAGCCATTCCCGCGAACGTGACCGCTCAGCTCTCCAGACTTGGCAACCGCCGGAACGAGCTTTCGAGCGAGCACGGAAAAGGGCTCCCTTTCGGGAGCCCTTTTTGCCTACGCCGGAAGGCGTTGCGTCAGTTAGGCTGCCTCTAGCCTTGGAGGAGCAGCAGCGCGTTCTGCGGCAGGATGTTCGACTGCTGCAGGATCGAGGTGCCCGCCTGGACGAGGATCTGAGCGCGGGTGAGCGCTGCGGTCTCCGCCGCGAAGTCGGCATCGAGGACGACCGAACGGGCGCTCGACGTGTTCTCGGACAGGGCCTGGATGTTCGCCTGCGCCTTCTCGAGTCGGTTCACGACGGCGCCCAGCTTGGTTCGCGAGAATGCCAGGTTCTTGACCGCCGAGTCGAGCTGATCCACCAGGACGGCCGCGGCCGAGACGGCGGTCCAGAATGCCACCGTGACGCCGAAATTCGTCCCGTTGATCGACAGGGCACCGGTCGTGGAATTCGCCGCAACGAAGTCCGGAATGAAGAAGATGATCTGGTTCGTCGGGCTGGCGAGCGAACCATCGCCCACGTAGAAGCTCAGGGCGATCGTGGGGCCGCCACTGGAGGTGATGAGTGTGATACCGTTGTAGCTCGTCGACTGAGCGATGCGCTCGATTTCCGACACCAACTGCGTGGCTTCCAGCGAGATCGCGCTGCGGTTGGTCTCGTTCAGCGTGGAGTCAGACGCCTGCGTGGCGAGTTCCTTGAGGCGGATCAGCATGTTGCCGATCTGCTCGTAACCGCTGTCAGCGGTCTGGAGCATCGTGATCGCCTGCGAGATGTTCCGGTTCGACTGGTTCGCCGCGACGATCTGGGCGCGCATCGCCTCGGACATCGTGATGCCGGCGGCGTCGTCTGCGGAACGCATGATGCGAAGACCGGACGACAGGCGGGACATCGCGCTCGTCAACGCGTGCGACGACTGGAAGAGGTTGCGCTGTCCATTGATGGACATGAGGTTCGTGTTGATTCGGTACATCTGCCGCTAGCTCCCGTTGTGGTAGCCTCAGCACGAACGTTCATCACCCAATGAACGCCCGCCTGGAGAGTTACTGACGCCTTCCAGACGTCAAGTTCGGAGGATCACTCGCTGTCATCGCATCTGCGGCGTTGCCGACGTCCGATCCTAGCGGGGTGATTGCGAAAACGCGACTTAGGGGGAAGTTTGACGTACGATCGAGTAACACCCACACTGCTAGGATTTACGTTGCAACGACGACGCCCGTTCATGGGAGCCGACACCCATCGGCTCCGTCCGGGACGACCGCACCGCTTGCTGCGATGAGTCTCGCTCTTAGTATCGGCGTCCTGCGGGGAATCTTTAGCGGTAAAAGCACGGGTCACGCGATCCGAGGGCGGCTTGCTCAGTCGAGGAACCCAGGCAGACGGGTACGCGACCGTGGCGCGTTACGGGGGATCCGCACTTCAGTCCATCAACCCGTATTCTTTGAGCTTGTTGCGGATGGTCCGGGAGGTGAGACCGAGCACTTCGGCGGCGCGGCTCTTGTTCCCGCCGCATTCCTCGAGCGTCTTGAGGATCAAGCGCTTCTCGGCTTCGTCCGCCGTCAATCCTACGTGGACATCGACGCGCCGTGGATCGTTCGAGATGCGATCCGGGGAATCGTCCACCGGAGCGCCCCAAGCCGACGGGTTCAGATGGCTCATGTCGACGACTGTGCCGGGACACAGGATGACGGCGCGTTCGACGACATTGCGGAGCTCGCGGACGTTCCCGGGCCAAGAGTGGCTCTCCAGCCATCTCATCGCCGCCGGATCGAAGTCCGAGATCGCCTTCCGGCTCTGCTCGCAGAACTCCCGGAGGAAGTGCCGGGCGAGCAGCGCGACATCGCCTTTCCGGTCCCGCAGAGCGGGCAACTCGATCGGCACGACGCAGAGGCGGTAGAACAGGTCACGGCGGAATGCGCCTTCCTCGACCATGTCCTGGAGGTTCCGATTCGTCGTCGCGATGACACGCACATCGACCTTGACCGGTCTCGAACCGCCCACGCGGTCGATCTCCCGCTCTTGCAGCGCGCGCAGCAGCTTCGCCTGCAGCGCGAGCGGCATCTCCGAGACCTCGTCGAGCAGCAGCGTGCCGCCGTTCGCTTGCTCGAACTTCCCCTTGTGCTGCGCCGACGCCCCCGTGAACGAGCCCTTCTCATGTCCGAACAGCTCGCTCTCCAGCAGGTTCTCCGGCAGAGCCGCGCAGTTGATGGCCACGAAGGAGCCTTTGGCGCGCGGGCTCTTCTTGTGGATGAGGCGCGCGAACAGCTCCTTGCCCGTGCCGCTCTCGCCAAAGACGATCACGGTGGCGTCCGACTGCCCGACCGTATCCACCATCGCGAGGAGCTTGAGAACCTGCGGATCGCCTGTCGCGATCTCGTCGAAGCCCTCGACGCCCTCCACGGGTTCCGCCAGGATCGTTTGGATCCGACGTAGAATCTGCTGCCCTTCGATGGGTTTCTGGAGATAGTCCTGCGCGCCCAGCTTCATCGCCTCGACGGCGTCGGCGACATCCGCGAAGGCGGTGATCATCAGGACGGGCAGATAGGGGTAGGAACTCTTGATGCGCCGGAGGAGCTCGACTCCGCTCATCTCGGGCATCCGCACGTCGGAGAGGATCAGTCCGTAGCTCTGCTTGGCGAGGCGTTCCAACGCCGCGTCAGGCGACGCGACCGCATCGACATCGTAGCCGCCTCGTTCCAGAGTCGTGGCGAGCGACCCACGGAAGAGGTCGTCGTCGTCGACCAGGAGGATCCGAGCCATCGCTCCCTACTCTCCCGCGCGGGCAACGACGATGCGACTGCCGCCGGCGGCGATCGCTTGCTCCAGCGCTCGACCGGCAGCGGCGAGAATCTCCTCCTTGGCGATCGTCGAGCCATGCTCGCGACCCGAGATGCCGATGCTCACGGTCAGCGCCTGTTCCGCCTGGGGGTCGGCAAACGCCCGGACGACGACGCTGCTCTTGAGACCCTCTGCCAGAATCTGGGCGCGCTTGGTCGTCATGCCGACGGTGAACAGGAGGTATTCACCCTCCTCCTTGAACGCCAGCACCGCGTCGGTCTTTGCGTTCACCATCTCCTGGAGCACCTCGCCGGTTTCCATGAGAACCACGCGCTTGGCGCCCTCGCTGGCGAGCTGTTGGATCCCGTTGATCTTGAGATTGATGCACGCGAGCGGATCGCGCCGCGATTCGGCGACCTGAATGGATCGATCCAGTCGCTCCACCGCCTCTTCTTCGGAAGCAATGTCGAGACCGCCGCCGCGCAGGTGCAGGTTCAGCCGGTCGATCTCGTCGCGCAGCTCCTGCACTTCCGCTCGATGCCGCGTGGCGACCCGGACGCGCGCAAGGAGCTCGTCGGCGTGGTATGGCTTGGCGATGAAATCCTCAGCGCCGAGCTGGAACGCCTCCACCTTGAACTCGATCTGCACGCGGCTCGACAGGAAGATGACGGGGATCTCCCGCGCCACATCGCTGGACGCGAGCACGCGCTTGACTTCGAAGCCGTCCATTTCGGGCATCGTCACGTCGAGAAGGATCAAGTCCGGCTTCTGGTTCTCGGCAACCTCGATCGCCTTCTTTCCAGACGACGCCGTGATGACGTTGAACCCGAAGCTTTCCAGTCGACGCTGAACCACGAACAGGTTGTGGTGGTCGTCATCCACGACCAGGATCAGCCCGCCGGTTGGCTCTGCCGATTGCATTCACCTACCCCTTGTTGTCGAGATGTTCTCACTCCGCCTGTCCATGGACAACGATGGCACGCCCCCCTGCGGTCTCTGCCTCCTGCATCGCGCCCTGCAACGCTTGGACGAAACCGTCCGCGTCGTCCGAACCGCTCTCGCTCCGTGATGACACGCCGTAAAGAACCTTGCCGCCCGCATCGGCTGAAAGCGATGCGTCGATCACCGCCCGAATCGCTTCGGCGGCTTCGACCGCTTCCGGTTCCGGCACGCTAGGAAGCAACACGATCAGCCTCTGGCTGTCCAGACGCCCGATCTGGGCGGCTTCTCCGAACTGCGACTGGATCGCCCCAGCCGCCTGCATCACGATGCCTTCATTGCCCGGCTCAGCCAGAGCCTGCTCGAAGTCCACGAGGACGACCGAGAAGTCCAGATCCGACTCGTCCGTCGCCGTCCACGAGTCCGTCAACGCCTGTTCGGCGTCGGCAGGATCGAGCAACTCCGCGACCACCTCGGGGATGGGCGCCGTCTCGGCGGGCTGCGGAGGCGGCACGGGAGCCGCGAACAGATCGTCGAGCGAGGTCGTCTCTTGCGTCACGCTCGGTGCAGGAGCCTGGGAAGCCGGCGCAGCCACTTCAGGAGCCGATGCGGGCGGCGTTTCCGCTACCGGCGCGGCGGGTTGCTCGGCAGCCGCCTCAGCCGGAGCGCCAAACAGATCGTCGAGCGACGCGACAGCTTCCGACGGCGCTGAGGGCGGCGCGGGAGCCGCCTGGGGAGCGCTCGCCGGGGCAGCCTCGTGCTCGGCGACTAAGGCATCGATATCGTCAAGCTCGTCCGACAACTCCTCCGCCGTCTCCGACTCGTGCTCATCGCTGGGTCCCAATCCCATCAGATCGTCCAGCGAAGCCGAGGCGCTGTCGTCGGACGGCGCGGCAGCCGCCTCGCCAAACAGGTCATCGAGGCTCTGATCCGGAGAAGCGCTCGGCGCAGCTTCCTCAGCCGCGGCGCCCAAGCCGGCGGAACCGAGCGGCATGGGCTCAGCGGCGGGAGCTTCCAGGACCTCCAACACGGGATGGAGCGGATCCGCATCCGTCCAGGTCATCTTGAGTTTGGTCTGTCCGATCCCAAGTGTCGTGCCGGTGTGGAACTCTTCGACCGATTCGCCCGGATCGAGTCGCCGGTCGTTGACATACACGTTGCCCTTGATCGCTTCGATACCGTAGGCGATGGCTCCGTTCTTGAAGACGATCTTCGCCAGTCGGGCGTGCGGCTCGCCGACGCTTGGATGGAATAGCGGTATATGGGTCGGATGGCGCATACAGAACGCTTCGTCGCGCCCGATCAGCATGTGACCGAATCCGGTGAAGTCGGGTCGGAGCTCCGAACCGGTCGTGGGCGGAACGCGCTCACTGGCGGGACGGGTCAACGTCCAGCGCGAGTGCCCGTCTTCGGTATACGCGTTGACGACTTGGTAGCCGCCCGTGTTCTCCACCTCGAACTGGATCAGCAGGACGGGCGTCTCGATACCGACGATCCTCGTCAGGAAGTTGCCGATGCTGAATTTGTCCAGCGGCATCATGTGGATGTCGAGCGAGTCGTCGAGCGGAGCGCCGTTCAGATACGTCTTGCCATGAAGTACCTTGACGACATAGTTCGCGCCCACCAGGCTGTCGTGTTCCAGCATCGTGTAATTCGTCAGGATGCCCTTGTCGTAGACCACGATCTCGTATGGGATGACGAGGGGCCCGAGGAACGCCGCGTCCGACATCGGGTCGATAAAATCGAATCGCTCCTCCTCGATGAGGACGTCCGTTGCGGGCGCGACCGCAACGACGGGCGGAAGAACCGCGAACGCCCCGCGCTCGACCAGCACGTAGAAGATGCCCCCCAACAGCACGAGGAACCCGCCGATCGCGACAATAGCGACCAGCATCGGGCTCTTGTCGCGGCGCCCCGCGCGCAGCGTCACTTCGCCCCGACTCTGGTCGATGCGGTACGCGCCGCTGTCCATCAGCGTGACCCGGTAGTAGCCCGGCTTGCTGAGGAAGATGCGGCTGCTGTCGGAGGCGAGCCGTCCTGGGAAGGTGTACTGCACGGTGTTCGCGACGGTCATGTCGGGCAGCAGCAGGACCGTGCCCCCGGACCGGCTGCCGATGAGCTCACGTTCGCCGGCGAGGTCGTAGCCCTCCCCGCCGCCCGCCGACGGTTGGAGGCTCGACGCGTACTCGACGCGCGCCAGCACGAACCTGCCCAGCATGTAGGGCGATGGGGTCGCCGAGCCCTGCTCCGTCACCTGCGCGACGATCTCGAGGTCGCGTGCGCCCTCGGATTGCGAGTCCGTGACGGAATACAGCACGCCGCCTTCCGGGGCGCGAAGCGACAAGAGCGGGACCTCGCCGGGGTCTTCTACGGCGCGGATGGTCTCGGACTTCTCGATGAGGAAGCGTTCCTCGCCTCGGCGGACGCGCACCATCGCCCGGACGATGTGCTCGCCAGGCTTCCGAGCCACGAAGTCGACGCCGAACTCGCCGATCAGCGGGGAACGACGGCTCCGCTCCGTCGTCGGTTTGCTGAGCGTCCGAAGGGCTCCGTCGGGTTCCTGCACCGTCACCTCGGCGCTGACCACGCGATACACGCGTCCCGCGATTCGGAACCGCGAGCGTGTGACCGCGCCTTCCGGCGCCCGGATGCCGAAATAGAGCGGCGTGCGCTCACGCAGCCGCGCCAACGACGGATAGTACGTGACCACCTGTAGACCGCTGTTCATCGCGATCAGATGCTGCACGGACGTGGCGCGCGCGACGGTGACGCGGTACTTCCACGCGCCAGCCGCCGGCGAGGGGACGCGGAAGATCGCGCCGTCGGTTCCCTCGTACGCCGGAGAGATTCGGACGCCATTGGGACCGGTGAGGATGACACTCGTCGGAACCATCCCGGAAACATCGGGCAGCGAGAACACATCGACCTGGAACTGCTCCACCTGCGTCGGGACGGAGATCGTTTCCTCGAACTCCTGCCCGACGGCGACCTGAGTCGTGTTCGTCGCGCTGGAGACTCCCTGGACGGCGACAAGCATTTCGCTCAGCACCGCGCCGATGTCCTCGCCGCGATCGACGGCTCTGGCGGAACGCCTACCGATGATCGCCGTCAGCGCTTGGGCCCGTCGAGCGCTCGGTCCTACGGCGACGGCGTAGACGTTCATCCGCGCCGCTCGAACCGTCTCGAGGAGCCCACGGAACTCTTCTTTCTGGACCTCCGCGATGTCGGGGGGCATATCCGCACTGAAGAGAACGATGATGGACCGCATCGCATCTGGACGCGGATCTGCTTCGATGGTGCGCGCGGCTTCCTCGACGCCCCGGGTCAAATCTCCCGCTGCGAGGGGATCGGTCACGACGGCGCTCCTTGCCGCAGCGAGGAGCGCGGGGCGATTCGAGTCCGTCACCGGAGTCATCGGGATGAGCGCTTGGGGAGTCGCCGTCAGCCGTACGAACGTCACCCGGTCATGCTCGCCCAAGCCCGCCAGGACCTTTTGGATCGCCTCGAGGCGTCGATTCCTGGGGTCCACCGTGTCCATGGACGCCGACGCGTCGAGGACGAGCGCAACATCCGATTCCGTCCACGAGGGGATCGCCGACGGAACACCCGCTGTCTGGGCGATGGCAACCGTTACCCCGAGCCACAGCAGAGCGATCCATGCCGCCATCTGCCGAGTCCGGAGTCCCAGACGACAGGAACCCCCTCGCTCATAGCGACGTGTTCTCAACTGCACGTCCAGTTCCCCACAAATCCCGTCGTAGACATGACCAATCGTCACTCGAGTCTCAAACCGTGATGTTACCTCGTTGCGCCACTCGCCGCAAGCGCTCCGCGTCGCGCCTGCAACATGCCTGCGTCGTCCGCCTCTCGCTCGATGCGCTAGGCTCGGAATCATCTGCCCGCCCTCGGGAGCCCGTCGCTCATCCGCTGCAACTGGGCGATCAACTCGACCTCTCCGAGGCTCAGTCCCGTGCGCTGAGCCACCTCCAGCGGCGTCCTGCCTTCGGCGAGGGCAGCTCGCGCGTCGGCGTAGGCGATCTCCGCGCCGTCGGTACGGCTGCCCGAGCCAGTCTCCCGGTCGGTCGGCGGCTCCGAAGGTCCTGGCGGAAACGGCTCCAACGGCTGCTCGTCGGCTTCGTGTACCTGCCGGGCGAGCGCTTCAGCCTGCGTGCCGCGCAGCGGGTCATCCTGCAGCCGCTCTGCCGCGCGAGTAACCCAATCGCGGACGGACCGTCGACGATCCTCCGCCCGCGTCGATGCCTCCGAGGCAACCAACCGTTCGTCCCCGTCCGGTCGAGGCGACTGCCTCTCGCCGACGTCGATCTCGTCTTCGATATCGCCTTCGTCATCCGCCGCGACGGCGGACATCCTCGGAGGCTCCTGGAGCAGAACGACGCTCTGCGTCGCGCGCTCGAACTCCGCGATGACGCTCGCTACCGTGTCGCGGATCGTCTCCGCATCGCGGCGCAACAGCTCGACGCTCTGTCGGTGGCGTTCCGACGTCTCCGAAATCGCGGCTTCCGAAGACTCTCGGAACTGCGCGATCACGTGGTTCATCTGCCGTGCCGTGTCGTACGCCTTCTTCACCGACGCGTCCGTCCGGCGCTGGGCGAACCCGCGAAGCGAGCCGTATCCCCATGCCAGCGCAAAGCCCCCGCCGATGAGAACGCCCACCAGCAGGACAATCCCCAGCGCGACCGACAGGATCGGTAGGACGAACGAGCCCCATGATGCGCGCTTGCCGACCGGCTCTCGTTCCGTAGCCCCGGCAGGTTCCTGCGGTGGCGTTGGGGCTGTCTCCTCGCTCGCGGATGCCTCCTTCGGCTCCGGCGCGGGGGCTGCCTCTTCGCGGGGCGCGATGGGTGCGCGCACGGCACGCTTTCCGGTCGCGAGATCCGGCAGCTCGACGCGCATCGGCGGCTTCTCGACGACGGGTTCCGCTTGCTCCGGTTCCGCCGGCGCTGGAACCGTCGTCGCAGACGGCGCTGCGCGCATCTCGGCGGCGTTGCCGAAAGCGACGACGAGTCGCGCTCCGCCCTTGGGGCCCTGAATCTCGGCGCCGATCCCACTTCGCGTCACGAAGCGCACGACCAAGAACGAGCCCCGGTCGTCGGCTCGCTCGGAGACCTCTAAGCTCTCCAACGGATACGAGCTGGGAAAGTTGCGGAGGTACTTGTCTCGCGTCGCCGCGTTCGCGGTGTCCGGGAACTCGAGGACGAGAACGCCGCCCGGAGTGATCGTCTGCTCATAGCGCGGCGGACGCTTGAAGATGAACCGAGCGCTGGGCGGTCGTGAGAACGGGTCGAACTGGAAGTCGAGGAGCTCGTTGGAGCTTCCCTGTGACCACGCCACCAAAGGCAGGGCGAGAACCACAGCGGAGCAGAGCCAGCCGACAATGAGGCGCGGCACGCCGTGCGAGCCAGTCACGTTGCGATGACCCTATTTCATGTTCGATCCGTGCCGCTTGTCGCGCTCGGACTAGGCGTACCGAAGTCGGCGCGTTCGAAGTAGGAGCTGCGCCAGACGGTCGGGCGACGCCGCCTCGATATCATCGGGAACGGTCTGGCCCGTCGTGAAATAGGCGAGCGGAAGACGTTGGTGATACGAGAAGTTGACGATGTTGCCGTAGCTCGCGGATTCGTCCAGCTTCGTGAAGATGAGCCGGTTGGGGTCCAGCGCGTGGAACCCGCGCGCGATCTCCCAGAGGTCGGCGAGACGCGTCGTGCTGCTGACCACCAGATGTGTTTCGCTCGGTTCCGCCGCATCGAGCAGATGGCGGAGTTCCGCAAGCTGCTGCGAATTCCTCGGGCTCCTGCCCGGCGTGTCGAGAAAGAGCATTTCGCCGCGCGGAGCCTGCTGTCGGATCTCCGCCAAGCCTTGCGGCGTCGCGGCGACATCGCACGGCACGCCGAGGATTCTGGCGTAGGTCCGCAGTTGATCCGCCCCGGCGATCCGGTAGGTGTCCACGCTGACGAGCCGGACGGGGCGCTTCTCCTGCAGGTGATACCGAGCCGCGAGCTTGGCGATCGTCGTCGTTTTGCCGACTCCTGTCGGTCCCACGAACGCGATGAGATGCGATGCTTCCTGCGTGCGGATCTCGCCGGCGACCTTGAGGTGCTTGTCGATGCCGCGCCGCACCGCCTCGCGAACCGTATCCATGTTGGCGGAAGGCTCTAGGTGCGACTCTCCCAGCTCGCGGATGAACGTCTGGATGACCGCCTCCTCGACCTCCTGCTCGCTCAGACGGTCGCGCAGAAGCTGGATCGCGGGCGTGCGCGTTCGGGTCTCGCTGGGCGTCGCAACTCCATAGGCGCGCTGCGCCTGCTCTCGTCGCGCCCGCGCGACGACCGGCGAAGTCGTCGTATCAGGGTCTACCTGTGGAGCGCGAACCGCCGAAGACTTATAGCCGCTTCGGGCGCGAGCCAACTGCGTCCGGGTCCACTCCGTCCGAGCACTCGCGGGTGCGTCGCCCGTTCGGACGGTCGTCGCTTCCGGTTGCCGAGAAGCCCCCGCAGCGGTCGTGTCGACCGCCGCGACGACCTCGACGCCCAGCTCTGTCCGCTTCGTCAGCAGGATGACGGCGAGTGCACCCAAGTCCTCGTGGGCTCGGGCTACCGCCTCGTCAGTGGACGCGCCGTGATAGCGACGGACGATCATGGGCGACTCATGGGCACATCAGCGCACTGAGGCAACACAGACGCACACGCTCAGGAGCCGCCAGCGGCGGCTTGGGGCGATGGAGCCGGGCGCGGTTCCGGGCGTGGCTCCAGCGCGCGACGCGGACGACGCATTCGGTAGACGTACGCCAGGATCTCCGCGATCGCCTTGTAGAAGTGGCTGGCGACTTCGCTGCCCAGCGGCGTCTCCTTGAACAGGGCGCGCGCCAGGGGTCGATCCTCGACGACGGGAACGTTGTTCGCCCGCGCGATCTCCTTGATCTTCGCCGCGATGAGCCGTTCGCCTTTGGCGACGACCTTCGGGGCGTTCATCGTCTCGCGCTCGTACTGCAGGGCGACGGCGATCTCGTGCGGGTTCGTGATGACGACCGACGCTTTCGGCACGTCCTTCATCATCCGGCGTCGCGCCAAGTCGCGCTGGATCGAGCGAATGCGGGCTTTGACCTGCGGGTCGCCTTCGTACTGCTTGACCTCTTCCTTGACCTCTTCCTTGCTCATCTTGAGGTTCTGACTGTACTGCCAGCGCTGGTAGAGCAAGTCGGCAAGAGCCAAGATGATGAACACGACGACCATCATCAGCGCCAGCCGGTAGACCAACCCGACCATGACGCCCAGCACCGGTTCCCAACCCGCCTGCGGAAGGCTCATCAGGTCGCGAAGCTGACTGGCGATGATCCGCCACGCGAGAATGGAGAGAACGCTCACCTTGACGAGCGACTTCATCGTCTCGGCGATGCTTCGTTGCGAGAAGAGCGCCCCGAACCCGCGAGCGAGCGAGATGCGGCTCAGCTTCGGCTGCAGCGGCTTGAACCCGATGAAGGGGCCTGTCTGGATCATGTTCGACGCGATGCCGGTCACGAACAGCGCGATGAACAGCGGAGCCATCAGTTGGACGAGGAACTCGAAGCCGTTGCCGGTCATCCGCTGGACGCGCACGATCGAGATGTCCTCGCCTGCCCACTGCCCCATGATGCGCAGGTAGAACTGCGTGATCCGCTCAAACGTCTCGAGCATCGCCTTGGCGCCGATGCGCAGGCTCAACAGAGCCGCCAGGAGACCCATCGCCATGGGGATCTCCTGGCTGCGCGCCAGTTGACCTTCTTGGCGGGCTTCTTCCCGTTTTCTAGGCGATGCTTCTTCGGTGCGTTCTTGTTTGTCCGCCATGAGCCGTCTACGCCCCCAGGGCGCGCAGGAGGAGCGTGATGTCCTCGTAAAGCTTCTCGAACAGCGACGGGAACAGGGCGATCACCCCGCCCGTAGACAACGCCAGTACCAGGAACCCTAGTCCGATCGTCACCGGCAGACCCACCAGGAAGATGTGCATCTGCGGCATCGCCCTGCCCAGAATCGCCAGCAACGCGTTGGTGAAAAACAGCACGACCGTTACCGGAGCGCTGACCTGGATGGCGACTTTGAAGATGTCACCCAGGAATTGGATGATGACGAGAAGCACATTCCCATCGAATGTCGCTTGCCCGAACCCGATAGCATTGTAACTGTTCACGACGCCCATGAGAACGAAGTAATGCCCGTTGACGGCGAGGAACACCATGAGCGCCGCCCAGTAGTACATCGTGGCGACAACGGTGTTTTGGACGCCGGAATTCGGGTCGAACGTTGTCGCCAGCGCCAGACCCATCTGAAAGCTGATGACCTGTCCCGCCGTCTGAATCCCAGCGAACACGGCGCGCGCCGCGTATCCAATCGTGATGCCCACCAAGAGCTCGCGGAAGATCAGAACGCCGTACGCAACCGACGATGTCGGCGCCTGGAACTGGTTCCACGGCAGCAGCGGGAACACGACGAGCGCCAGGACGAACGCCAAACCGACCCGCGCCCGCGCCGGAATCACGGCGTCTCCGAAGATCGGGGCGGTGAGCATCAGGGCGCTCAGCCGGAAGAGCACCAGCATGAACGCCGAGAGCGTCGAGACGTCGAGGAGGTTCATCGGGTAGTTCTACACAACAGCATGGCGTCAAGCCGAGCGTCTCATCAGCCGGAAGCGACTCACATTGGCGATGCCGAGGTCGTCAGGGTCCACGTGATCGCTGAATCCTACGACGGCAATCGAGCCGTCGGGTAGCTCCTTGATCGCCAGAATGCGGCGATTCAGTTCGGGGAAGTCCTGCCGCACGAGCCTTGCCATGTTGGACACCTGCACGCGCCCAATCCTATCCGTCTCCGACTGTCCTTTCGCCTCAATGGGGATGATGTAGAGCTCGCCCTTACTGTTGACCCAACATACAACGCGTCGAGCTCCACCTCGCCAACGTCTTGAACAGTACTCCGGTAGTGATTCTGTAGGTGGAAGCACGTGAGACCTGTGAAAATGTCCGCCAAGCGGTTGTAGAGCACCCGAGTGAGAAGCGACTGCTCGTCTCGCCGGAGATAACCGTCAATGACCTCCGGGATGGCGTTGTAGATGTTGATCGGCTCATAGTCACCCAACGCGATCTCGAAGTGTGGAAGGTTCGTCAGGCGCCGGAAGGCATACTTGCCAAGACCGGCACCAACGATCGCCCAGTTGCCTCGGCTTCGGATCGCGTCAGGTAGATCGCGCCGGGTGCGGAACGTATAGGGTATATCGGGGATGTTTCGCATGTGGAGGTTGAGTTCTGTAAGGACGTCGCGGAGTTCGTCTTTCTCGAATTCGAAGTAATCCATGCCCTCGACGTAGTGCGCCTCGAAGACGTTGATGATGGCGCGATCGTACGCTGACAGGTCGTCCATCGACGCGTTGCGTTCCATGGCGTGGACTATCGCCTCCGCAGCAGTAGGACGTTCTCGTCCAGATGATCACGCGTTGCTGTCGCGCGCCTCGTGCGCCAGAGCTGGATTCCATCGACGCGGTAGCCAGCTTTCATGGCGACGTCTGCCAAGAGCTCGGCAGTGCGGATGGGGACCCTGAAAAAGGATGCTTGGTCCCCAACGACGTACGCGCAACGTGCGCCGCTTCGCAACCTCTGCCGCAGCGCCTCTAGATGCCGGTACATGCCGCCGAAGTAGAGCAAAGCGACCCGGTGGTACAGACGCTCGAAGCCCGATGTCTTGCCGAGCTCGATCCTGCGTTTCTCAATCTCGTCAGCGACTTTCGTAATGGGTTGAATATCCCGGATATACCGATCATCGTCATCCTTGATGAACGTGTTCCGCGTGTTGCTGCGAAGGAGCATCGACTTCATGGTGCGGAGCCCCGCCCGGTCCGTCAGGTAACCCAGCAGGACGTTCTCGAGCCGCGTGCTGCGCGTGTAGTCCTTCTCGTTCGGATAGGGCGGGGAGGTAATGACAGCCCCAATCGGCGGATCATCTGCGATGCCGTCCAGAACTCGCGCATCGCACATCCGCACGGAAGCCGTCGGATGCGGGCTGGGATGGCGTTGTTGGATGACCTGGAGATCCATCGCCATGCGTTCGACAGTGTCTGAGAAGTCCCCCAGCACGTCGACATCTTCCTTCGCCCTCGTGCGGTAGATTTCAGGACCAAAGCCGATGTTCCCGGCGGAGGAGACAATCGTGTTCGCTAGTGCGAGGAGCATCAGATCGGCAAGTTCCCGCTCGCAGACGACGTTGTCGATAGCGTGGCGGACGGCGAGGACGCGCAGCAGCGGCTTGGGACTGATGAATCCGGCTGGGATGAGCCGGGCGGCATCGGGAGGCAGATACGCACTCGGATCGAAGGCGTCGCGGGCTCCAGGCGGCGCGGCCTCCGCGACGTAGGATGCAGGCAGCTCGAGGAGCCGGAGCTGTGTAGCGTCAACGCCTGGCCTCGATTTCAGTGCCCTACGGGCCAGCGTGGCGGACGCATGCGCCAACACGTCGTCCAGGCGCATGCGCACCTTCGACGTGTCGATGTCCCAGTTGAGCTTCGCTCTTGCGGCGAGTAGGGCGACTGGATTTGCGTCGGATGACAGAGTCCGGAACCCGCAGAGCCGCGCTTCTACGGGCGTTGTGGCTGTGCCGCAGAACGGGTCGTAGACGAGGTCGCGATCGGGTTCCGCCTCGAATGCTTCCAGGTACTCTCGCACGAGATGGGGAGGATAGCCCAGGACGAAGCGATACCATCCGTGAATCGGCTCATCTTCCGCCTTGAGCCGGTTCTTGACGACGTTTTCGTGGGTCTGGTTCGTCATCCGGTTCCCCTAGGGCTTAGATGATCCACAGGTTCCGTCACACCGACTTGGGCTGCTCCGCGTAGGACTGCCGGATCCACTCGCTGAGCGTGCCGTCGGCGTCGGCGATGACGCCGCGATCCACCGTGAACGCCGTCTGCCCCGTGTTCCGCCGGATGAGGCTCAGCCCGTGACCGTAGTCCGAGAAGAGGCTGCGGAGTACGTTGAGCGTCTCCAAGCCGTCGGCGACCGCGCGCTCGCAGACGGCGTCCACGGCGTCGTCCTGGAACCGCAGTTGGATGCCGTGTTCGCGCTGGAACTTCTCCGCGAACCGCTGCACTTCGTAATCGACCGTCGAGCGTTTGCGGTACTCGTCGTCGTTGAGGAGGCGTTCGAGAGTCTCCTTCGGGTTCTCGGCAAGCTCCCGGTGGACGACGAAGGCGGTCACGTCCGACGAGGGCAGCTCGAACTTGAAGTCCCGGAAGACCCGCTCGCAGACGGTCATCAGTCCGCGCGCGCCGGTCTTTTCGGCGTGCGCCTGGCGGGCGATCTCGTAGAGCCCCTCGTCCTCGAAGATGATTTGGATGTCATACGCCTGGAACGCGCGTTCGTACTGTCGGATGAGGCTGCCTTCGGAGTTCTTCAGAATGTCGTAGAGCTGATCGACCGACAGGTCGTGGCAGAAGACGTGGACGGGCAACCGTCCGATGAACTCCGGCTCGAACCCGAACTTGACGAAGTCCTCGGAGTTGGCGCGGCTCGCGTAGTCCTGATCCTCCGCGCGGTCGATGTTCCCGCCGAAGCCGAGGGTCGTCTTGCTCATCCGGCGCTTGACGATATCCGCCAGACCCGTGAACGCGCCGCTGACGATGAAGAGGATGTAGCGCGTGTTGACGGTGGGCTTTTCGATCTTGCCCTTCTGCTGGAGCTCCAGCGCCGCCTGCATCTGGCTCGCCGGATCGAACGGTGACCGGAGATCGACGTCCGTCTCCTCCATCAGCTTGAGGAGGTTCATCTGGACGCCGCGTCCGCTGACGTCGCGCCCGATGACGTTCGTGGGCGTGGCGATCTTGTCCACCTCATCGAGATAGACGATGCCGTACTGGGCGAGCTCGGCGTCGCCGTCGGCTTGAGTGACCAGGTCGCGGATGAGGTCTTCGACGTTGCCGCCGACGTATCCCGTCTCGCTGAACTTCGTCGCGTCCGCCTTGACGAAGGGAACCCCGACGAGTTTGGCGAGGGTGCGGACGAGGTAGGTCTTTCCGACGCCGGTGGGTCCCACCATGAGGACGTTCTGCTTGGAGAAGTCGACGTCGCGGAGCTTCGGATCGCGTTCGCAGTCGCGGATGTGGTTGTAGTGGTCGCAGATGGCGATGGCGAGGGCGCGCTTGGCGTCCTCCTGCCCGATGATGAAGCGGTCGAGGTAGGCTTTGACCTCTTTGGGCTTCATGTCGAAGCTCAGGGCGCGCTGCTTGCGGTCATCGTCCTCGGGTTCCGTCGAGACGGGATGCGCCTGCACTTGGACGCCGAGCTGGACGTTCCCGCCGTACTTCTTGCGGAGGAACTCGGCGAGGTCCTGCTGAAGCTCTTCGGGTGTCGGCGGGCGGTTTTCCGAGCTCATCGGGTCTGGCGATCCTCTTGGGGTGGCGGCAGAACCGCCTGGACTTGGCGGAACCGCGCGCTGTCGGTTTCCAGGTCTGAGCGCGGCGGCAGCTTGGCGATCTGCGCGCGGGCTTTGCGGATCCGATCTCCGGTTGGCGGATGGGTCGAGAGCATCTGCTCCAGCTTGGTGGTTCTGCCTCCTCCCTCTTCGGTCAGGAGCGTCTCGAAGAAGTTGGCGAGCCCGTTGGGGTCGAGCCCGGCGTCGTAGAGGTTCTGCACGCCGAGGGAGTCCGCTTGGGACTCGTCTTCGCGGCTGTATTTCAGGAGCAGCCCGGTCGCGCCGACGTTCAGCATGGTTCCGACGATCTGTTCCGTGAGGGTCGGGTCGCTGCCGGTTACCATCTTGACGAGGATTTCGATGCCGTACTGCTTGCTGAGCTGCTTGGCTCCGTGCCGTCCGACGACGTGACCGATCTCGTGCCCGATGACCCCGGCGAGTTCCGACTCGTTCTTAGCGGCGCGGATCAAGCCGATGTTCACGTAGACGTAGCCGCCGGGAACCGCGAAGGCGTTGATCTCTTCCGACTCGACGACGCGCGAGCGATAGGCGACATCGCGCCGCTTGCAGACCTTCGCGAGCCGCTGGGTCAGGTCCTCGACGTAGCTCGTGATGCGGGTGTCGGTGACGAGGGTCGCCTTCTGGGCGATCTCCTGGTCGAACTGTTCGCCGAGCGTCGCCTCGTCCTGCGTGTCCAGGATGTTCAGGTTGCGGACGGGATTGCATCCGGCGGCCACGATGAGAAACGAGAGCGCCAGGCAGAAGTTCAGCGGGAGATGGAGGCTGCGGAGCATGGGTTGTCCTCGCCGGAAGACACGCGTTGGGGGTATGGTGCGGCAATCGGGGGACGAAATCAAGCCGCGACGGCGTGCGTCACTTGGGCAGGATGCCGGAGCCTTCCAGCACTCCGGTGCCCTGGAGCACCGAGTAGAGGAACGACGCGGCGAGGATGAGAATGCCCAGGTAGATGGCGAACATGATAAGGCGACAGCCCACACGCAGGATGCGCAGGAGCACCATCAGGAGGAGGAACGCGGCAACCGCCGCCATGAAGTAGGGCATCGGGACGCCTCAGCTGGCAACCACAGGCGGAGAGATGATGGCACGCATCGGCTCTCCTTGACGATCCGCGCGGGAGTGCCTCGTCTCGGCACTCCGAGCCACTTCCTCGGGCAACTCGACCCTCAGTTCGACCGTCTTCATGGGGTCTCCTCTCGCTGGAATGGTATCACAGCGGCATCGACTCGGAGACGTCGCCGGCTTCGTGATTCCCAGTCGAGGGTTCTCAGCCTCTCACGCCCAGCCCATCAGCGGGCAGAGCACCCGCAAGCCGATCCAGATGATGATGAAGCCCGCGATGTCGAACAGCACTCCTGCCCGGACCATCGCGCGGATCGGCACCAGACGCGACCCGTAGACGATCGCGTTCGGCGGCGTCGACACCGGCAGCATGAAGCCGTAGCTCGAACCCAAGCAAGCCCCCAACGCCGGCGGAACCGGGTTCACCCCGATCGACAGCGCCAGCGCGATGATCAACGGAATCACCATGTTCGCCGACGCCGTGTTCGACGTCGTCTCGCTGATGACGATCGCCAGCGCGATGGCAACCGCCGTCAGGCTCCACACCGACTCGACCCCGAGAACGCTCGTGATCGCGCCGCTCAACGCCTCGGCGACGCCCTTCGAGAACATCAATCCGCCGAGGCTCAATCCCCCGCCGAACAGCAGGATCGTCCCCCAGTCGATCTGAGCCGCCTCGTCCCAGTCGAGCGTGAACCGCCCCGCCTTCAGGTCCACCGGCAGGACGAACAGCAGGCACGCCCCAACCAACGCCGCGATCCCTTCGGGCAGATGTCCCGTCAGCGCCGCTGTGACGGGATGCTCCTTGCCCAAGACGAGCTCCAGGATTCCCGGCGTGACCCACAGAACGACCGTCACGAGGAACGCGAAGAGCGTGTTCGCCTGCCCGCGCGTCCATCGACCCAGCGCGTTCCGCTCGCCGTCCAGATACGCCCTCAGCCGCGACGGATCGAACACCATCGACGTCTTGGCGCGTGGACCCATCAACAGGAAGATGAGGACGAGATACATGACAGCGCTCATCGACACGCCGAGCATCATCCACTGGAAGAACCCGATATCGACGCCCGCGAGCCGACGGATCAGTCCGATGCCGATGAGATTCGGCGGGGAGCCGACCGGCGTTCCGATGCCGCCGATGGAAGCCGCGTAGGCGACCATCAGCAGCATGTCCGCCGCGTTGATCCGGTTCCCTGGGAAACCTTCGGATTGGCGCATCTCGTCGAGCGCGCGAAGGAGTCCCAGCGCGATGGGGAGCATCATCGCCGCCGTCGCCGTGTTGCTGACCCACATCGAGACGAGCGCGGCGACGAACCCCAGCGTCGCGAGCAATCGGAGCGGGCTCTTGGCGACAGGCTTCAGCGACAGGATCGCCAGCACGAACCGCTTGTCCAGGCGATGGCGCATCATCGCCTGCGCCAGCATGAAGCTTCCGATGAACAGAAAGATGATCGGGTCGGCGAAGGGAGCCAGCGCCGTCTTGGCGTCCGTCACGCCGAGCAGGACGCAAAGCGCGGGTCCCAACATCGCCGTGACGGGCATCGGCAGGGCTTCGGTGATCCATAGGACGAGCACGCAGCCGAGCACGCCGCTCAGCCGGGAACCATCCGGCGGGAGCCACGGAGCGGTCAGCGCGTAGACGACGAAGAACGCGACCGGCGCAGCGATGATACCCACTCGGCGGCGCAGTCGCTCGAACCGCTCCTCCTTCTCGGACAGGACCTCGCGGACGACGGTCCGCTCGGCGCGTGGGTCGGTTTCAGCATCCATGCCCATATCCGTCCTGAATCCGTGTATCGCGGAAGGCTTCGCGCCATTTCAGCACCTTCGGCGGGGGAATCCAAGACCGTTGTGCCGCGCGGAGGGGCCACTGGGGCGCGAGCTTGACTGCACCCCTCGTACCCTCTATTGTCGCCGTCAAGTGAGGGATACCCGATGACCAGCGACCAGCAACCAGTGCCTGCACGAGCGAACCCGACGCATTGGCGAAAGATTGTATCCGTAGCGCTTCCGCAAGCTCCTTTGCTCCTAGGGACCGGAGCCGGGCTGTGGAAGGTAGAAGGCTTCGGAGCATGGATGCTCAGCCACCCGCTTCCTGCGCTTGGCATCGTCATCCTGTACGAGCTTGTCGTTCCGCTCGTATGGAAACCAACTTCGGTCGCCGTCAGGCAATTCCTGGATCAAGCTGCGCTTCTCCTGAGCCGCTGGCTCAGCAAGAGGCTGAATCTCTTGGGCTGGACCTTCCGACGTCGTTACTACAAGAGGCTCTACTACCGTCATCGTCATTTCAACGTCAAAGGACTACGGACTCAGGGAAGCTACAACATCGAGCTGAACCGCGTTTTCGTGCCGTTGCGCATCGCCGACCAAGCGCCCTCGCAGTTCCGCGCCGACGTCAGCGGGGGCAAGGTATCCATATGGGATTTGCTGAGGAGTACGGACGAAACGCGCCGTTGTCTGGCGATCATCGGCGCGCCTGGTAGCGGCAAGTCCACTTTGCTGCAGCATGTCGTGTTGACGTACGTCAACGGCGCGCGCCGTAAGTACCGATGCCCGAAGAAGGTGCCCGTCCTGCTGTTCCTACGCGACCTGCGCAAGCTAATCGTCGCCGACCCGTCGATCTCTCTGGCTGAAGCCATCGAGGCACAGGTCGGAGCTGAGATGAAGGACGTCGATACCGTCGATCAGCCGCCGAAGAACTGGTTCCAGGACCTACTGAGGCCAGGCAAGTGCGTCGTGATGCTGGACGGCTACGACGAGGTAGCCGACCGAGAAGAGCGCGCGATCGTCGCCCGTTGGGTCGAAGCACAGATGGAGCGGTACGGCGAATCGCGCTTCCTCATCACTTCGCGACCGCACGGCTTCCGAGAACACCCGATCGACCGCGTGACGATGATCGAAGTCCAGCCCTTCGATGTTCCGCAGATGCGCGCGTTCGTCGACCACTGGTACCTCGCCCACGAGATCGCCGCGTCGGGCAAGTCCGATGAGGGCGTACGAACGGAAGCCCGACGCCAAGCCAACGACTTCCTCCGACGACTCTCTGGCGTTCCGGACATCAGGAAACTCACAGACAACCCGCTTCTCTTGACGATGATCGTCACGGTGCACCGCTATCGCGGCCAGTTGCCGGGACGCCGCGTCGAGTTGTACAGCGAGATCTGCGACGTCCTGCTCGGGCATTGGCGCGGATCGAAGGACGTGCCGACGGAATTCACGTACGCGCAGCGCCGCGCCGCGCCGTCCTGCAGCCGCTCGCTCTACACATGATGCGCAAGGGCGTCAGGGATATAGCCGCCGACGCGGCAGCCGAAGTCTGCGAGACGGCATATCGGGACATCGGCGGTCAAGGCGACGTCCGCGTCTTCCTGACGGATGTGGAGAACGAGAGCGGTCTGCTCATTCAGCGCGAACAAGAGGGATCGTTCGGCTTCGCGCATCACGCCTTCCAGGAGTACCTCGCGGCGGCGCAGTTGGCGAAGGAGCAAAATAACGAGCAAAGGGACGCGCTGCTGAGAGAGAACTTGCTCATCGCGTGGTGGGAGGAGACGACGCTGCTCTACGCTGCCCAGCGCGACGCGACGGACCTCATCGTGCCGTGTCTGGACAGTGACCCGCCGAGCATCGGCAAGGTGACGTTCGCGCTTCGTTGCGTCGGGGAAGCACTGGGTGTCGACCAGAGCATTCGATCCCGCCTAGAGACGCTGTTGTTCGACAACCTGGAGTCGAGCGACGAAGAGTCGCGCCGTGTCGCCGCCGAAATCCTGCTCGCCATGCGTCTCCGCGAGCCGCGCGTGGATCGATTCCCTGGGTTCCAGACGATCGACGAGACGACGGAAATCGACGGCACGTTCATCAGCCATGCGGAATACCAACTGTTTCTGGACGACATGACAGCGCATGGCAAGTCGCACCACCCGTACCACTGGACAGCGGACAGGACTCGCTTCGACCAGGGAGAGGCGCTTTCGCCCGTTGTCGGCATAGGATGGTCGGACGCCGAGGCGTTCTGCGACTGGCTGACGGAGCGCTCCAACGGTTCGGCGCGGTATCGCTTGCCAGACGCAGACGAGCTCAGTGGACACTCGTCGTTGCGAAGCGAAGACTTGCATCGGAGCTTCCAGGGGTTGGTCGCTTCGTCCGTGCATTCGTGGAACCCCAGCGGCGAGGTGTTCGGTTACGACGATGCCCGCACTCGCTATCGGGGACGCACGTGGCGAGTGACACCCGCACTGGTCGAGACGACACACGACGCGTGGAATCGAGCTCGAGACCTCGCCCTCGCCCTCGACTTCGACCGCGTCCTC
>Ga0194120_10003763_pt1 | contig 24262 bp, 24 predicted proteins | sample TA2MahCa65mmetaG_FD_148642 | JGI IMG/M metagenome (GOLD analysis project Ga0194120, IMG submission 148642) | Freshwater microbial communities from Lake Tanganyika, Tanzania - TA2015019 Mahale Deep Cast 65m | ecosystem: Environmental > Aquatic > Freshwater > Lake | place: Tanzania: Lake... | reverse complement strand
GCTCGCGCAGCAGCAGCACCCCGCCGTCGCTGCTCGCGTGCTCCGCGTCGAACCGGCCCACCACGGGCCGTCGTCCCAGCGGCGAAAACTCAAGCTGCGTCGCGCTACACTCTGTCTGCACAGGTCGGCCCTTTCTGTTGGCCCGTTTTGTCTTGCAACTCAACGGTTAACAGAAGTCAGCCGGCCTGTGCTCGTTTGAGTGGTGAGAAATCCAGGCTAGCCCGGAATCCCCCCGCAGCGACGACGTCGTCACGCTGATGATCGTGCCCGGGACGGCCGGCTCGATCCGCCGCTTCCACGTGCCCCGAATCTGGCTGAAGCGCGCGGGCCTCGCGGTTGCCGCGGCCGCCGTCGCGCTGCTCGCGCTCTCGGTCGACTACGTGAGGGTGCGCGTGAGTCTCTCGGAGCTGGAGCGGCTGCGCCGCGAGACGGGCGAGCAGCGTCAGGAGCTGCTCGCCTACGCAGAGAAGATGGAGACGATCTCCTCGCGGCTGGAGAAGATCGACGGCTTCGAGCGCAAGCTTCGCGTGATCACGAATCTGGATCCGGCCGATCCGCTGCCGCTTCCCGGGATCGGCGGCACGGACGGACAGCTCCTGGACGCGGACGAGGTGTCGTGGCTCTCGCGCGCGAAGAGTCACGAGATCATCCGCGAGGGGCTGGAGACGCTGGCGGACGCCGCGGACGCGCAGGAGCAGAGCCTGGAGTCCCTGATCGCGCACCTCGGGGACCAGGCCGTGCGTCTGGTCCACACGCCGTCGATCGCGCCGGCGCGGGGCTGGGTCACGTCCCCGTTCGGCTACCGCACCTCGCCCTACACGGGCGGGCGAGAGTTCCACCCGGGCATCGACATCGCCGGACGAACGGGCACGCCGATCTACGCTTCCGCCGACGGCGAAGTGATCTACGCGACGTCGAAACGCTCGCTCGGAATCGCCGTCAAGCTGCGCCACGGCTACGGCATCGAGGCCGTCTACGGCCACATGCAGGAGCTGCTCGTGAAAGCGGGCGAGAGCGTGAAGCGCGGCCAGCAGATCGGGCTCATGGGCTCGACCGGACGCAGCACCGGTCCCCACGTGCACTACGCGGTTCTGGTGAACGGCAAGACGGTGAATCCGCGCAACTACATCCTCGACTGATTCTGGCCCGGGGACAGGCCCTTCCGTATACTCCGGCCCGCCCCGGGAGACCTCCATTCGCTCGCTCGTCACGCGGATCTTCGGCTCTGCCAATGAACGGCTGATCAAGTCGCTGCGGCCCGCCGTCGCGCGCATCAACGAGCTCGAGGCGAGATACTCGCCGCTCCCGCCGGACCAGCTGCGCTGGCGAGCGACCGAGCTGCGCGAACGCGTAGCCAAGGGCGAGCCGCTCGATTCCGTGATGCCCGAGGCGTTCGCGCTGGTGCGAGAGGCCGCCAAGCGCACGCTGGGCCAGCGCCACTACGACGTGCAGCTGATCGGCGGCATGGTGCTGCACCAGGGCAAGATCGCCGAGATGAAGACCGGCGAGGGCAAGACGCTGGTCGCCACGCTGCCGTCGTTCCTGAATGCCCTCGGCGCCAAGGGCGTGCACGTCGTGACCGTGAACGACTACCTCGCGCGGCGCGACGCGGAGTGGATGGGCGCGGTGCATCGCTCGCTCGGCCTTTCGGTGGGCTGCATCGTCCACGGCATGTCGGACGCGGAGCGGCGCGAGTCCTACGCCGCCGACATCACCTACGGGCAGAACAACGAGTTCGGCTTCGACTACCTGCGCGACAACATGAAGCCGGCGCTGGAGCTCTTCGTCCAGCGCGCCCACAACTACGCGATCGTGGACGAGGTCGATTCGATCCTGATCGACGAGGCCCGCACGCCGCTGATCATCTCGGGTCCGGTCGACGACGACCCCGAAAAGTTCCGCCGCGTCGATCGGATCATCCCGCGCCTGATCGAGAACAAGGAGCATTACACGCTCGACGAGAAGGCGCGTTCGGTGCAGCTGACCGAGGAGGGCGTGGTCGCGGCCGAGCACCTGCTCGGCATCGACAACCTCTATGCGCCCAATCACATGGAGACGCTGCACGTCGTCCAGAACGCGCTGCGCGCGCACATCGTCTACAAGCTCGACGTCGATTACGTGGTGAAGGACGACCAGGTCCTGATCGTCGACGAGTTCACCGGTCGGCTGATGGAGGGCCGCCGCTGGAGCGACGGCCTGCACCAGGCGGTCGAGGCCAAGGAGAAGGTCAAGGTCCAGAACGAGAGCCAGACCTACGCCTCGATCACCTTCCAGAACTACTTCCGCATGTACGGAAAGCTCGCGGGAATGACGGGAACCGCCGACACCGAGGCGCAGGAGTTCGCGAGCATCTACAAGCTCGACGTGGTCGTCGTTCCCACGCACCGGCCGATGGTGCGCAAGGACCACGAGGACGTCGTCTACCGCACGAAGGCCGAGAAGTGGAAGGCCGTGATCGACGACATCGAGGCCTGCCACGGGCGCGGCCAGCCGGTGCTGGTCGGCACGATCGCGATCGAGACCAGCGAGCTGGTCTCCGCGAAGCTCAAGAATCGCGGCATCCGCCACAACGTTCTGAACGCCAAGCAGCACCAGCGCGAGGCCGAGATCGTGGCGCAGGCGGGACGCCTGGGCGCGGTCACGATCTCGACCAACATGGCCGGCCGAGGCACCGACATCGTGCTCGGCGGCAATCCCGCCATGATGATGCGCGCGCGCGGGCTCGACCCGGACGCGCCCGAGAACAAGGACGAGTTCGAGAAGCTCGACCGCGCCTGTCGCGAGGAGCGCGAGAAGGTGCTCGCCGCGGGCGGTCTGCACGTGCTCGGCACCGAGCGGCACGAGTCGCGGCGCATCGACAACCAGCTTCGCGGTCGCTCCGGACGCCAGGGCGATCCGGGCTCTTCCCGCTTCTTTCTCTCGCTCGAGGACGACCTGCTGCGGATCTTCGGCGCGGACCGGATCGCGGGGCTGATGAAGCGTCTGGGCATGGAGGAAGGCGAGGCGATCGAGGCGCGCATGCTCTCCGGCGCGATCGAGCGCGCGCAGCGCAAGGTCGAGGTTCGCAACTTCGACACCCGCAAGCACCTGCTCGAGTACGACGACGTGATGAACAAGCAGCGCTCGAGCATCTACCAGTGGCGAAACACGATCCTCGCCAGCCAGGACATGCGCGCGCAGTACCAGGAGCTTTCGAGCGAGCTCGCCGCGCAGATCGTCGCGGCCACGTTCCCACCCAAGTCCGAGCCCGACGCGGAGGGGTTCGTGCGCGAGGTACAGGCGCAGTTCGCGATCGCGGTCGACCCGGGGGCCGCCGAGCTGCAAGGCGGCGGGAACCGCGAACGCGCGCTCGAGCTCCTGCTCCAACGGGTCGAGGCGAAGCTCGACGAGAAGGTCGGGATGTTCGCGGAGATCCAGCGCAAGTACGCCGATTTCCGGCCCCCGAGCTTCGACGGCATCGCGCGAGGAATCCTGCTGCAGACGCTCGACCAGAGCTGGAAGGACCACCTGCTCACGATGGACCACCTGAAGGAGGGCGTCGGCCTGCAGGGCTACGCGGGAAAGGATCCCAAGCGCGTGTACCAGACGGAGGGCTTCGAGCTCTTCCGAGCGATGTTCGATCGGATCGGCGCGCGCGCGACCGAGCAGCTGTTCCGGGTCGCGATCGAGGAGCCTTCGCCCGAGCGGATCGTCGAGCTTCGCGCCGCCGAAGAGGCGCGCCGCACCGCGCAGACGCGCCGGCTGCAGGAGGTTCACGCGGGCTCCCCGTCGGAGGCGCCCGCGGCGCCGACCGGCACGGTGACGCGCGAGGGGCCGAAGGTGGGCCGGAACGACCCGTGCCCGTGCGGCTCGGGCAAGAAGTTCAAGAAGTGTCACGGGGTGGCGGGCTAGCGTGGCGGTCGAAGTTCCGGGCTTTCTCGCCGCGGGGATCGCCTGCGGGATCAAGCCCAGCGGCAAGGCGGATCTCGCGCTGATCGTCTCGGACCGGCCCGCCGCGGCGGCCGCAGTCTTCACGACCAACCGCTTTCCCGGCGCTCCGGTCGTGGTCTCGCGTCGCAACATCCGCCACGGGATCGCGCGCGGCGCGGTCGTGAACAGCGGCGTCTCGAACGTCGCCAACGGCGCGCGCGGACTGGCCGACGCGCGGGAGATGACGCGGCTGCTCGCGAGAGCGATCGGCGCGAGCGCGAGCGAGATCCAGGTCGCCTCGACCGGTGTGATCGGCCGGACGCTGCCGATGGAGAAGCTGCGCGAGGGCATTCCGCGCGCGGCCACGGAGCTCTCGCCGCGCGGCTTCGAACGCGCTGCGAGCGCGATCCTGACCACCGACAAGGTGCCGAAGCTGGTCGAGCGACGCGCGCGCGGCTTCACGTTCGCCGGCCTCGCGAAGGGCGCGGGAATGATCATGCCGCAGATGGCGACGATGCTCGCGTACGTCGTCACGGACCTCGCCGTCGAGCCGGCGTTCCTGCGCGCAGCGCTCGGCGAGGCAGTGACCCCGACGTTCAACGCGCTCACCATCGACGGCGAGACGAGCACGAGCGACACGGTGCTCGTGCTCGCGAACGGCGCGGCCGGAAATCGCCCGATCGGCGTCGGGTCGGGGCGAGCGCGGGAGTTCGAGCGCGCGCTGCGCGAGATCTGCGCCGAGCTCTGTCACCGGCTGGCGCGCGACGGCGAGGGCGTGACGAAGCTCGCGACGGTCTCGGTCTCGGGCGCGCGGAGCGAGCGCGACGCGGATCGCGTCGCGCGAAGCGTCGCGAACTCGGCGCTCGTGAAGACGGCGCTCTTCGGCGGCGATCCGAACTGGGGCCGGATCGTGCAGGCGATCGGCGCCGCGGGCGTGGGCTTGCGCCCGGCGAGCGTCGACGTGCGGATCGGAGGCGTGCAGATGCTTCGCGGCGGCGAGCCGGCCGGCGGCAAGGCGGGCCTGCGCCGCGCGGAGCGCGCGATGAAGCAGAAGGAGATCGCGATCGAGATCTCGGTCGGACGCGGACCGGGCCGCGCGCGGATGCTCACGACCGACTTCTCCTACGAGTACGTGCGCGTGAACGCGGAGTACACGACCTAGTGTCGGCACCGGAGGGGATCTTCCGGCACGTGGTGCTGTTTCGCTTCCGGCCCGAGGCGAGCGCCGCGCAGCTCGCTTCGCTCGAACGCGCGCTCGCGGCGCTCCCCGGACAGGTTCCGCAGATCCGCGCCTACCGTTTCGGGGCCGACGCGGGGCTGGTGTCGGGGAACTTCGACTTCGCGATCGTCGCCGACTTCGACGACGCCGAGGCGTTCCGCGCCTACGTGGACCACCCCGCGCACCAGCGGCTGGTCGCCGAGCACGTCCGGCCGCTGACCGCGGAGCGCGCGGCGGTCCAGTACCGGATCGCGCCCCCGTGATCGAGGTCGTGCTGGTCCGGCATGCGCAGCCGGACTGGGAGCCCGGAGGGCTCGCGGTGGATCACCCGCTGCTCAGCACGCACGGCCGCGAGCAGGCACAGGCGCTCGCGGAGGCGCTCGCCGGCGAGCGTTTCGACGCCGGCTACACCAGCACGCTCGGCCGCGCGATCGAGACCGCCGCTCCGGTCGGCGAGCGCCTCGGCATCGAGTTCGAGCGCTGCTCCTGGCTCGACGAGCTGCGCCTGCCGACGCTCGAAGGGCGTACGGCGGAAGAGGTCGCGCAGTTCTTCGCACGCGCGCGCGCCCGCGACCTGGAGCAGTGGTGGGACGGGATGCCGCCCGGCGGAGAGTCCTTCCGGCACCTCTACGAGCGCGTCTCGGGCGGCGTCGAGGCGCTGCTCTCGGCCTCCCACGGCATGCGCATCCACTCGAACTCGGGCTTCCGGCTCTGGCGCCCGCCGCAGGAGGACCGGCGGCTCTTGGTCGTGGCGCACGAGGGCTCGATCTCGGTGATCCTGTCGCGGCTCCTCGACGTCGAGCCGGTCTCCTGGGCCTTCGTGCGTTTCTCCAGCTACTGGGCGGCGATCACGCGGCTGGTGACGGTCCCGATCGCGGATGCCTACGCGTTCTCGCTGCGCGCCTTCAACGAGATCGAGCACCTGCGCCCCCTGGGACTTCCTCCGGGCGGAAGGCGCGGCTGATTTTCGTTTGATTTCGAGAACTTGAAGTTGAGCGCGGGCGGCTCTTCTGCTATACGACCGAGCCATCCATCACGCCCCGTCCGCTCCGGGTCGTACCGACCGTTTGCGCCTAGCAGCATCGGAACGATGAGCGGCGGCATTGGGCCGAGGGGCGGAAGCAAAACCCGAGAACGGAGCACCCGCGTCCAATGACTGCGACCCTCGTCTCCATGCGAGACCTGCTCGAGGCCGGCGTCCACTTCGGCCACCAGACCCGCCGTTGGCATCCCTCGATGAAGCCCTTCATCTACGGCGAGCGAAACGGCGTCCACATCATCGATCTGCAGCACACGCTGCCGCGCTTCCGCGATGCGCTCGAATTCGTGCGCGAGACCGTCGCCAGCGGCGGCTCCGTGCTGTTCGTCTCGACCAAGCGTCAGGCGCAGGAGATCATCGCCGAGCAGGCGCGCGCCTGCGGGATGCCGTTCGTGCACCGGCGCTGGCTCGGCGGAATGCTCACGAACTTCCGCACGATCCGGCGCGGCATCGAGCGCTACAAGGAGCTGAACGAGCTGCTCGGGCGCGAGGAGGCGAGCTCGGACCTCTCGAAGAAGGAGCGTTCGCGGCTCGTGCGCGAGCAGCTGAAGCTCCACAAGGCCTTCGAGGGCATCTCCGAGATGGAGCGCGTTCCCGACGCCGTGTTCGTGATCGACGTGCGCCGTGAGGCGATCGCGATCCTCGAGGCGCGACGGCTCGGCATTCCCGTGATCGCCGTGGTCGACTCGAACTGCGACCCGTACGGTGTCGACTTCACGATCCCGGGCAACGACGACGCGCTGCGCGCGATCCAGCTCTACTGCGAGAAGGTCGCCGAGGCCGCGCGTCAGGGTCGCGAGCTGCACAACGCGCGAATCGTCGACCAGCGCTCCGAGGCGCGCGAATCCGAGGAGTCCGCGCCCAAGCACGGCAAGCGCGTGGTCGAGATCACGCAGCCGGCGCGGCGCCCCGCGCGTATGGAGCGGATGGCCGAGGAGCGGCGGCGCGAGGTGGTCGAGGCCGCCGCCGACTTCGCGCTCGGTCTCACGGACTCGCCGCTGCCGGCGCCCGAGGACGAGCCGGTCGAGCCGGTCACCGAGAACGAAGTCGAGCCGACGGAGCCGCCGGCCGCGTGAAGGTCCGGCTCGAGAGCTGAGCCAGGGAAGGGGAGACAGGACTTGGCCGAGATCTCGGCAGCACAGGTGAAAGAGCTCCGCGAGCGCACGGGCGCGGGCATGATGGACTGCAAGAAGGCCCTCGGCGAGGCGAACGGGGACTCCGCGCGCGCGGCCGAGATCCTTCGCGAGCGCGGGATCGCCAAGGCGAGCAAGCGCGTCGGTCGCGCCGGGTCCGAGGGCCGGGTGAACGCACTCGTCTCCAAGGACGGCCGCAGCGGAGCGCTGGTCGAGCTGAACTGCGAGACGGACTTCGTCGCCAAGACGGACGACTTCAGCGCGCTCGCCGACCTGCTCGCGAATGCCATCTGCGACGCGGCGCCCGCGAGCGTCGATGCCCTGCTCGATGCGACCGTGAAGGGCGAGACGCTTCGCGACACGGTGAGCAGCGCGGTGACCAAGGTCGGCGAGGACATCATGGTGCGCCGGATCGGACGGCTGGTGGCGCCTGCCACCGGCTTCGTCGCCGCCTACGTCCATGCCGGCGGCAAGATCGGGACTCTGGTCGCCATCGAGGCGACGAATCCCGACAAGCCCGACGTGCGCGCATTCGCGCACAACGTCTGCATGCACGTCGCGGCCACCAGCCCCGCGAGCCTCTCGCGCGACGAGCTTCCCAAGTCCGTCGTCGATGCGGAGCGGAGCGTGCTCACCAAGCAGGCCGCGAGCGAGGGCAAGCCCGCCAACATCATCGAGAAGATGATCGAGGGGCGGCTCACGAAGTTCTTCAAAGAGGTGGTCCTGCTCGAGCAGGGTCTGGTGATGGACCCCGACAAGACCGTGAACAAGGCGGCGCAAGAGGTCGGCGCGAAGGTCGTCGGCTTCAGCCGCTTCCAGCTCGGGGAAGCCGGCGAGGAATGACCCCGGTCTACAAGCGCGTCCTGCTCAAGATCTCCGGCCAGAGCCTCGCGGGCGAGCGCGGCTGGGGGATCGATTCCAAGACCATCCACGAGACCGCGCGCGAGATCTGTGAGCTCTCGGGACTCAGGGTCGAGCTCGGCGTGGTCTGCGGCGGGGGCAACATCATCCGCGGCATCACCGCCTCGGCCCAGGGCATCAACCGCGTCGCCGCCGACAACATGGGCATGCTCGGCGGCGTGATCAACGCGCTCGCGCTCCAGGACGCGCTGGAGAAGTGCGGCGCCGACACGCGCGTGCTCTCGGCGATCGAGATCAAGCAGGTCGCCGAGCCGCACATCCGCCGGCGCGCGATCCGCCACATGGAGAAGGGCAGGGTCGTGATCTTCGCGGCCGGCACGGGCAATCCGTTCTTCACCACCGACACCGGCGCGGCGCTCCGCGCGATGGAGATGGGCGCAGAGGTGCTGCTGAAGGGCACGCGCGTCGACGGCGTCTACGACTCCGATCCGGAGAAGTTCCCGAACGCCCGGCGCTTCGACCGTGTGACCTACCGGGAGTTCCTGCACCAGAGCCTCGGCGTCATGGACTCCACGGCGATCACGCTGTGCCAGGACAACAAGCTGCCGATCGTGGTGTTCAACATGAGCGTGCCCGGCAACATGCTGCGAGTGGTCTCCGGGGAGGCGATCGGCACGCTCGTCACGGCCTGAGGGAGGGAAAGCGGATGTCCGACGAGAACAGCGATCTGGTCCTCTCCGAAGCGCGCCAGGAGATGCAGAAGAGCCTCTCCGGTCTGGGCCACGATCTCTCCAAGATCCGGACCGGCCGCGCCAATCCCGCCCTGCTCGAGGGGCTCTCGGTCGACTACTACGGCACGCCGACCCCGCTGAAGAAGCTCGCGCAGCTGAACGCCCCCGAGGCGCGGCTGATCACCGTGCAGCCCTTCGACCGCAGCGCGATTCCCGAGATCGAGAAGGCGATCCACAAGGCCAACCTCGGCGTCTCGCCGATCTCCGACGGCAAGATCGTGCGGGTGCCGATCCCCGAGCTCACTGAGGAGCGGCGCAAGGACCTGGTGAAGCAGGTCAAGAAGCTCGGCGAGGATCACAAGGTCGGCGTGCGCAACGCGCGCCGTGATGCGATCGCGATGGCGAAGGACCTGCAGAAGGACGGCGATCTGGGCGAGGACGACGCGCGCCACCTGCAGGACCGGATCCAGAAGCTCACCGACGATTTCATCGCGCAGATCGACAAGTCGGTCGACGCGAAGGAAGCCGAGCTGCTTAAGGTCTGAGGAGATCGGGTGCGAAGGCTCGATGCGAGCAAGATCCCGCGCCACGTCGCGATCATCCCCGACGGGAACGGTCGCTGGGCGGAGAGCCGCGGACTGCCGCGAAACCTCGGCCACAAGCAGGGCACCGAGGCCGTGCGCGGCGTGGTGCGCGCGGCACACGAGCTCGCGATCGAGCGCCTGACCGTCTACGCATTCTCGACCGAGAACTGGGCGCGGCCGCCGGAAGAGGTCGAGGCGATCATGGATCTGCTCGACCGGTACATCGTGGCCGAGACCGACTACCTGGTGAGCAACGGCATCCGCGTCGAGGTGATCGGCCGGATGCAGATGCTGGACGCGCGCATCCAGGAGCGGCTGGCCGAGATCGTGCGCCGGACCGAGGGCAACGACGAGATGCGGCTCACCTTCGCGCTCTCCTACAGCGGGCGCTCCGAGATCGTCGACGCCGTGCGCGCCATCGCGCGCGAGGTCGAGGCGGGCAATCTGGAGCCGGAGGCGATCGACGAGAAGTGCCTGCAGGCGCATCTCTACGCGCCCGAAGTGCCGGATCCCGACCTGCTGATCCGCACCGGTGGCGAGCACCGCGTCTCGAACTTCCTGCTCTGGCAGCTCGCCTACACCGAGCTGTGGACCAGCGAGACGCTCTGGCCCGACTTCACCAAGAGCGACCTCATCGAAGCGCTCGCCGCCTACCAGCAGCGCGAGCGCCGCTTCGGACGGACGGGGGCGCAGGCGCGCGAGCCGGTGTCGTGAAGCGGATCGCGCTGCTCGGCTCGACGGGCTCGATCGGAACGCAGACGCTGGAAGTGATCTCGCGCTTCCCCGAGAAGCTCCGCGTCGTCGCGCTCGCGGCCGGCCGCTCGGTCGATCTGTTGATCCAGCAGTGCAAGCAGTTCCGGCCGGAGCTCGTCTCGGTCGCCCGCGCGGAGGACGCTCGGCTCGCGCGCGAGGCGCTCGGCGAGCCGGGCCCGCGCGTCGTGTCGGGCGCCGAGGGCCTGTGCGAGGTCGCCACGCACGCGGCCGATCTCGTGATCGGCGCGCTCGTCGGCAGCGCCGGGCTCGAGCCCGTCGTCGCGGCACTCGCATGCGGCCGCGACGTGGCGCTCGCGAACAAGGAAGTGCTCGTCACCGGTGGCCCCCTCGTGCTCGACGCCGCGCGCGCGAGCGGTGCGAAGCTGCTCCCGCTCGACTCCGAGCACGTCGCGATCGCTCAGTGCCTCGCGGGCCAGCGCGGCGCGGCGGTGCGCAAGATCTGGCTCACCGCATCGGGGGGGCCGTTCCGCAAGGCGAACGCCGAGGCGCTTGCGAAGGCGAGCCCTGCGCAGGCGCTCGCGCATCCGAACTGGGAGATGGGCGCCAAGATCTCGATCGACTCGGCGACGCTGATGAACAAGGGCTTCGAGGTGATCGAGGCACGCTGGCTCTTCGACCTCGAGCCCGAGCGGATCGGGGTGCTCGTGCACCCGGAGAGCATCGTCCACTCGCTGGTCGAGTACAGCGACGGCAGCTGGATCGCGCAGCTCGGCGTGCCCGATATGCGCATCCCGATTTCCTACACTCTGGGAATGCCGGATCGCCTGCCCCTCGACGACCTGGCGCCGCTGGATCTGGTGGCGCTCGGCGCGCTCCACTTCGAAGCGCCCGACCTGGGGCGCTTTCCTGCGCTGCGGCTGGCCTTCGAGGCGCTCGCGGCGGGCGGAACCGCGCCCGCGACGCTGAACGCCGCCAACGAGATCGCAGTGGCCGCGTTTCTCGCCGGCGAGCTCGAGTTCACGGGGATCGCGTCGGTCGCCGAAGAGGTGATGGCACGCGTCGCGGTGCGGCCGGGTCGGTCGCTCGAGGAGATCCGCGACGTCGATGAACAGGCCCGCCGAGCGGCGCGTCAGTGGATCGAGGAGCGCTCGCCTTGAGCCTGCCGGGAATCTTCGACGTTCTGGTTCCGTTCCTGCTCCTGCTCGGAGTGCTGATCTTCATCCACGAGCTCGGCCACTTCGCGGTGGCGAAGTGGCTCGGTGTGAAGGTCGAGAAGTTCTCGATCGGCTTCGGGCCGTCGCTCTTCGCGCGGCGCGTGGGCGAGACCGAGTACGTGGTCGCGGCGCTGCCGCTCGGCGGCTTCGTGAAGATGCTCGGCGAGGTTCCTGGCGAGGAGCTCGCCGCGGAGGACGCCGGCCGCGCGTTCAACCTGCGACCGGTCTGGCAGCGAATCGCGATCGCACTCGCCGGGCCGGTGATGAATCTGATCCTGCCGGTGTTCCTGGTCGCGGCACTGCTCATGGGCGGGGTTCCGACGATCACATCACGAGTGGCCGGAGTGCTCTCCGGCTCGGCGGCCGAGCGCGCCGGGCTGCGAGAGGGCGACCGTGTCACGGCGGTTTCGGGCGAGGCGATCTGGCGCTGGGACGAGCTGGAGACCCGCCTCCGGGCGCCCGGCGAAGCGGCGCTCGCGCTCGAGATCGAGCGCGGTGATCAGAAGCTCGGCGTCGAGCTGCTGCGCGCGCCGGCTCCCGACGGCGGATTCCAGGATCCCGGCCTCTCGTGGCACGCGCCGGTCGCGCGCGTCGGCGTTCGCGATCCGCAGGGCCCGGCCGCGCTCGCCGGCGTGCGCACGGGGGACCGGGTCACGGCGGTGAACTCCGTGCCGATCGCGAACCTCTACAGCCTGGAGCGGGTGTTGCCGACGCTCGCGCCGCCGTTCGAGCTCGAGCTCGAACGGCCGCTCGACGGCGAGACGGAGACGATCCGCGCCACGATCCGCGAGCTCCCGGGCGCGCCCGGCCTCGAGACGCTCGGCCTTGCGGCGGTGGGCGTGAAGATCGCCGGGGTCGAGCCGACCAGCCCGGCCAAGCGGGCCGGCCTGCGCTCCGGCGACGTGCTGCTGCGCGTGAACGGAGAGCTCGCCACCAGCAGCGAGGCCGTGAAGGACCTGATCTGGGGCAGCGGGGGCGCGCCTGTGACGCTCGTCCTGCAGCGCGACTTCCGCGAGATCGCGCTCGAAGCGACGCCGACCGAGCGGCCGATGATGGTGAACGGCGAGGCCGAGACTCATTGGGGGATCGGCGTGACGCTCGGCCCCTCCGACGAGGGCGCGGAGTACCGCGACGACGTGGTCCGCAATCCGCTGGTCGCGCTCGCGCGCGGCGTGCAGCGCACGGGCGAGATCCTGGTGATGATCGTCGGCGGGATCGTCCAGCTCGTGACCGGGAACGTTGGAATGAACAGCTTGTCCGGGCCGATCGGAATCGGCGAGATCGCGGCCGACGCGTACCAGGCCTCGTGGTCGCAGTTCGTCTGGCTGATGGCCGTGATCAGCGTGAATCTCGCGATCCTGAACCTGCTCCCGATTCCGGTGCTCGACGGCGGGCAGATCGTGCTCGCCGCGGCCGAGAGCATCAAGGGCAGCCCGCTTCCGGAGCGCGCGCGCGACGTCGCGCAGACCGTCGGCCTCTCGCTGATCCTGCTGCTGATGGGCGTCGCGTTCTGGAACGACATCGCGCGACACTGGTCTGGCGTGGTGAAGTTCTTCTCGACGCTGGGCTAGCCGGTCGTGCTGCTCGCGCTGGAGACGAGCGCGGAGTGCGGGTCGCTCGCGCTCTGCGAAGGCGAGGATCTGCTCGGAGAGGTGCTCCTGGACGAGGGCGAGCGCCACGCCGCGTCACTCCTGGTCTGTCTCGAGCGCCTGCTCGGCGCGCGCGGCGTCTCGCTCGACGCGGTCGATCGGATCGCGCTCGCGATCGGGCCCGGATCGTTCACCGGACTGCGCATCGGTCTTGCGACCGCGCTCGGACTCGCGTTCGGGACCGATCGACTCCTGATCCCGGTGCCCACGCTCGCGGCGCTGGCGACCCAAGGCCCGTCGGTCGGCCTGATCGCGCCGCTTCTCGACGCGCGACGGGCGGAGGTCTACGCGGGTCTGTACCGCTCGGACGGCAGCGCGCTCGCCGCCGATTCGTGCGGATCGGTCGGGGAGTTCCTCTCGCGCCTCCCACCCGACGAGCCGATCGCGCTTCTGGGAAGCGGCGTCGCGCCGCACCGCGCGGAGATCGAGGCGCGACTCGGCGCACGCGCCGTGTTCCTGCCGCCCGAATCCGGGCGCCTTCGCGCGGCGAGTGTCGGCCGGCTGGCCCTGCGGCTCGCGGCCGCGGGCGCAAGCGTGGCTCCGGAGCTCGTGGAGCTGCGCTATCTGCGCCGTGCCGAGGCCGAGGCGAAGCGCTTGGCTTTACACCCCGGCGGCGAACCCATACCCTAGCCGCGACCCCCGGACCCCGGATAAGGCCGCGGAATGCAAAGACATCTCGGCCTCCCAAGGAGTGATCGATGCGCGTGTACTACGACAAGGATGCGGACCTCGCCCGGCTCGAGGGCAAGACGGTGGCGATACTCGGCTACGGCAGTCAGGGGCACGCGCACTCGCTCAACCTGAAGGAGAGCGGCGTCGAGGTCGTGATCGGGCTGCGCCCCGGCTCCCCGACCGCGAAGAAGGCCCAGGCCGCCGGGCTTCGCGTGCTCTCGGTCGCCGACGCCGCGGCCGCGGGCGACGTGATCATGATGACGCTTCCCGACGAGACGATGGCCCAGATCTACGAGGCCGACATCCGCCCGAACCTGAAGGCGGGCAACTACCTCGCGGTCGCGCACGGCTTCAACTTCCACTTCGGCTGCATCGCGCCGCCCGAGGGCGTGAACACGTTCATGGTGGCACCCAAGGGCCCCGGCCATCTGGTCCGCGACGCGTACTCCAAGGGCGGCGGCGTGCCGTGTCTGGTCGCGGTCGATCGCGACCCGTCGGGGAACACGCTCGAGATCGGGCTCGCCTACGCCAAGGGGATCGGCGGCGGGCGCGCGGGGATCATCCAGACCACGATCCGCGAGGAGACCGAGACCGATCTCTTCGGCGAGCAGGCCGTGCTCTGCGGCGGGCTGACCGCGCTGATGCAGGCGGGCTTCGAGACGCTGATCGAGGCCGGCTACGCGCCCGAGATGGCGTACTTCGAGTGCATCCACGAGGTGAAGCTGATCGTCGATCTGATCTACGAGGGCGGGATCGCGAACATGCGCTACTCGGTCTCGAACACCGCGCGCTACGGCGATCTGACACGCGGGCCGCGCGTCGTCACGGCCGAGACGAAGGCGGAGATGAAGCGGATCCTCGGCGAGATCCAGTCCGGGCGCTTCGCCAGCGAGTGGCTGCAGGAGGCGCGAGTCGGCAAGCCCGTCTTCACCGCGCTCGGCAAGCTCGGCGAAGAGCACCCGGTCGAGAAGATCGGCAAGGAGCTGCGCGCGATGATGCCCTGGCTGCGGGAGAACCGGCTCGTCGACCGCAGTCGGAACTAGAGGTGGAGCGATGACGCAGCGCGAGGAGTCACGGGAGCGCAGGCGGCGCCGTCGCGGCGCCCGGCGCGGTCGACGCCGTGCGGTGTACCTGCTCCCGAACCTGATCACCAGCACCGGCTTCATGCTCGGCTTCTGGTCGATCACGCTCTCGATCCGCGGCGAGTTCGAGAAGGCGGCGCTCGCGATCGTGCTCGCGACCTTCTGCGACATGCTCGACGGACGCATCGCGCGCGCCACCCACTCCCAGAGCCGCTTCGGCTTCGAGTTCGACTCGCTCTCGGACCTGACGGCCTTCGGGCTCGCGCCGGCACTCCTGATGTACAACTGGATGCTCCTGCCGCTGGGGCCGCGTGGCTGGCTGATCGCGGGGCTCTTCGCGCTCTGCGCGGCGCTGCGGTTGGCGCGCTTCAACGCGCGCGCCGACGAGCCGAGCACGAAGTACTTCCAGGGCGTCGCGTCGACCTTCGCCGGCGGAATGGTCGCGGCGACGGTCTGGTTCATCGGCTGGATCGGCTACGCTCCGCCGTTTCCGCGGCCGCTCGGCGTCGTGATCACCAGCTTCTTCGCGCTGCTCGCGCTGCTGATGGTGAGCACGATCCCGTATCCGAGCCTGAAGGCGGTCAAGATCGAAGGCGCTCGCGGCTACCCGGCGCTCGTGGCGCTGATCGTGTTCGCGATCGTGGTGCTGCTGAATCACGAGCCGATGCTCTTCGGGCTCGGGCTCGCGTACGTGCTCTCGGGCCCGGTGGTCTGGTGGCTGGAGCGGCGCAAGCCTCGCAGCGCCAGCGCCGCGCTTGAGTCCGGAGCCGGTACGGGGACGGGCCATGACACCTGACCAGCGCGTGCTGATCTTCGACACGACGCTGCGCGACGGCGAGCAGTCGCCCGGCTGCAGCATGAACATCGAGGAGAAGCTGGTGCTCGCGCGCCAGCTCGAGCGGCTGGGCGTGGACGTGATCGAGGCGGGCTTCCCGATCGCCTCGGACGGCGACTTCGAGGCCGTGCGCGCCGTCGCGCAGGCGGTGCGGCGGCCGATCATCTGCGCGCTCGCGCGCACCTCGAACGAGGACGTGGACCGGGCCTGGGAGGCGTTGCGCCTGGCGGCGCACCCGCGGATCCACGTCTTCATCGCGACCTCCGAGATCCACATGCGCGACAAGCTGCGCATGAGCAAGGAGCGCGTCCTCGACGAGGTCTCGCGCGCGGTCGCGCGCGCGCGGAGCGCTTGCCCGGACGTCGAGTTCTCCTGCGAGGACGCGACCCGCTCGGACTGGGAGTTCCTGGTCGAAGTCTGCCGGCGGGCGATCGAGGCGGGCGCGCGAACGCTGAACATCCCCGACACGGTCGGCTACACCACGCCCTTCGAGTACGCGGAGCTGATCTCGCACCTGCGCCAGCGGGTGCCCGGTGCCGAGCTCGCGCGCTTCTCCGTGCACTGCCACGACGATCTCGGGCTCGCGGTCGCAAATTCGCTGGCGGCGATCCGCGCCGGCGCGCGCCAGGTCGAGTGCACCGTGAACGGGATCGGCGAGCGCGCCGGGAACACCGCGATGGAAGAGGTCGTGATGGCGCTGCGCACGCGCGGCGAGTACTTCGCGGGCTGCGACACCGGCGTGATCGGCAAGGAGATCTACCCGTCGAGCCGGCTGCTCTCGTCGGTGATCGGCGTCGCCGTGCCGCCGAACAAGGCGATCGTGGGCGACAACGCCTTCGCGCACGAGGCGGGCATCCACCAGCACGGCGTGCTCTCCAACAAGCTCACCTACGAGATCATGACACCGGAGAGCGTCGGACGGGCTTCGACCGAGCTCGTGCTCGGCAAGCACTCCGGCCGCCACGCGTTCGGCGAGCGCCTGCGCGAGCTCGGCTTCGACCCGGAGCGGATCGACTTCAATCAGGCGTTCAAGCGCTTCAAGGATCTCGCGGACGCGAAGAAGACCGTCTACAACGAGGACATCGAGGCGCTGGTGACCGATCAGCTCCTGCGCGTCGAGGAGACGGTGAAGCTGCGCAACATGCACGTCGTCTCCGGAACCTTCGCCACGCCGACCGCGACGGTCGAGATGGAGGTGAAGGGCGACGTGCGCAAGGTCGCGTCGCTGGGAACCGGGCCGGTCGACGCGATCTACAGCGCGATCGAGCAGGCGACCGGGAGCAAGCCGCGGCTTCTCAAGTACCAGGTGAGCGCGGTGACGAGCGGGATCGACGCGCAGGGAGAGGTTTCGGTGACGCTGGAAGAGGACGGAATGCGCGTGATCGGACAGGCCGCGGACACGGACGTGCTGGTCGCGTCGGCGAAGGCCTACGTGCACGCGCTGAACAAGCTCGAGCAGCGCCACAAGGTCGGCGTCGCCTCGCTGCGCGGGATCTGAGCCTTGAGCCGGATTCTGATTCTGCCGGGCGATGGCATCGGCCCCGAGGTCACGGCCGAGGCGGCTGCGGTGCTGCGTGCGGTCGCCCCCGACGTCGAGACGGAGCAGGCGCTGATCGGCGGCTGCGCGATCGATGCCGAGGGCGCGCCGCTCTCCGATGCGACCGTGGCGCGCGCGAAGGCGTGCGGACTGGTCTTGCTCGGCGCGGTCGGGGGGCCGAAGTGGGACGCGCTCGCGCCGGCGCTTCGTCCCGAACGCGGGCTGCTGCGCATCCGCAAGGAGCTCGGTCTCTACGCGAATCTGCGCCCCGCCGCGGTTCTGCCGGCGCTCGCCGACGCCAGCCCGCTGAAGCGCGCTTGCGTGGACGGCGTCGATCTCGTGGTCGTGCGCGAGCTGACCGGCGGGATCTACTACGGCGAGCCGCGTGGCCGCGCCGACATTGGTGGAGTGCGGCGCGCGCTGAACACGGAGGTCTACGACGAGCACGAGGTCGCGCGGATCGCGCGGGTCGCGTTCCGCACCGCGCGCGGGCGCAAGAAACTCGTGACGAACATCCACAAGGCCAACGTGCTCGAGGTCTGCGCGTTCTGGAACGAGATCGTCGAGGAGGTCGCGCGCGAGTTCCCGGACGTCGCACTCGAGCACCAGCTCGTCGATTCCGCGGCGATGGTGCTGCTCCGCGACGCACCGCGCTTCGACGTCCTGCTCTGCCCGAACATGTTCGGCGACATCCTGTCCGACGAGGCGGCGATGATCACCGGATCCCTGGGCATGCTTCCCTCGGCCAGCCTCGGCGACGAGGGCCGCGGACTCTTCGAGCCGATCCACGGCAGCGCGCCCGACATCGCCGGACAGGACAAGGCGAACCCGCTCGCCGCGATCCTCTCCGTCGCCATGCTGCTCGAGCACGGGCTCGCGCGAGCTGAAGCGGCCGCGAGCGTGCGGCGGGCGGTCGAGGTCGTGCTCGACAAGGGCTACCGCACCGGCGATCTCGGCGCGGGACCTGGCCACACGCTGGTCGGCACGCGCGAGATGGGCCGGCAGGTCCGCGAGGCGCTGCGCTGATGGCGAGCCCCTCGCTGCGCGTGGCCGTGCTCGGGGCGACCGGCGCCGTCGGCGCCGAGATCCTCCAGGTTCTCGACGAGCGGCGCTTTCCCGTGGCCGAGCTGATCGCCTGCGCCTCGGCCGACTCCGAGGGCGACGAGCTCGAGTTCCGCGGCAGCTCGGTGAAGATCAGCCGCCCGCGCGGCGAGCAGCTCGCCGTCTGTGACCTCGTGCTCAGCGCCGCACCCGGGCTGCTCTCCGGCCTGCTGCCGGCGCTGCGGCGCGGACGCGCGAGCGTGATCGACGTGACCGGCTCGCTCGAGTCCGACCCCGAGATCCCGCTCTGGCTGCCGCCGCTCTGGACGCTTCCCGAGGGCCCGCCGCGCCCGCGCTTCGTCGCCGTCCCGCGCGGGATCGCCACCGGTATCGCGCTCGCGCTCGCGCCGTTTGGCGCTGCGGGACTGCTGCGTCGAGTCACCGGGGTCACGCTCGAGTCGGCGTCGGGTGCGGGAATCGCCGGAGTCGGGGAGCTGACCGATCACACGGTTCAGGTCCTGAATCGAATGAGTGGTGAGCGCTCGGAATCCGAAGTCTTCCCGCAGTCACTCGCCTTCGACTGTCTGCCGCAGATCGGGACGCTGGAGCCCGACGGCGAGACGAGCGAAGAGCTCCGACTGCGCGCGGTTCTGCGCCGCCTGCTTCGCGCCCCGGATCTCTCGATCGAGCTCACGCGGGTGCGGATTCCGACGCTCGGCGGGAGTCTGGCGGCGGTCCACGCGGAGCTCGCGAGGCCCGTCGACGCGGACGAAGCCGCCAGGCTCTGGAAGGCGCAGCCGGGAATCGGCCTGCTCGGCGACGACGAGCTGCCGACGCCGCGAGGCTCGCTCGGCCACGACGATACCGCGGTCGGGCGCGTTCGCGCCGCGGGCGGCCGGCTCGCCTTCGTGGTCGCGCTGAACGATCTGCGCCTCGGCGCAGCGCTCGGAGTCGTGGGCGCGGCCGAGGCACTCACCCGCTAGGCGTGCGGCGACTTCGCCTGGTCCTCGAGTACGAGGGCACCGACTTCGCGGGCTTCCAGGTCCAGCCGGGAAGGCGGAGCGTGCAGGGCGTGGTCGAGCAGGCGCTGCGGGAGATCACCGGCGAGTCGCGGCGGATCGTGCCCGCGGGGCGTACCGACGCGGGCGTCCACGCGCGAGCGCAGGTCGCGCACGTGGACAGCGAGTCGCGTCTGTCCGCCGACGAGCTCGTGCGCGCCCTGAACGCGCGTCTGCCGGCGGACGTCGCCGTGACCGATCTCGCGATCGCTGCCCCCGATTTCCACGCGCGGAAATCCGCGACCGGCAAGCTCTACGCCTACCGGATCCTGAACCGGGCCGACCCGAGCGCGCTTCGCGCCCGCTACAGCTGGCACGTACGCGGCGCTCTCGACGTCGCGAGCATGCAGCGAGCCGCGATCCAGCTGGTCGGGAGCCACGATTTCAGCGCCTTCCGCACCGCGCCGGGCGGCCCGCCCGAGCACGAACGGCCGCGCCGGACCCTCTACCGGGTCGAGGTGCTGCGAACGGACGACGACGAGGTCCGGCTCGAGATCCTGGGCCGGAGCTTCCTGCGCCAGATGGTCCGGAACCTGGTCGGGACGCTGGTCGAGATCGGGCAGGGCAGGCGTCCCGCCGCGGAGCTCGCGGCGATCCTGGCCTCGTGCGACCGCAGCCGCGCCGCCCAGGCGGCCCCGGCCCACGGCCTGTGCCTGGAGCGCGTGCTCTACGACGAGGATCCGGCTTGACCCGAAGGACTCGATCGAGTATCCCATGGCCGCTCGCGAGCCCGAGGGGAACTCCTTGCCCAATCCCAAGAATCCGACCCGAAGCATCGGCGAGGCCGAGGTCGTGCGGCGCTGGTACGTCGCCGACGCGGCCGATCAGGTGCTCGGACGCTTTGCCTCCCACCTGGCCACGATCCTGCGCGGCAAGCACAAGCCGACCTACACGCCGCACGTCGATGGCGGTGACTTCGTCGTGGTGGTGAACGCCAAGGACGTGCGGGTCACCGGCCGCAAGCTCGAGAAGAAGGAGTACGTGCGGCACTCCGGCTACGCCGGCGGGCTGCGCACGACGACCGTCGGGCGGATGCTGGAAACCCATCCCGACCGCGTCCTGCGCGCGGCCGTGAAGGGCATGCTGCCGAAGGGGCCGCTCGGCCGGCGCATGATCTCCAAGCTCAAGATCTACCCCGGCGCGACGCACCCTCACGCCGCGCAATCCCCGCAGCCCCTGGAGATCCGCCGATGACGATGGCGCGCCAGTCCTCCCGCTTCTACGCCACCGGGCGCCGCAAGAGCGCCACCGCGCGCGTCTTCATCCGCCTCGGTACCGGCGACGTGAAGATCAACCACCGCACCGCCGAGGACTACTTCCCGCGCGAGATCCTGCGCATGCACTTCCTCGAGCCGCTGCGCGCGGTCGAGCACATGGGCAACTTCGACATGTTCATCACCGTGAAGGGCGGCGGCGACACCGGCCAGGCCGGCGCCATCCGGCACGGAATCGCGCGGGCGCTGCAGAAGTACGACCCGACGCTGCGCCCGACGCTGAAGCGCGCCGGCCTGCTCACGCGCGACGCGCGCGAGAAAGAGCGCAAGAAGTACGGCCAGAAGGGGGCGCGCGCCCGCTTCCAGTACTCGAAGCGGTAGACGCGGACCCGAAGCGGTGTCGATCACCGCGATCATTCCCGCGCGCTACGCCGCGACGCGCTTTCCCGGCAAGCCGCTCTTTCCGCTGGCCGGCAAGCCGATGATCCTGCACGTCGCCGAGCGAGTCGCGGCCGCGTGCGCGCGGGGCGTCGTCGACCGCTTCCTGGTCGCGACCGACGACCGGCGCATCGCCGAGGTCGTCGAGCGGGCCGGCTTCGAGGTGCGCATGACCTCGCCCGACCACCCCACCGGCACCGACCGCCTGGCCGAGGTCGCCGCGGGTCTTTCCGACGAGATCGTCTGCAACGTGCAGGGCGACGAGCCGCTGATCGAGGCCGAGACGATCGCCGCCCTGGTCGCTCCGCTGCGCGCCGACCCCGGGCTGATGATGGGGACGCTCAAGACCGCGCTCGACCGGCCGGAGGACCGCTTCGATCCCAACCGCGGCAAGGTGGTCGTCGACGCGCGCGACCGTGCGCTCACCTTCACGCGGCTTCCGATCATCGCCGACGTCCCCCCCGAGGTGCGCTACTTCAACCGGGCGCGCGTCGAGGCCGAGCACGCGCGGCGCGGCCTGACCGTCTGGAGCGACATCGGCGTCTACGCGTACCGGCGCGAGTTCCTGCTGCGCTACGCGCGCCTGCCGCGCACCGAGTTCGAGCAGGCGGAGCGGCTGGAGCAGCTCCGCGCGCTGGAGCACGGCTACGAGATCGCCGTCCCGACCGTCGCCCACCGCGCGCTCGAGGTGGACACCCCCGAGGACGTCGAGCGCGTCGAGAAGGCGCTGCGCGAGTCCGCGCACTGATCTTCGGCCCGGAGGCTTTACGCCGGGCGGTTCCTGTCGTATTTGTCGGATGGCCCGTGCCCCCAAGCCGGAGCGCTGCAATGAAACGCGAGACCAAGTTCATCTTCGTGACCGGGGGGGTGCTGTCGTCGCTCGGCAAAGGCCTGTCCTCGGCCGCGATCGGCGCGCTGCTCGAGGCGCGCGGCCTGCGGGTCAACTTCCTCAAGCTCGACCCCTACCTGAACGTCGACCCCGGGACGATGAACCCGCTCCAGCACGGCGAGGTCTACGTCACCAACGACGGCGCCGAAACCGACCTGGATCTCGGCCACTACGAGCGCTTCACCCACGCCACGCTGACGCGGCAGAACAACCTGACCGCCGGACGCGTGTACGAGCGCGTGATCCAGAAGGAGCGCGACGGCGAGTACCTGGGCGCGACCGTGCAGGTGATCCCTCACGTCACCGACGCGATCAAGGCGCACGTGATGTCACTCGCGGGCGAAGGCACGGACGTTCTGATCGTCGAGGTCGGCGGAACGGTCGGCGACATCGAGTCGCTGCCGTTCCTGGAGGCGATCCGGCAGATGCGCTCCGACGTCGGGCGCGAGAACGTGCTCTACATCCACATCGCGCTGGTGCCGTACGTCGCGACCGCGGGCGAGCTCAAGACCAAGCCGGTGCAGCACAGCGTGAAGGAGCTCCGCTCGATCGGAATCGCGCCCGAGATCCTGCTCTGCCGCACCGACCGCTACCTGCCGCGCTCGGTGAAGAGCAAGCTCGCCCTGTTCTGCGACGTCGACGAGGAGGCCGTGATCACGGCCAAGGACGTCGACACGATCTACGAGCTGCCGCTGGTCTTCCACAGCGAGGGGCTCGACGACGCGATCGTCCAGAAGCTGAACATCTGGACCGGCCAGCCGAATCTGGAGCGCTGGGAGCGCGTGGTCGCGGTGCTGAAGAATCCCGAGCAGCGCGTCCGGATCGCGATGGTCGGCAAGTACACCGACCTGACCGAGTCCTACAAGAGCCTGAACGAGGCGCTCGCGCACGCGGGCATCGCGCACGGGGCGGTGGTCGAGATCGAGTACGTCGACTCCGACAAGCTCGAGGGCAGCGCGCTCGACGCGATCACCACCGTCGACGGCATCCTCGTCCCGCACGGCTTCGGCGGGCGCGGCGCCGAGGGAAAGATCCAGGCGATCCAGCACGCGCGCGAGCACGAGATCCCGTACTTCGGCATCTGCTACGGCCTGCAGATGGCGGTGATCGAGGCGGCGCGGAATCTCGCGGGCCTCTCCGGCGCGAACTCGACCGAGGTCGACCCCAAGACGCCGCACCCGGTGATCGACTTCATGCCCGGCCAGAGCGCGCGCGCCGCGACGGGCGGATCGATGCGCCTCGGCGCGTACCCGTGCAAGGTCGCCCCCGACACGATCGCCGCGCGCGCCTACGGCAAGAGCGAGATCTCCGAGCGCCACCGCCACCGCTACGAGGTGAACCCGGCCTACCACGGGCGCCTGACCGACGCGGGCCTCGCGATCTCCGGAATGTCCCCGGACGGAAAGCTCGTCGAGATCGTCGAGCTCCCGGACCACCCGTGGTTCCTGGCCTGCCAGTTCCACCCCGAGTTCCAGTCGACGCCGTTCGAGCCGCACCCGCTGTTCCGCTCGTTCGTCGGAGCGGCGGTGCGCCGGCACGCCGGGGGTTCTGCGGGAACGCGTGATAAGCTCCCGGCTCCAGGGCGATTAACTCAGCGGTAGAGTACTACCTTCACACGGTAGGAGCCCCGAGTTCGAATCTCGGATCGCCCACCATTCCCGACCCAGTAGCTCAGCTGGATAGAGCGTCTGCCTCCGGAGCAGAAGGTCGCAGGTTCGAATCCTGCCTGGGTCGCCACACTTCCGCGATTCGGAGCGCCGCGCGTGGTGCCACTGTGGTGCCAACTTCCGAGAGCGCCCTCGGCAAGCCGCCGAGCACCGAGTTGAACACGGCCGCGGACAGGGCGTGCGCGTAGCGGTCGAGCTTCATCGCTGCGGACGAGTGCCCGAGTCGCGCCGAGACGGCCTTCACGTTCACGCCCTCGTGCAGGAGCAGCGCCGTGTGCGAGTGGCGCAGGTCGTAGAGGCGGATCGCCGTCGACAGCCCCGCGGCCTCGAGCGCCGGCTCGAAGTAGCGATTGATGACGTTCCGGGAGTCGAGCGGGCCGCCGAGGTCGTTCGCGAAGACGAGATCGGCGTCCCGGTCGTACTTCGGCCCTGCCTCGAGGATCGTCTGCGCCTGGCTGGCCCGGTGAGCGCGCAGCGACTCGATCAGATTCGCGGCGAGTCCCAGCGTGCGCCGGCTGCTCCGGGTCTTCGCCTGCTCGACGATCTGAATCCCCCCGGCTTTTCCGGAAGCTCTGCCGTGTCCTGAGGTTGATGGAGGGGAAAGCCTGGATTCAGCTGTCATGATCGCAATAGGAGGGCGACATGGCGCCTAGGAGCCTGACCCGAGAGTGAGTGCCGGGGCGCGCCGGATGGGGGTCTCCTCAGCGGTGCCCGGCACAGCCGACCGCTTCGTCGACCCCCATCCGGCGCACTCCTCCGCCCACGACACGCCGACG
>Ga0194120_10003761_pt1 | contig 24271 bp, 21 predicted proteins | sample TA2MahCa65mmetaG_FD_148642 | JGI IMG/M metagenome (GOLD analysis project Ga0194120, IMG submission 148642) | Freshwater microbial communities from Lake Tanganyika, Tanzania - TA2015019 Mahale Deep Cast 65m | ecosystem: Environmental > Aquatic > Freshwater > Lake | place: Tanzania: Lake... | reverse complement strand
TGCCAGCACCTTCGCTGACCTCAAAACCACTGCGCGCAATCGGCTGTGCTCCATGCAACGCCGCCCGAGCCTGATCCGCGCCTTCTGGCAACAGGCTGAACTGCCATTGTGAAACTGTCAGGCATTTATGCAAGGCTCAATAAGGTCGCAATTTGCGACCATAGAAACCGGGCGGGGACATCACTCAAAGTATCCACCCCTGGCCTTCACCGAGCATGGCGCAATCATGAATGCGGCGCTGGCGCGCAAGTTGGCCGACCTCGAACGATCAACCTGACGATCGGCTGGTTGCCGCGGCAGCAATCGGTGATCCCCGTCAAGAATCCGCGCGCGGCTCCGGTGTTATGTCCGGATCGGGTGGACAGGCCATGCACGTCTCCCGACGCTCCGCCTTCCTATGAAGAAGACCAACCGCCTGCACCTGTTCCACCCCTTCCTGCTCCTGCTCGGTTGGCTCGCGCTGGGCGCAGCGCCGGCACTGGCCGGCGATCCGCCGGCTGAGATCCTGATCCGCCGCGGTGCCGTTGCCGATCACGAGCTGCCGCCACAGGCGGCGCGCGGCAGCGGCATCGCTGGCGACCTGAACGCGGCGGCGCTCTCCGCGCTGCGGCTGCGGCTCGATCTGGCCGATGGGCGCGTGCTGGTGGCCGAGCGGCAGCGCGAGCTGCGCGATGCGCGGCGCGGCGAGGCCTGGGTCGGAGCGTTCCAGCACGCGCCGGGCAGCCTGCTGGTGCTCAGCCGCTGGCAGGGCGCGGTCACCGGTTTCTTCCACGAAGGCGCTGACGTCTACGAAATCGCACCGGGCCGCGGCGGGCGGCATCTGCTGTACCGCGTTGATGAGTCGCGGCTGCCGCCGGTCGGTCCGCTGCAGTTCCCGCCGCCGGATGCCTTCGCGGGCGACGACGGCGGCACGGTCCCCGATGCCACCGCCACCGCCGGCGGCGACGGCATCGTGCAGGACCTTCTGGTCCTGTACACACCGGCTGCGCGCACGCGCTACCAGAGCTCGGGCGGCGTCGAATCACGCATCGTGTCGGCCATCGCCGCCGCGAACCAGGCCTATGCGAACAGCGGCCTCGCGCTGAGCCTGAACCTCGTGCACATGGCCGAGACGCAGTACGTCGAGACCGGCGACATGAGTCAGGCGCTGTCGGCGCTGCGCCAGAACGGCGACGGCGTCATGGACGAGGCACACGCGCTGCGCGACCAGTATGGCGCCGATCTGGTCGCGCTGGTCGACGAGGATGGCAACTACTGCGGCATCGGTTACGTGATGACCTCGGTCAGCACCAGCTTCGCCGGCTACGCTTTCAGCGTGACCGCGTCGAACTGCCTGTCCGGTCAGACGCTGGCGCACGAAGTCGGTCATAACCAGGGCAACATGCACAACCGCGAGGATTCCAGCAATGCCGGCGCCTATCCGTACTCGTACGGTTACCGCCGCTGTGTCACCGACGGCACTGGTTTCCGCACGGTCATGTCCTATAGCTGCACCGGCGCCCCGCGCGTCAATTATTTCGCCAATCCGAACGTCTATTACAACGGTTACGCGACCGGCATCTCCTACGAACTCGACCCGGCCAATTCGGCCGAGGCCGCGCGCTCGATGGGCAACACCGCGGCGACCGTCGCCGCGTTCCGTCAGGGCGCTGCGACCGAGGTGCCGGTCGCACCATCAGCGCTGGCGGCAACGCCGGTCTCGGCCGCGCGCGTGGATCTGCAATGGAGTGACAACTCCAGTACCGAGACCGGATTCATCGTCGAACGCTCGGGCAACGGCGTGGACTACAGCCAGATCGCCGCGCTCGGTGCCAACGTGACCGGCTACAGCGACAACGGCGTTACGGCGCTGACGAACTACTGGTACCGGGTGCGCGCGTGGAATTCGGTCGGCAACTCGGCGCCCTCGAATGTCGCGACGGTGACGACTCCGGACCTGCCGCCCGCGGCGCCGGCCAACGTGACCGCGGCGGTCGCGGGCGCCCAGGTCACGGTCGGCTGGAGCGACCTGTCCGGCAACGAGACTCGCTTCGAGATCGGACGCGAGAGCTATAACTCAAAGAACCGGCGTTGGAGCAGCATGACCGTCGTCGGTACGGCCGCGGCGAACGCGACCTCGTGGGTCGAGAGCCCGGCCAGTGGTACGTACCGGTACAGCGTCCGCGCGGTCAATGGCGGCGGCTCATCGGCGTGGGTCGGGCCGTCGGCCGCGGTGACGGTGGCGGGCTCCGGCGGCGGCAAGGGCCGGAACAAGTAGCCCTCGCACCGGTGCATTTCTGGCCATAGACGCGCACTGATCGGCTCATCGCCGCCGGTGTCGCACGGCAGGCTGGCGCCATGGCCGTCCTGCCTGCCGTCGCATCACTGTGCGCCTCCGGGCGCACACGCGCGCTGCGCGAGCGGCTCGCCGCACTCGTGCACGGGCTGTTCCCGCCCACCTGCTACCTGTGCCTCGATCCGGGCCAGCCCCCGGCGCTGGATCTGTGCCTGGCCTGCGAGCAGGAACTGCCGTGGCTCGGCTGCTGCTGCGCCGTCTGCGCGATGCCGACCCCGCAGGCCGTCGAGCGCTGCGCGCGCTGTGACGCCGCGCCGCACCTGTTCGACGCGGCCTGCGTAGCCTGCCGTTACGAGTACCCGGTGATCGAACTGATCCACCGGATGAAGTACCGCGGTGAGCTGGCGCTCGCCCGGGTTCTCGGTACGGTGCTCGGACACCGGCTGGTCACGCGCGTCGGGCCACGGCCGGAGCTGGTGATCCCGGTGCCGCTGCACGTGGCCCGCGAGCGCGAGCGCGGCTTCAACCAGGCGCGCGAGCTGGCGCGCTATGCCGTGCGGGAGCTCGGCCTGCCGCTCGCCGACGGGCTGGTGCGCCGCCTGCGGGTCACGGCCGAACAGGCAGCGCTGCCGGCCGCTGAGCGCCAGGCCAACCTGCGCGGCGCCTTTGTCGCCGGAGCGGAAGTGGCCGGCCGGAACGTGGCGATCGTCGATGACGTGCTGACCACCGGTGCGACCGCCGACGCGCTGGCGGCCGCGCTCTTCGCCGCGGGTGCGCACCGGGTCGAGGTCTGGGCGGTGGCCCGAGCCATCGGCTACCCGCCGGCGCCAGCCGTTCAGTCGTACAGGTAGTCGAGCGCGAGGCCGATGAAGACGGCCATGCCGAAATAGTGATTGTTGAGGAAGGCGGCGAAGCAGCCGGCGCGCTCGCGCCGGCGGATCAGCCACTGCTGCCACAGGAAGAACAGCGCACCGGCGGCGAGGCCCGCCCGGTACCATGCGCCGCGTCCGGCTTCATCGCCGGCCAGCCACAGCGCCAGCAGCACCATGCCCTGCATGATGCCGATGATCACGCGGTCGGCGTCGCCGAACAGGATCGCCGTGGACTTGACCCCGATCTTCAGGTCCTCGTCGCGGTCGACCATCGCGTACATCGTGTCGTACAGCGCGGCCCACAGCACGACGGCGACGAACAGCAGCCAGGCGATCCGCGGCACGGCCCCGGTCTGGGCGGCGAAGGCCATTGGGATCGACCAGCCGAAGGCCACGCCCATGTAGAACTGCGGCACGTGCACGACGCGCTTGAGCCACGGATAGGTCACCGCGATCAAACCGCCCGCCGCCGCATACAACCGCGCCAGCGGCTCGAGCTGCAGCGCGAGCCACACCGCGATCAGTCCCAGGGCGACGAACACGCCGAGGGCTTCGGCCGGGGCGATGCGCCGTGCCGCCAGCGGCCGGTCGAGCGTGCGCTCGACGTGCGGGTCGAAATCGCGATCGGCGTAGTCGTTGATCGCGCACCCCGCCGAGCGCATGACGACGACTCCGGCGACGAAGATCAGCAGCAACCGCTCATCGGGATGGCCGGTGCCCGCGATCCACAGCGCCCACAGCGCCGGCCACAGCAGCAGCCAGATGCCGATCGGCCGGTGCAGGCGCACCAGCTCGGCGTATTCGCGCAGCGTCCGGCCGAGCGCCAGGCCCGAATGCCGGACCGCGGTCCGGGTCTGCCAGCGCGGCTTGTACTGCGGGTCGCGCGGCGGCCGGCGCGGCGGGGCCGGGCGCAGGGGTTCCTGTTGCTGGATCCGGGCGCTGGAGCGCATGGCCTATACCTTGCCGTAACGGCTGCCGGCGCCGATCCAGCGCCGCGTCAGCGGGGCAATGTTAGCTCGATGCGCGGCCAGCATCACGTCCGCCGCATCGCGCACGCGCGGCAGCAGGTCCGCGTCGCGCAGCAGATCGGCGACCCGGAGCTGCAGCAGCCCGGCCTGGCGCGTGCCGAGCAGCTCCCCGGGGCCGCGCAGCTCGAGGTCGCGGCGGGCGATTTCGAAACCGTCGTTGGTCGCGCGCATCACGCCGAGCCGCTCGCGCGCCAGCCGTGACAGCGGCGCGTGATACAGCAGCACGCAGGTGCTGACCTCGGCGCCGCGGCCGACCCGGCCGCGCAACTGGTGAAGCTGGGCGAGGCCCATGCGCTCGGCATTCTCGATGACCATCAGGCTCGCATTCGGCACATCCACGCCGACCTCGATGACCGTGGTGGCAACGAGCAGGCGGATCTCGCCGGCCCGGAACCGGGCCATGGTCGGTTCCTTCGCCGCGGCCGGCATGCGTCCGTGCACGAGACCGATGCTCAGTTCCGGCAGGGCCGCCGCCAGCGCCGCAGTGGTGTCCTCGGCGGCCTGGGCCTCGAGCAGCTCGGATTCCTCGATCAGTGGACAGACCCAGTAGGCCTGCCGCCCGGCCAGGCAGGCGCGACGGATCCGGGCGACGACGTCATTGCGCCGCGTGTCCGGCAACACGACCGTGCGTACCGGCGTCCGTCCGGGCGGCAGCTCGTCGATCACCGAAATGTCGAGATCGGCATAGGCGGTCATCGCCAGCGTCCGCGGGATCGGCGTGGCGGTCATGATGAGCTGGTGCGGCAGCCGGCCACCCGCCACACCCTTGTCACGCAGCGCGAGGCGTTGCTGCACGCCGAAGCGCTGTTGCTCGTCGACGATCACGAGCGCGAGGCGGGCAAAGCGGATGCGCTCCTGGAACAGCGCGTGCGTACCGATCACGAATGGGTGACTGCCGGCCGCGATTGCGGCGCCGGCGGCGTGGCGCGCGCGGCCGGTGAGCCGCGCGGTCAGCAGCAGCGTGTCGAGGCCGAGCGGCCGCAGCCAGTGCGAGAAATTGCGCGCGTGCTGTTCGGCCAGCAGTTCGGTCGGCGCCATCAGCGCGACCTGACAGCCGGCCTCGATGGCGGCGAGCGCCGCGTGCGCGGCGACCACGGTCTTGCCCGAGCCGACGTCGCCCTGCACCAGTCGCAGCATCGGGCGGCCGCCGGCCAGGTCGGTGTCGATCTCGCGGATGACGCGTTGCTGCGCCGCGGTCAGCGCGAATTCCAGTCCGGCGCGCAGGCGCGCGGCCAGCGCGCCGGGGACGCGGATCTCCCAACCCGGGTCGCGGCATACCTCCTCGCGCAGCACGCGCAGCGCAAGCTGCTGCGCGAGCAGTTCCTCGAAGGCGAGACGCCGCTGGGCCGGATGGCGGCCCGCCTGCAGCAGCCCGAGCTCGGCATCCGGCGGCGGCCGATGCAGGTATTCGAGCGCGGCACGCAGGTCCGGCAGCTCGCCGTCGCGCCACAGTCCGGGTGGCAGCCAGTCGACCAGCGGCTCCTGTGCCAGCGCGCCCAAGGCCTGCGCCGTCAGTACCCGCAGCCGGCCCTGCTGCACGCCCTCGGTCGCCGGGTACACGGGCGTCAGCGCGCCTTCGACGGCCTGTGCATCCGGGCAATCCGCCAGCCGGTATTCCGGATGCACCATTTCGGCGCCGAGCGGCCCGCGCCGGACCTCGCCGAAGCAGCGCAGCCGGGTGCCGCGCGTAAGCTGCTGCTGCTGCGCGGCGTTGAAGTGAAAGAAGCGCAGCGTCAGGAAGCCAGTGCCGTCGGCGAGGCGCAGCAGCAGCATGCGCCGGCCGCGGAACACGACCTCGGCGAGTTCGACCGTACCGGCGACCGCGGCGCGCATGCCGGCGCGGAGCGTGCCGATCGGCACGAGCCGCGTGCGGTCCTCGTAGCGGATCGGCAGCAGGAACAGCAGATCCTGGACGGTCTCGACGCCCAGCCGGGCGAGCCGCTGCGCCAGGGCGCGCCCGACGCCGCTCTGCGCCGTGACCGGCCTGGACTCGAGGCTCACGGCACCAGGATGCAGTCGACCTCGATCGCGGCACCGCGCGGCAGCGCGGCCACGCCGATCGTCACCCGGGCCGGATACGGCTCACGGAAATACTCGCTCATCACGCGGTTGACCGTGGCGAACTGCCCGAGATCGGTCAGATAGATGGTGACCCGCACGGCGCCCGCCAGGCTCGAGCCCGCAGCGCTGGCCACCGCGGCCAGGTTGTCGAACACGCGCCGTGCCTGGGCTTCGAAGTCCCCGCCGACCAGCTCGCCGGTGGCCGGATCGAGCGGAATCTGGCCGGACAGCCAGACCGCGCCGCCGGCGGCGACGGCCTGCGAATACGGGCCAATGGCCCGCGGGGCCTGTTCGGAATGAATGATACGGCGGCTCACGCAAGACTCCTTTCGACCTTGATGACATCCGGCATCGCGCGGATCTCGCGCATCAGCCGGCTGAGATGGGCATGATCGTGCACCTGTACCTCGAACAGCAGCGTCGACAGCTCGCCCTGCTGCGCATCGACGTTGACATGGCTGATATTGCTCTGTTCGGCCGCGATCCGGGTCGCGACCTCGGCGAGGATGCCGACGCGGTTGCGGGCTTCGACCCGCAGGCCGGCGCAGAACAGGCGCTGCTGGTCCTTCTGCCACACGGCCGGGATCCACTTGTCCGGCTGCTTGCCGAAGGCGGTGACGTTGGCGCACTTCTCGCGATGGATCACCACGCCGCGGCCGCTCGACAGGAACGCGACGATCGGATCGAACGGGATCGGGAAGCAGCAGCGGGCGTAACTGACCACCAGCCCCTCGGTGCCGGCGATCGCCAGCGGCTGCGGTGTGCCGCTGCCCTCCGGGTCGGTGCCGGCTGGCAGCAGGCGGCGCGCGATCAGCGGCGCGAAGCGCTCGCCGAGCCCGATCTTCTCGAGCAGCTCGCGGCCATCGCGCAGCGCCAGCGTCTGCGCGGCCCGGTCGAGGTGGCCCTCCGGCAGTGCGCGCAGCGAAAGCTGGAATTCCTCCAGCGCCTGATTCAGCATCCGCGCGCCGAGCTGGGCGGCTTCATTACGCTGCAGGCCGCGCAGGTACAGCCGGATGGCGGCCCGGGCCTTGGCGGTCACGACGAAGCCCGCCCAGGCCGGGTTCGGCTGTGCGCCCCTGGCGGTGACGATCTCGACCGTCTGCCCGTTGCGCAGCACGGTGCGCAGCGGCACCATGCGCCGGTCGATGCGGGCGGCGACGCAGCGCTGGCCGACGCCGGTGTGTACCGCATAGGCGAAGTCCACGCAGGTCGCGCCGCGCGGCAGGCGCATGATGTCGCCCTTCGGCGTGAACACGTAGACCTTGTCCGGGAACAGGTCCACCTTGACGCTCTCGAGCAGTTCCTCGGCCGAACCGGTCGCGCCTTCATGCAACTGCATGACGCCCTGCAGCCATTCGCGCGCGCGGGCCTGCTGCGCCTGGCCGTTGTGCTCGCCGCTCTTGTACTGCCAGTGCGCGGCGATGCCGGATTCGGCCATCCGGTGCATGTCCTCGGTGCGGATCTGCACCTCGATCGGCATGCTGTTCGGGCCGAACAGTGTCGTGTGCAGCGACTGATAGCCGTTGACGCGCGGAATCGCGATGTAGTCCTTGAACCGGCCCGGCATCGGCTTGTACAGGCCGTGCACGAGGCCGAGCACCCGGTAGCACTCGTCGATGCTGCCGACGACGATGCGCAGGCCGAACACGTCGATGACCTGGGCCAGCGGCAGCTTCTTGCGGCGCATCTTGGTGTAAGTGCTATACAGGTGCTTCTCGCGGGCCTCGACCTGGCCGCTGATGCTGGCATCGGCCAGCGCCTTGCGCAGCGCCTTGACGATCTTCGGCAGGAACTCGCGCTGGTTGCCGCGTGCGCGCCGCAGCTCCCGTTCGATCACCCGGTAGCGCTGCGGGTACAGCGTATGGAAGCCGAGGTCTTCGAGTTCCAGCTTCAGCGAGTGGATGCCGAGGCGGTTGGCGATCGGCGCATAGATATCGAGGGTCTCGCGGGCGATCGTGCGGCGCTTGGCGGGCGGCATTGCCTCCAGCGTGCGCATGTTGTGCGTGCGGTCGGCGAGCTTGACCATGATCACGCGGATGTCCCGCACCATCGCCAGGATCATCTTGCGGAAGCTCTCGGCCTGGGCCTCCTTGCGGCTCTTGAACTGGACCTGGTCGAGCTTGGTGACCCCGTCGACCAGATCCGCGACCTCGTCGCCGAAGCGTTCGCGGACCTCGACCGCGGAGGACGGCGTGTCCTCGACGACGTCGTGCAGCATCGCGGCGGTCAGGGTCGGACCGTCCATGTGCAGGTCGGCGAGGATGTCCGCCACGGCGATCGGGTGGGTGATATAGGCCTCGCCGGACTGGCGTTTCTGGCCGCGGTGCGCCGCCGCCGCGTAGTCATGCGCGGCGCGCACGCGCTCGGTCTCGGCGGCGGGGAGGTAGGCCTCGACCTTGGCTGTCAGTTGCGCGATGCCCGGGGCGCGCCTCTCGCCCGGCAGCAGCCCGAGGATGGAGGACGCATAGTTCATTGGGCGCGCGCGCCCGGCGTCAGTCTCCCAGGCCGAGCTGCGGAGCGCGGAAGTCGGCGGCGAAGTCGAGCGGGTTCTCCGGAATCGGTTCCGGTTCCGGCTCCGGCTCCGGCTCGTTCAGCAGGTCGATCGTGACCTTGCCTTCCGCGATCTCGCGCAGCGCCACCACCGTGGGCTTGTCGTTCTCCCATTCGACGCGTGCCTCGGCGCCGTTGGCGAGCTGGCGGGAACGCCGCGCGGCGAGCATGACGAGGTCGAACAGGTTGTCGACGTTGTGCAGGCAGTCTTCGACGGTGATGCGGGCCATGGGAAAAGACCGGTATTTCAGGCAGATGGGCCGTATAGGATAGCCGATGCGCCACCGGCCGGCCAGCGCCGGACTCAGCTCTGACGCAGGCTTCCGACCGGTCAATCGCTCCGTGGTGCGCGGCGGTCCCTGCCGGTGCGCCGCTCGACCTTGACCTGGGCCTGTTGACGGAACGCATCCACCTCGTCGGCCCGGCGGCCGCCGGCGCGACGATCGTCATGATGCTGATACGTGCAGCGGCAGCTCCCGGGGCACGTACACTCCGGCAGCGGCACCTTGGGTGCCTCCCGGGACAACCAGCGGCGCGCTTTGCCAGAAACCGCTGCCTTGCAGGCGTTGGGCCCGGGCCGTACCGAGACCGCATGCCAGCGGCGGTCGGCCGCCGCCTTACCTCGTCCTGTGCTGGGTGTTCCTGTCCGGGGTGTTCCGGCCATCAGCCTCTCTCCGTACTGTCTCCATGCTACCCGAGAAAGCCAGCGCTGCAACGATTCCCGGGCCCACGATTCCCGGGCCCATTCCAGCTCAGCCGGCGGTTTGCAGCAGCTCCGTCACGAAAGCCTCCAGTCCCGGACGATCGCGCCGGCTGGCCTCGCCCCGGCCGGCGACGATGGACTCCAGCTCGCCGACCGCCGTGGCGAAATCCCGGTTGACGACCACATAGTCGAATTCGGCCCAGTGCGACAGGTCCGCAACCGACTCGCTGAGGCGCCGCGCGATCACTTCCGGACTGTCAGTACCGCGCCCGCGCAGCCGTTGTGCCAGTTCAGCGCGGGACGGCGGCAGGATGAAAATCTGCACCGCTTCCGGCAATCGTTGTCGGACCTGGCGGGCGCCCTGCCAGTCGATCTCGAGGACCAGATCCAGGCCGGCCGCCAGTGCGGCCTCGACCTGGCGGCGCGGCGTGCCGTAGCGGTTACCGAAAACCTCGGCGTGCTCGATGAACCCGTCGCTGTCGACCAGGCGCTGGAATTCCTCGCGGCCGACGAAGTGATAGTCGCGACCCGTCTGCTCCTGCGGGCGCGGCGCGCGGGTCGTGCACGATACCGAGAACTCGAGCCCTGGCCGGCGCGCCAGCAACGCCCGCAGCAGGCTGGTCTTGCCGGCACCGGAGGGCGCCGCGACGACGAACAGATGACCGCGATCCGCCACGCCTGCTCCGTGCTCCCGGCCTCCCGGCAGCGCTGGCGCGAATTGTATGCGCTTCCTGGCCGGCGGCCGAAGTTGTGACGGGCGTCGCACCTGTCTCGGTCCGACAGCGCAATTCTATGGCAGTCAGGTCCGCCGCAACGGGCAGCGTCACGGGAGTTGGTCATGGAGCGAAGCATTGCCCGGTTACTGGTGCCAGCCAGCCTTGCCATACTGGCCGCCTGCGGGGGTGGTGGCGGCGGTGGCGGCGGGCCGCAGGCGACGGGAACCCTGAACCTGAGAATCGGCGATGCGCCGGTGGACAATGCGCTCGAGGTCATCGTCGTCTTCACCGGTGTCGAGCTGAAACCGCTGGGTGGTGCGCCATTCCGTGTGGACTTCTGCAATCCGACGGGCAACCTGGCGGACTGCCGGCGGATCGACCTGCTGCAGCTTCAGGACGGCGTCACCGATGACCTGTTGCGCAACCAGAGCGTGGCCGCCGGCCAGTACGAATGGCTGCGGCTCGCGGTCGTCGCCGAGCGCAACCGCAACGATGCCTCCTACATCCGGCTGGACAACGGCAACCAGTACCCGCTGTACGTGCCGAGCGGAGCCGAAACCGGCCTCAAGCTGGTGCGCCCGTTCACCGTGGCGCAGGGCGGCATCACCCGCCTGGTCGTGGACTTTGACCTGCGCAAGTCGGTCATCGCGCCACCGGGTCTCGCGCCGAACTACCTGCTGAAGCCGACGCTGCGGCTCGTGGATGAGTTGCAGACCGGTACGCTCGAAGGACAGGTGGATCTGGCGGCGCTAGGCACGGAGTTGCAGAAGGAGAGCTGCACCGCCGGCGTGTACCTGTTCACCGGCAGCGATGCGACGCCTGACGACATGGATGGCGCCACAGCGGATGGACCGGATCCGCTCGTGTATGCCGCTCTCACGGCCGACGCAGCCGGCGGTACGGTGGCGTCCTATACGTTCCCGTTCATCGAGGCCGGCAGCTACACGGTCGCTTTCACCTGTGACTTCGCCGTCGATGCCGCGGCCGATGCCAGCGAGTACGACCCGGCCGCCACCGAAGGTCAGCCAGGCTACCAGAGCATGAGCTGGGTCACGGCGAACGCCACCGTGAATGCCGGCGAGACGGTTGTCGTGGACTTCCCGTTCACCGGACTGTGAGCTGCGGCAGCGCGCGGCCGGCGTTTCAACCGGCGATCGCGCGCAGCAGCAGGTCCGTCGGCACGAAGACCAGCAGCACCATCCCGGCGTACAGCACCGCGAGGTAGCGCCAGGCCGGCCAGCGCACCGGCCGGTCACCGAAGGCGTGGGCCCAGTTGATGTTCTGCGCCGGCGAGCCGAGGACGCGGCTACACGGCAGCACGATCGCTGCGAGCAGCAGCGCTCCGGGCAGTCCGGCCGCCGCGTCGTAGCCGTACGCGGCGAGCAGCCACAGCAGCACCGGCGGCAACAGCATGTGGAACAGCGACAGCGCGCGCAGCAGCAGCGGGCGCTCGCGCTCGAACATGTAATCGGTCAGCGGCGTCAGCCGGCGGCGGCTGAGCAGGCGTAGCGCGAAATCGAGGTTCCACAGCAGTTCCGGCAGCAGTACGGTGACCGCGAGCACGCTGGCCAGTGCCGCGCTGCCGAGCCACAGCGCCGGCACCGAACCGATCAGCGCGAGGTCCGAGAACCACAGATAGTTGCGCCAGCCGTAGTGGCGCCACCAGACCGCCAGTACGTACAGCACGAAGGCCGTCCAGGCGAGCTGAAACCACAGCGGGATCGGCAACGCTCAGCTCCGCGCGCGCAGCGGCCACAGCTCCGCGCCGCGCAGCTCGGCGATGCTGCGACAGCCGAGCAGCGCCATGTCCCGCTCGACTTCGGCCTGCAGCAGGCCAAGCGCATGCTCGACGCCGGCCTGGCCGCCGGCCGCGAGCCCGTACAGGTAAGCGCGTCCGATCGAGCAGGCATCCGCGCCGCGGGCGATGGCCTTGAGGATGTGCGTGCCACGGCGGATCCCGCCGTCCACGATCAGCTCGAGTGTGTCACCGATGGCGTCGCGGATCGGCCCGACGCAGTCGATCGGCGCCGGCGTGCCGTCGAGCTGCCGGCCGCCGTGATTCGAGATCATGATCGCAGTGGCGCCGGACTCCCGTGCCCGGCGCGCGTCGGCGGGCGACAGCAGTCCTTTCACGACCAGCGGGCCCGGCCACTGCTGCGCCAGCCAGGCCACGTCCTTCCAGGTCACGTTGCGGTCGAACTGGCCGGCGATGTAGCTGGCCAGCGAGGTGCTGGAGCGGGACAGCGCGTCGACCCGATGCGCGACGTTGGCGAGCTCGAAGTGCGGGTGGCGCAGCAACTGCAGCGCCCAGCGCGGGTGGCCGAGGAAGCTCATCAGGCTGCGCGGCGTTAACCGCGGCGGCAGCGTCATGCCGGTGATCCGGTCGCGCTCGCGATTGCCGGCGATCTGCGCGTCGACGGTCAGGCACAGTGCGTGGTAGCGGGCGGCGCGGCAGCGCTCGACGAACTCGCGGGTCAGACCGCGATCGCGGAACACGTAGATCTGGAACATCCACGGCCCGCCGCCGAGCGCGGCGATGTCCTCGAGGCGCGTCGTCGCCGCCGTCGATAGTGCATACAACGTGCCGCAGCGCTGCGCGGCGCGGGCCACGGCGGGTTCCGCCTCATGGTGAAACAGCCGCGACATGCCGGTCGGCGCGAGCAGGAACGGCAGCCGCAGCTCCTGGCTGAGCACCCGCGTGCCGAGGTCAATCTGGCCGATGTCGAGTAGTTGCCGCGGCACGAGCTGGTAGTCGTCGAAGGCGCTGCTGTTCCGGCGCAGCGTCCATTCGTCGTCCGCCCCGCCCTCGAGGTAGTGCCACATCGGCGCCGGCAACCGGCGCCGGGCCAGGCGCCGCAGGTCGGCGATGTTGTGGCAGGAGCCGAGCCGGCGCGCACTGCCGCTGAGCGCGGCGCCGGTCTGCCCGGGGTCACTCGACATTCTGGATCTGCTCGCGCATCTGCTCCACCAGCACCTTGATCTCGACCGCGACGCGGGTGGTCTCGGCATCCTGCGACTTCGACGACAGTGTGTTGGCCTCGCGGTTGAACTCCTGCATCAGGAAATCGAGCTTGCGGCCGACCGCAGCGTCGGTGGCCAGAGCGGCATGCAGTTCGGCGACATGACTGCGCAGCCGGTCGAGTTCCTCGGCGACGTCCAGCTTCTGCAGCAGGATCACCAGTTCCTGCTCGAGCCGCTCGGGCTGGCCTTCGCCGCCGAGCTGGGCGAGGCGCTCGCGCAGCCGGGCGTGGATGCGGGCCTGGACTTCGGGCAGCCGGGAGGCGACTGAATCCACCGACTGCAGCAGCGCAGTCGCCCGGCCGGTCAGCAGGTCGGTGATTCGCTCCCCCTCGGCGGTGCGCGCGGCCGAGAAACCGGCCAGCGCTTCGTCCAGCAGCGCCTGCGCCGCCGCGAGCAGTGGCGCCCCATCGCGGCCGGGTTCGATGACGACGCCCGGCCAGCGCAGCAGATCGCCGACCTCGATGTGAGCGGATGGTCCAAGGCGGCGCTGCAGGCTGGCCGCGGCCTCGGCGAGTCGGTCGAGCAAGGCCTCGTCGAGGGTGAGTCCACGCCGATCGGCGCTGGCCGGGCGCAGGCTGAGGGTGCCGTCCACCTTGCCACGGCGGGCCACCGCACCGATCGCCTGGCGGAAGGCCGCCTCGGCGCTGCGGAGTTCCTCGGGCAGCCGCAGGCTGACCTCGAGATAGCGATGGTTGACGCCGCGCAGCTCCCAGGTGAGGACTCCGCCAGGCCCGCTCCGTTCCGCGCGGGCGAAGCCCGTCATGCTCCGGATCATCGGTGGCAGTTCCGCGGAGGTCGACCGCGCTCCGGTGTTGTAAGCTGCGCGGCAGTCTAACAGACCGGCCAGCGAGGCCGGCCGCAGGGGAGCGGGACGTGCGGGTCGAGGTGGCGGACGTCAGCCTGATCGGAGATCGGGACGAGAACCAGGATTGGGTCGCGGTGGCCAGCACCGATGACGCTGTGCTGCTGGTCGCGATGGACGGCATGGGCGGCCACGTCGATGGTGGGCGCGCCGCCGAGACCGGCTGTCGCACACTGCTCGGGCTGTTCGCCGCGCAGCCCAAACCATTGTTCGATCCGCAGGGCTTCCTGCATCTCGGTCTGGGCCGCGCGCATGCCGAGGTCGTGGCACTCGGCGGCGGGCTGCCGCTCGACCTGCGGCCGCGCGCGACCTGCGCGGTCTGCCTGGTGCAGCGCGGCGAAGCCTGGTGGGCGCACATCGGCGACAGCCGCGTCTATCATTTCCGCGGCGGCGCGGTGCGCACGCGCACGCGCGATCACAGTCATGTCGAACAACTGCTGCGTGAGGGCTCGATCCACGAGGACGAAGTGCGTGGCCACCCGCTGCGCAATTACGTCGAGTGCTGTCTCGGCGGCGAGCCGGCCCTGCCGGAGATGTCGCTGTCCGGGCGGGTGCCGCTCGCGGATGGCGACGTGCTGCTGGTCTGTACCGACGGCGTCTGGACGCACCTGCGCGATGCCGAGCTGGCGGCCTGCTGGATGCCCGGCGCGCGCGACTGTCGGGAGACGCTGCAGGAACTGGCCAGCGCCGCGGTTCGTGCCAATGCCCCGCACAGTGACAATGCGTCCGCAGCAGTGCTCTGCTGGCGGGCGTGAGGAGCGGGGCGATGCAGCGGCACGATGGTCGGGCGCCGGATGCGCTGCGCGCGGTGCGTTTCACGCGCGGTTTCACCGCACACGCGGAGGGTTCCGTGCTGGCCGAGTTCGGGGCGACCCGGGTTCTGTGCACCGCCAGCGTCGAACACGGCGTGCCGTCATTCCTGCGCAACAGCGGCCGGGGCTGGCTGACGGCCGAGTACGGCATGCTGCCGCGCGCCACGCACACGCGGACCGCGCGTGAGGCCGCCCGCGGCCGGCAGGCCGGGCGCACGCAGGAGATCCAGCGCCTGATCGGCCGGTCGCTGCGGGCCTGCATGGACCTCGGTGCGCTCGGCGAGCGCACCATCACGATTGATTGCGACGTGCTGCAGGCCGACGGTGGCACCCGCACCGCGGCGATCACCGGTGGCTACCTGGCGCTGGCCGATGCAGTGGATGCGCTGCTCGCGCGCCGCCAGCTCGAGCGCAACCCGCTGCACGGGCAGGTGGCCGCGGTATCGGTCGGCATCATCGCCGGCCAGCCGGTGCTCGACCTCGACTATGCCGAGGACGTCGATGCCGAGACCGACATGAACGTCGTGATGAACTCGGGCGGCGCCTTCATCGAGGTGCAGGGCACAGCCGAGGGCCATGCGTTCCGGCGCGAGGAACTGGAGGCGCTGCTCGACCTTGCGGCGGGCGGCATCGCGCGCCTGTGTGCGCTGCAGCGCGCGGCACGCGGCGAGTGAAGCGGATCGTTCTCGCCAGCGGCAATCCCGGCAAGCTGGCTGAATTGCGCGCACTGCTCGCGCGACACGAGCTGGAACTGGTGCCGCAGGCGGAACTCGGCATCGCCGCCGCCGTCGAGGATGGCGCCGACCTGCGGGCGAATGCGCTGCTGAAGGCGCGCCACGCGGCCGCGGCCAGCGGTCTGGCGGCGCTGGCCGACGACTCTGGGCTCGAGGTGGACTGCCTCGGTGGCCGCCCGGGGGTGCACTCGGCCCGCTATGCCGGGCCGGAGGCCACCGCGGCGGACAATAGCCGCCGGCTGCTGGCGGAGCTGGCCGGAGTGCCGGCCGCCCGGCGCGGCGCGCGTTTTCGCTGCGTGCTCGCCCTCGTGCGCTCGGCAGCCGATCCGGAGCCGCTGATCGCCGAAGGAGTCTGGGCAGGCCGCATCGCCGAGGCGCCGCGCGGCTCCGGCGGTTTCGGTTACGACCCGCTGTTCATCGGTGTGACCGACGGGCGCACAGCGGCTGAACTCCCGGCCGACGAAAAGAACCGACTGAGCCACCGCGGCCGCGCGCTGGCAGCGCTGAGCGTGGCGCTGGCGGCGCTGGCGCCTACTTGACGGTCTTGATCGTGCGGCCCGCTTCCGGTTGGCCGCTCGGATACTGCCGGTTGAACAGCCGCAGCTGCTGGACCGCATATTCCGGCAGCGCGGCCTGTTTCGCCAGCGCTTCGTAGGTCGTGCCCGGTGCCGCCCGCACGAGTTGCAGGCGATGCGGTTCGGCCAGCGAAAATTCGTTGGAACGCAGCGGCCGGAAGGTCTGGGCCGACGAGAGGAACAGACGATCCCCTTCCGGGACCCCGTCGCCCGCGCGGCTGGCGCCCTTGATGATCCACATCAGATTGGCGTGATACACGATCACGTAGCGGACGCTGCTGTTATTGCCATAGGGGGACGCATCGCCGCGGACGACCGTCGTGAACGCATCCAGCCCGTTGATGCTGAGCGACTGCGAACGCTCGAGGCGCCGGTTGGCCAGTCCGCGCACCGCGAACTGCCGGGGATCGGTCACGCCGGCGGGCGGGGCCTGCGCGGTGACCTGCATCATGTGTGCGCGCCCGGCCGGGCTGGCCAGGATCTGCTGCGGTTCGTTCTGGATCTTCCAGCCGGCCGGGAAGGCCAGCGTGAACTGCAGGTCGGCATGGTAGAAGCGATTGTCGCGGACCATGCCCTGGCGCCGGCTCGAGCCGACCGCGATGCCGTCGATCGCCTTGAGGAACCAGGCTTCGTTGGTCGTGTTGCCGGTGCCCTGCACGCGCCCGGCCGCGGCCACTGCCTGGCGCAGGCGTGTGTCGTTGTCCGGGTGGGTCGCGAACACGCCGTGGTAGATGCGCGGCTCGCGCTGCTCCAGCCGGGCCCGTTCGCGTTCGAACAGCTCCTGGTCCTTCAGCGACGCGACCACGCGGATGATCGCGTCCGGGTCGTAGCCGGTCTTCGCCAGGTACTCGGCGCCGAGGCGGTCGGCCTCGAGCTCGGCCTCGCGCCCATAGCCGCTGACGATCGCCGAGCCGACCACGTTGGTCAGGTCGCCGACCGCCTGCTGGCCGGTGAAGATCGCGGCAGCGACGCTCGCGATGCCGGCCAGTGCGGCGCGGCTCTGCTGCTGGACCGCGTGCCGCGCGGTGATATGCGCGATCTCGTGGCCGAGCACGGCGGCGAGCTCGGCCTCGCTCTGCAGGTACGGCAGGATGCCGCGTGAGATGTACACGTAACCGCCTGGTGTCGCGAAGGCGTTCACGTTGTCGGTATCGACGATCGTGAACTTCCACTCGAGCTTCGGCCGGTGGCTGGCCGCGGCCAGCCTGGCGCCGAGCTGCTGCACGTAGTCCTGCAGCTCGAGGTCGTCGTACACGCCCATGGTCTGCGTAATCTGGACATGCAACTGCTTGCCGGTGCGGATCTCGCTGGCTTCCGACATCAGTACCGCTTCGCTGCGGCCGGAAACGGGATTGGTGGCGCAGGCCGGTACCAGCACGGCGACGGCGGTGAGCACGATCCAGAGACGGAAGCTGGTCATCGGCTTCTCCGCGGGCAGGCGCGGATCGCGGGCGGTTGCGGCCGGGTTACTTGTACCCGTACTTCTTGCGGAAACGATCGACGCGGCCGCCAGAGTCCACGATCTTCTGCTTGCCCGTATAGAACGGATGACAGTTGGAGCAGACTTCGACGTCAAGGTTCTGGGCCAGCGTCGAGCGGGTCGTGAAGCTGTTGCCACAGCTACAGGTCACGGTGATTTCCGTGTACTTGGGATGTACGCCTTCCTTCATGACGTGATCCTGGTGGCGGGCGGTCAAACGGGCCGCGCAGTCTAGCGGCTTGGCCGATGGGCGGCAAGGCATCGCCGCCTCCGGCCGCTGGAACGCGCGAGCGCTGCTGCAAGTTCCCGAATCTGTACGGGTTTTTGTCTAATCCACAAAACTTGTGGATAACTCTGTGGAACGGTCCTCCCGAGTGCGGCTCAATTGCTTCCGAATCGGCTAATTCGCCTCTTTGAACACTTTTTGACCAGTCCGTTAATGCTTTTCTCAACAACAGGTTACATCCCGGCATTTAAGGCGGATCCGCAACAATGTGCGGGAAGTGCCGGTCCCACGGCGGCCCCCGGCCCGCTGTGCACAACTGGCGCCCGCCACCGTCACAGAAACCAGGATTGCAGATCGCTCAGGAACCGGTATCCAAGGGCAGTCGGACGCCAGGTTGCATCCGCCATTTCCATCAGGCCGCGTTCCCGCATCCGCTGCAACGGGGTTTCGACTGTATGGGTCGGCAACCCGGTCCTGTTCTCGTAGGCGCTGAGCGTGAACCCGCTGCGCAGACGCAACGCGTTCAGCATGAACTCGAACGGCAGCTCCTGCGGCGGCACGAACCGGCGCCGCGAACTCCGCTGCTCGCGGACACCGCGCATGTAGTCATCCGGCCGCGCCGCTCTTTCGGTCCGCAGGATTCCGGAGCCGGTCGTGATCTTGCCATGTGCGCCGGCGCCGACGCCGAGGTAGTCGCCGAACCCCCAGTAGTTGAGGTTGTGCCGGCAGCGCATCCCCGGACGAGCCCAGGCCGAGACTTCGTACTGCTGCAGGCCGGCGCCCGCCAGTAGCGGCGCGCAGGCCTGTTCCATTTCCCAGACGGCATCCTGGGTCGGCAGCGCCGGCGGGTTCCTGGCGAAGGATGTGCCGGGCTCGATGGTGAGCTGATAGCAGGAGAGGTGCGGCGGATCCAGGGCCAGCGCTGCCTCCAGATCCGCGGCGGCCTCAATGACGGTCTGGCCGGGCAGTCCGTAGAGAAGATCCAGGTTGAAATTGGTGATGCCGGCGGAACGCAGATCCGTTACCGCCGCCAAGGTCTCGTCCGGGCCGTGGATGCGGCCGAGCGCCGCAAGCTGGCGTCGCTCGAAGGACTGCGCTCCGAGCGAAACCCGGTTGATTCCCGCCTGGGCGTAGTCCGCGAAACGACCCCGCTCGGTCGTGCCTGGATTCGCCTCCAGCGTGATCTCGGCCCCGGCGGCCAGCGGCAGCCGCTGCCGCACGCCGGTCAGCAGCCGGTCCAGTGCGGCCGGACTGAACAGGCTCGGCGTACCGCCGCCGAAGAAGATGCTGCCCAGCATGCGGCCGCTGGCGAGTTCGAGATCGGCATCCAGGTCGGCGAGCACGGCCTCGACGTACTCCGTCTCGGGCAGTGATTCCGGTGCCGGATGTGAGTTGAAGTCGCAGTACCGGCACTTGCGCACGCACCACGGCAGGTGCACATACAGCGCGATCTCGGCAAATCCGCCTTGATTCCCGGTTATCGACATGACAGTCTCCGAAGCTTAACAGCGGACAGGGACTGGATGAACGTGACCGAAGAGCACAGATCAGGCGCGGGCCGCTATCGGCTGACCAATCTCGCGACCGGCCAGGCGAGCGAGCTGGCGGCCCACCCCGGCACGCTCGGACCCGACGTGCTGGACATCGGCACGCTGGGCCGCGACCACGGCCTGTTCACGTTCGACCCGGGGTTCATGGCCACCGCCGCCACCGCCAGCCGGATCACCTACATCGACGGCGATGCCGGAGTGCTGCTCTATCGCGGTTACCCGATCGACCAGCTCGCCGAACGGAGTACGTTTCTCGAGGTGGCCTATCTGCTGCTGCGGGGCGAGCTGCCGGCGGCCGGCGAGCTGGCCGCGTTCACCCGTTCGATCGGCCAGCATACGATGCTGAACGAGTCGCTGCTGCGGCTGTACAGCGGCTTCCACCACGATGCGCACCCGATGGCGATGGTGGCGGCGATCGTCGCCTCGATGTCGGCCTTCTACCACGACACCACCAACATCTACGACGAGCATCACCGCGAGATCTTCGCGCACCGCATCATCGCCAAGATCCCGACTATCGCCGCGGCCGCCTACAAGCACGCGCTGGGCCAGCCGTTCGTCTATCCGCGCAACGACCTTGACTACTGCAGCAACCTGCTGCACATGTTCTTCGCCGTGCCCTGTGACGCCTGCCACGTCGACCCGCTGCACGCCAGGGCGCTCGACCTGCTGTTCATCCTGCATGCCGACCATGAACAGAACGCGAGTACCTCGACCGTGCGGCTGGCCGGCAGCACCGGCTGCAATCCGTACGCGGCGATCTCGGCGGGCGTGTCGGCCCTGTGGGGGCCGGCGCACGGCGGCGCCAACGAAGCGGTGCTCGAGATGCTGGAGGCGATCGGCGACGTCAGCCAGGTGCCGAAGTTCCTCGAGCGGGTCAAGGACAAGAAAGGTGGCGTGCGGCTGATGGGCTTCGGCCATCGCGTCTACAAGAACTTCGATCCGCGGGCGAAGATCATTCGGGCGATGTGCCACCAGGTACTGGCCCGCCTCGGCCACACGAACAACCCGATGTTCGAGCTGGCGCTCAGGCTCGAGGAAATCGCGCTGCGGGACGAGTACTTCATCAGCCGCAAGCTGTACCCGAACGTCGATTTCTACTCCGGCATCATCTATCGCGCGCTCGGCATCCCGCGCTCGATGTTCACGGTCATGTTCGCGCTGGCGCGTACGGTCGGCTGGGTCGCGCACTGGCAGGAGATGATCGCCGATCCGGCGATGAAGATCGGGCGACCGCGCCAGCTCTATCTGGGGCAGAGCCAGCGCGACTACCGGCCGATCGACCAGCGCTAGCCGGAGTTCAGTCGCTGCCTGCGGCCGGCGCGGAGTCGACCAGCGCCGCCAGTTCGTCCGGCGTGGCCCGCCGCAGCGGTCGCCCATCCACCGGGCCGAGCGGCGCCTGCCGGATGCCGTCGACCGGAAAGATCACGGCCTCCACGGTGTAGCCGCCCGCGGCGAACCGCAGCGCCGGGCAGATCGTCACGGCATCCCGCTGGTAGCGCAGGCGGCGCTCCGCGACCTGGTAGTGAATGCCGCGATCGAGCAGTTCGACCGTCACCTTCTCGGGCGTGTCGGCGAATACGTGCAGCTCGATCTCGCTGTGCGGGGTTGCCGTGCCGGCCAGCAGCGAACCGACCAGGCGGGGCCGGAAGCCGGCCAGTACGCGCATCGCCTGCAGCGCGGCAACGCGCATCGCCGCCAGTTCGCGGGCATGCGTCGCCGGCCCGAACAGCCGCTGGTGCTCGGCCAGCGCGGTCTCGATTTCGACATTGGTCGGCAGGACCGCGCGGTCGCCGGCGCCGAGGCGCTGCGCAGCCTTGCGTTTGGCGAAGCCGTAATCGTCAATGCCGTGTTCGATCATCAGGCGGGCGGCTTCGCGGGCCAGTGCCTGGCGGAGGAGCTCCGGGCGGGACGAACGCCTGGCCATCAGAAGATCGGTTCGTCGTAGCGCCGGGGTGCGGACGTCTCCGGTGCTGTGGCGCCGCTGGTCTCCGTGCCGGCCGGCAAGTGATCGGCGAGGAAGTATTCGAAGGCGGCGCCGGTATCGGTGGCATCCGGCGGGTCCCCGGCTTCCGCGCCGACCCGCAGCGTGACCACTCCTTCTGGCATCAGCGGCCGGACCCCGGGCCGGCCGCGGAGCGCTTCCTGCATGAAATAGATCCACATCGGCAGTGCGGTCCGCGCGCCCTCTTCCTGCGGGCCGAGCGGCCGTTCCTGGTCGAAGCCGACCCAGGCGGTAGCGACGATTTCCGGGTTGAAACCCGAGAACCAGGCATCGCGGCCGTCGTTGGTCGTACCGGTCTTGCCGGCGAGATCCTGCCGGCCGAGTGCCAGTGCGCGCTGGCCGGTCCCGCGGCGGATCACGTCGCCAAGCATGTCGCCGATGATCCAGGAATTGGCGGCCGAAATCGCCCGCGGTGCGAGTTGCTCGTCCGCGGCCGCCGGCAGCGCGCCGCCGACTTCGGCAGCGTGCAGTACGCCGTTGCCGTCACCAGCTGCGACCGGTAGCAGCACCCGCTGCGGTGCGGCCGCGGGCGCCGCACAATCGGCGCAGGCGATCAGCGGCTCCGCCCGGCGCAGCAGCCGGCCGTCGGCGTCGACGATGCGCTCGATGAAATACGGCGAGACGCGTGTGCCGCCGTTCGCAAACACCGCGAAACCGCTCGCCATTTCCAGCGGCGTCAACTGGGCGGTCCCGAGCGCCGCGGTGAGATCGCGCGGAATGTGCTGCTCTGGAAAGCCGAAGCGCCGCACGTAGTCGAGTGTGTAACCGACTCCCAGGCTGCGCATGACGCGGATCGTCACGAGGTTGCGGGACCGGGCCAGAGCGTCGCGCAGCCGCGTCGGACCATAGAAGCGGCGCGAGTCGTTCATCGGTCGCCATTCCCGTTCGACTTCGACGCCGGCGTCGTCGAGCCGCGCCTCGTACACGATGGGGGCGTCGAGGACGACCGACGCCGGTGTGAAACCGTTGTCGAGCGCCGCCGAATAGACGAACGGTTTGAACGACGAACCCGGCTGGCGCCGCGCCTGGGTGACCCGGTTGAACTTGGACAACCCGTAGTCGAAGCCACCGGCCAGCGCCACGATCGCGCCGTCGCGCGGATCGAGCGCGACGAAGGCGCCCTGGACCTCGGGAACCTGCGCGAGCAGCGCAGTATCGGGTCCGGCGGGCAGCAGATAGACGATATCGCCGGCCGCCAGCAGGTCGGCAGGAATGCGCGGCGCGGGACCGACGCCGCCGTCCGGCAGGACCGGGCGGGCCCAACGCACCGCCTCCGCGGGCAGGCGGTAGCGTTTCTGATCGCTGCCGATGGCCACTGCCGATCCGGCGGTGACCGTCCCGATCACCGCCGGTACGAGGCCGCCGACGACCGGTAACTGCTCGAGTCGGGCAGTGATCTCGGTGTCGGCCGCCGCCGGGACCTGGCCGACGTGGCCCCGATAACCGTGCCGCCGGTCGTATTCAAGTACGGCGCTGCGCAGCGCGATGTCGGCGGCTCGCTGCAGCCGGCTGTCCACCGTCGTGAACACCTGCAGCCCGTCGCTGTACAGACGTTCACCGAACTCGTCGAACAGCGCGAGCCGGACCAGTTCAGCCACGAACGGTGCATCGAGCTCGATCCGCGGGCCGTGCAGCTCATGCGGAATCGGTGCCTGCAGTGCGGCCGCGTAGCCGGCGTCGTCCAGGTAGCCCAGTTCGCGCATGCGCCGCAGCACGTACGAGCGGCGCTCGCCGGCCAGTACGGGACTGGCCACCGGGTTCTGCCGGGACGGGGCCTGCAGGATGCCGGCCAGCAGTGCCGCTTCCGCGGCGTCGAGCGCGGCCAGCGGCTTGCCGAAGTAGGTCTCCGCCGCGGCCGCGAAACCGTAGGAGCGCTGGCCTAGGAACTGGCTGTTGACGAACAGCGTGAAGATCTCTTCCTTGGTCAGTTCGTTCTCGAGCGCGAGCGAGAGGAACACCTCCCGCAGCTTGCGCCGCAACTGCTTCTCCCGCGTGATCAGCACGGTGCGGACGAGCTGCTGGGTCAGCGTGCTGCCGCCCTGCGATGCCTCGAGCGTGGTAGCGGCTACGACCGCCGCGCGCAGGACGCCCTGCCAGTCCACACCGGGATGCTGGAAGAAGCGGTCATCCTCGGCGGCCAGCACCGCCCGGACAACCACCGGCGGAATCTCCTCCCAGCGCACCGGAACCCGCCGCTGCTCGCCGATCCGCGCCAGCAGCAGGCCGTCGCGGCTGTAGATCCGGAGCGGCACCTGCAGCCGGATGTCGCGCAACTGACTGACGTCGGGCAGGGTCGGTTTCAGGTAGTAGAATGTCGCCAGCAGCGCCAGTACCAGCAGGCCGGCCGGAGCCGCCAGTGCCATGGCGATCAGGGACAGGCTGCGAAGGGTACGGGGCTTCACCGCGGGGAACCGTGGCCGGATGAGGAATGGCCACGGCGATTATGCATAGTCACGCGGGTTCGTGGGTGCGCGGCACGGGTGCGGTATACGTCGCGCGGATCGTGACGCCGCACACGGTCGGGGTGATGCCTAACAGGCAGCATCGGCGGCGGTCGGAACGGGCCACCCGGGACCGGGTGGGGGAGGCGATGCCGATGTTCTGGGATTCGGATCACGTTCAATTTGACAATTGCTTGCTATATATTGAGCCTTGCATAAATGCCTTGCAACTTTTCCGTATGCCGTGAGTCCAATCCGATGTACATTCCCGGACGGAGCGAGCATGCGGAAGTCAGAGAAGGTTGGTCGGGAGCTGCAGCGCCGTCGCCTGCGGGGCGGGCGTCTGTTGCTACGCGGCGA
>Ga0194120_10003759_pt1 | contig 24286 bp, 25 predicted proteins | sample TA2MahCa65mmetaG_FD_148642 | JGI IMG/M metagenome (GOLD analysis project Ga0194120, IMG submission 148642) | Freshwater microbial communities from Lake Tanganyika, Tanzania - TA2015019 Mahale Deep Cast 65m | ecosystem: Environmental > Aquatic > Freshwater > Lake | place: Tanzania: Lake... | reverse complement strand
TCGAATGACGTGACCTAAGACTCGATCGCGATGCTGTAGTCCCCGAAGTCCCGCTTCGAGGGCTTTCAACCATATGGAATGGGAGAGATATTGGCAATCGTTTTCGGCCAAGGGCCGAGGCCGCCGCGCATTCGATGCCTTGGACCAGCGGCCGCAAGCTTGGGCGATCGCGACAGGTTTCGTCCGCAGTCGGCCATGACAGGACCCCAAGCGGGCACTATTCTCGCCGGCGCGGGCGGGCAAGGACGATCCGGAGGCGAAGCATGGCGTCATCGAAGGTCGGCGGAACGGCAGGTCGCGCGATGCCGTCGAGGAGCCCCGGCCGATGAGCACGGCGACCGCCGACCGCGCGCCCAACCGGCTGGATGCGGCCGACGAAGAGCAGCTGCTGCGCTCGATCGGCCGCTGGCTCGAGCGCGAGGTGCGGCCGGTGGTCAAGCGCCACGACCACGAGGATCTCTACCCTTACGCCATCGTCGAGCAGATGAAGGAACTTGGCCTGTTCGGCGCCACGATCTCGCCCGACCATGGCGGCCTCGGCCTGCCGGCCGGGACCTACGCCAAGCTGGTGATGGACATCTCGGCGGTGTGGATGGCGATCACCGGCATCTTCAATTCGCATCTGATGCTGGCGCTGGCGGTCGAGAAGTTCGGCACCGAGGCCCAGAAGAAGACCTGGCTGCCGCGCCTCGCCAGCGGCGAGATCCAGGGCGGCCTCGCGCTGACCGAGCCCGATGCCGGCACCGATCTGCAGGCGATTCGCATGACCGCGCGCCGCGACGGCGGCGACTACGTCATCAACGGCACCAAGACCTGGATCTCGAACGGCCGCGAGGGCTCGTGTTTCGCGCTCTTGGTCAAGACCGATCCCGGCGCCGAGCCGCGCCATCGCGGCATGAGCCTGTTCATCGCCCCCAAGGGCAAGGGCTTCTCCGCCGGCCGCAAGCTGGAAAAGCTCGGCTACAAGTCGATCGACTCGGCCGAGCTGGTGTTCGAGGACTATCGCATCCCCAAGGATCATCTCATCGGCGAGGTCGAGGGGCTGGGCTTCCAGCAGGCCACCGGCGGGCTGGAACTGGGCCGCATCAACGTCGCCGCGCGCGGCGTCGGCATCGCCGAGGGCGCGCTGCGCATGGCGACCGAATACGCCCAGCTGCGCAAGACCTTCGGCAAGCCGATCGGCCAGCACCAGGCGATCCAATTGAAGCTGGCCGACATGGCGACGCGGGCGCGGGCGGCCAGGCTTTTGACGCTGGACGCCGCCGCCGCCTTCGATGCCGGACGGCGCTGCGATCTGGAAGCCGGCATGGCCAAGTATTTCGCCTCGGAGGCGGCGCTGGAAAACGCCACCGAGGCCATGCGCATCCACGGCGCCACCGGCTATTCCACGGAGCACGACATCGAACGGCTCTATCGCGACGCGCCGCTGACCTGCATCGGCGAGGGCACCAACGAGATGCAGCGCATCGTCATCGCCCGGCAATGGCTGAAACGCCACCCGATCGCCTGAAGCCGCGGTGCGGCGCCCGGCAGGCTGGCGCGCCTATCCGAAAAGAGGCAATTTAGGTCATGGCAAAGAAGGTACGCCGAACTCGGTCGCGATCGCGGAAAGTGCGAAAGCCGAACATGGTTGGACGACGCCTGATCGCGGCGGCACGCGAGGCGTTGGCCTATGCTCGCGGCGATTTGGCCTTGCGCAGCTACACCATTCGCGAACCCGAGGCGGTGCGTCGCGCCTTGGCGGCGTGATGGCCGTTGCCGAGGCAGCCGATCGCCTGAAGCCGCTGGCCGGCATCCGGGTGCTGTGCGTCGAGAGCTTCGGCGCCGGGCCCTACGGCTCGATGGCGCTGGCCGATCTCGGCGCCGAGGTGATCAAGCTGGAGAACCCGGCCGAGGGCGGCGACGGCGCGCGCAAGGTCGGGCCGCATCTGCTGGGTGCCGGCGACAGCCAGTATTTCCAGACCTGGAACCAGCACAAGAAAAGCGTCGCGCTGGACCTCAAGAGCGAGGACGGCCGGGCGGCGTTCCGGCGCCTGGTGGCCACCGCCGACGCGCTGACCGACAATCTGCGCGGCGACCAGCCTGAGCGCCTCGGCCTGACCTACGCCCAGTTGGCGCCGATCAACCCGCGCCTGGTCTGCCTGCACATCTCGGCCTACGGCCGCGACAACGCCCGCAAGGCGCGGCCGGGCTACGACTACCTGATGCAGGCCGAGGCCGGGCTGATGGCGCTGACCGGCGAGCCCGACGGCCCGCCCGAACGCATCGGCGTGTCGATGATCGACTACATGACCGGCATGACCGGCACCGTCGGCCTGCTGGCATGCCTGTTGCGCGCCAAGACCACGGGCCAGGGCTGCGATGTCGACGTGGCGCTGTTCGACGTCGCCCTGCACCAGCTCGGCTATGCCGGGCTGTGGTATCTCAACCAGGGCGACGTCGCCCGCCGCCAGAGGCGCTCGGGGCACTTGTCGATGGCGCCGGTGCAGACCTTTCCCACCGCCGACGGCTGGATCTACGTCATGTGCATGACCGACAAGTTCTGGCGCGCGCTGGCCGAGGGCGTGGGCCATGCCGAATGGACGCGCGATGCGCGCTTCGCCGCAAGCCGCGCCCGCTTCGCCAACCGCGCCGCGCTGTCGGATCTGCTGGACGCGGTGTTCAAGACCCGGCCGACGGCGGAGTGGATCGCGCTTCTGGGCGGATCGCTGCCGGTGGCGCCGGTCTACGGGCTTGACCGCGCGCTCGATTCGGATCACGTCCGCGCCGTCGGCATGATCGGCCAGGTCGACCATAGGGCGCGGCCGGGCCTGCGCGTGCTGCATAGCCCGCTCAAGATCGACGGCAAGCGCCCCAAGCCCGGAGTCGGTCCCGCGCTCGGCCAGCACGACGCCGAAATCCTGAAAGGAGGGTGACATGGTCGGCATCGCCAGGCCGGTCGGGCCGCAGCGCTATCGCGAAAGCCATGGCCGCTATTTCGAGGATTTCGCGGTCGGCGACGTCTACGAGCATCGCCCCGGCCGCACCTTGTCCGAGGCCGACAACACCTGGTTCACGCTGCTGACCATGAACCGCCATCCGCTGCATTTCGACGCCGCCTACGCCGCCAAGTCCGAGTTCGGCCGGCCGCTGATGAACTCCTGCCTGACGCTGTCGATCGTCACCGGCATGAGCGTCGGCGACGTCAGCCAGAAGGCGATCGGCAATCTGGGCTGGGACAAGGTGCGGCTGACGGCGCCGGTCTTCGCCGGCGACACCGTCTATGCCGAGACCGAGGTGCTGGCCAAACGCCCGTCCGAAAAGCGCCCGACCCAGGGCATCGTCGTCGTCCGCACGCTGGGCAAGAAGGCCGACGGCACGGTGTTCCTCAGTTTCGAGCGCGCGGTGCTGGTGCCGATGCGCGGCCACGCCGTCGACGACGCGGCGGATTATTGAATCGCCGGTCGCGGTTCAGAGCGCGATGCGCGAGGACATCGGTCCCTCGCGGTCCGAAATTTGACCGCCCCGGGCGGACTTTTGGGGGGAGGGAAGCGTCCGCCCGGGCGCGGGGCCCGTGCCGCAGTCGGCTGCGCAGCACGGGAAACTGACTGATGGTAAGAAGATAGGTCGGCGCCGGGGTCCGCGCCTTGATCCAGATCAAGCTTCGTTCGGGCGCTCGTCGTAGACGATTTTCCCGCCGACCACGGTCAGCATGACCTTGCCCTTGACTGGGTGATCCTCGAAGGGCGAGTTCTTGGACTTGGAACGGAAGCGCTCGGGGTCGATCCGCCAAGCAAGGCCGGGATCGAACAGGCAGAGATCGGCCGGCGCCCCCTTGCGCAGCCGACCGCGATCCAGCCCCAGCAGCCGGGCGGGGTTGCAGGTCATGGCGCGCAGCACGGTGACGAGATCGAGCTTGCCGTCATGGACCGGCGCCAGCGTCAGCGCCAGCAGCGTCTCCAGCCCGACCATGCCGATCCGGGCCTGGGCGAAGGTCTGGCGCTTGCCTTCCTGGTCCTGGGGCGCATGGCAGGAGGCGATGATCTCGATCGTGCCGTCGGCCAGGCCGGCCAGGATGGCGTCGATGTCGACCTGGGTGCGCAGGGGCGGCGAAACCTTGCAGAAGGTGCGGTACTCGCCGATGGCGTCCTCGGTCAGGGTGAAGTGATAGGGCGCCACCGCGGCCGAAATCTTGAGTCCGCGCTCGCGCCCGCGCCGCAGCACCGCCACCGATTCCGCGGTCGAGATCGAGGCGGCGTGGTAGCGGCAGCCGGTCAGCTCGGCCAGGCGCAGATCGCGCTCCAGCATGATGACCTCGGCCGCGGCCGGAATTCCCGACAGCCCGAGCCGGGTCGAGACCGCGCCCGAATTCATCGCCCCGCCCGCCGCCAGCGCCGGCTCCTCGACATGGTTGGAGATCAGGAAATCGAAGGTGCGGGCATAGCTCATGGCGCGGCGCATCAGCCTTGCATCGGCCAGCGCCACCTCGCCGTCGGTGAACCCGACCGCCCCGGCCTCGGTCAGGAGGCCCATCTCGGTCAGCTCCTTGCCCTGGGTGCCCTTGGTGATCGCCGCCATGGGGTGGATGCGCACGCTGGCGGTGTCGCGGGCGCGGCGCTCCATGAAATCGACCAGCGAAACGTCGTCGATCGGCGGCTTGGTGTTGGGCATGGCGATCATGGTGGTGACGCCGCCGGCCGCCGCCGACAAGGACGCGGTCTTGATGGTCTCCTTGTGCTCCTGGCCGGGCTCGCGCAGGAAGACCCGCATGTCGACCAGCCCGGGCGCCAGCACCCAGCCCTTGCAGTCGACGGTCTCGACCCCGGGCGGCGCGGCATAGGCGAACAGGCCGGGGCCGAGCTCGGCGATGCGGCCGTCGACCGTCAGCAGCCCGCCCGGCTTGTCGAGGCCGGATGCGGGATCGATCAGGCGGGCATTGCGGAAGGCGATCGGGCGGTCGATCACTTCGCCATGCCCGCGGGCAGATTGGGCAGATGCCGCGCCAGCGCGTCCAGGCAGGCCATGCGCACCGCCACGCCCATCTCGACCTGCTCGCGGATCAGCGAGCGGTCGATGTCGTCGGCCACCTCGGGATCGATCTCGACGCCGCGGTTCATCGGCCCCGGGTGCATGATCAGCGCGTCGGGCTTGGCCACTCCGAGCTTGGCGTAGTCGAGGCCGTAGAAGTGGAAGTACTCGCGCAAGGAGGGCACGAAGGCGCCGTTCATGCGCTCGAGTTGGAGCCGCAGCATCATGACGATGTCGGCGTCGGCCAGGCCGCGCTTCATGTCGTGATGGACCTCGACGCCCCATTTGTCGATGTGCCCGGGCAGCAGCGTCACCGGCGCCACCACCCGCACCTTGGCGCCCATGGTGCGCAGGAGGTGGATGTTCGAGCGCGCGACCCGGCTGTGCAGGATGTCGCCGCAGATCGCCACCGTCAGGCCTTCCAGCCTTCCCTTGCGGCGGCGGATGGTCAGCGCGTCGAGCAGCGCCTGGGTCGGGTGCTCGTGGCTGCCGTCGCCGGCGTTGATCACCGAGCAATTGACCTTCTGCGACAGCAGATTGACCGCGCCCGAATCCTGGTGCCGCACCACCAGCACGTCGGGATGCATGGCGTTCAGCGTCATGGCGGTGTCGATCAGGGTCTCGCCCTTCTTGATCGACGAGCCCTCGGTGGTCATCACCACGCAATCCGCGCCCAGCCGCTTGCCGGCCAGTTCGAACGAGGCCCGGGTGCGGGTCGAATTCTCGAAGAACAACAGCACCAGCGTGCGGCCGCGCAGCGTGTTCTGTTTCTTGTCGATCTGGCGGTTCTGCCGGACGTAGCGGTCGGCCAAGTCGAGGATCGATGCGATCTCGCCGCCGGAAAGCCCCTCGATCCCCAGCAGATGGCGATGCGAGAAAACGATCGGGGCCGCGCTCATTTCAAGGCGCCCTCATAGGCCGAACCCGGCCCGGGCGCAAGCCGCGCGCGCAAAGCCTTGCAATCCGCGCCTGGCCGCGCCATGTGGACAAGGCAAGAGGGATGGGAATCGGGCGACTCGGCATGATTCGGCAGATTCTGTTCCGCGCGGCGCGCGAAATCGCCACCAATCCGGCGCTGCGCGAGGTGGCGATCGAGCTGGCGCGCAAGGCGCGGCCCCATGCCGCGCGCGCCGTCCACGCCGTGCGCGACGCCGCCCGCGAGATCGACCCGCGGCGCGATCCCAAGGAATTCCTCCGCCGGGTGCGGGCCAAGCTCGGGCAGGGGTAGGGGGACTTCGCCCATGACCTTTCAAATCCTGCAAGGCGCGCCGCTTTGGGTGTGGCCGCTTTTGGCGCTGTTGGTGGCCCTGGGCCTGATGCAAGCCCGGTCGCGGCAAGTGACCCGCACGCGAGTCCTGGTGCTGCCGCTGGCTATGGTCGGGCTGTCGCTTTACGGCGTGTGGGCGGCGCTGGGGATTAGCCCCAGCAGCGTTGGCGCGTGGCTGTTGGGCGTGGCCGCGGCCTATTTCGCCAACGAGCGGATATTTCGTGCCCCGAACGGCGTCACTTACGACCCCGCTACCGCGCGCTTCGCCATTCCCGGCAGTTGGGTACCATTGGTCCTGATGCTGGCGATATTTGCCGCGCGCTTTGCAGTCGGCGTTACCGCCGCGCTTTCGCCCGCGACCGTCAAGGCACCGGGCTTCGTTTTCGCGCTCGGCCTCGGTCTCGGTTTTTGCAGCGGCCTGTTCCTCGCCCGCGCCGGACGAACGCTGCGGTCCTTGAGGGATACAAGTGTCATGCAACAGAGGTGACGACTTTCTCGAAACTGGCCGATCTTGGAGCGTGTCATGCCACAGTTCTTGCAGCGTAGTGTGGACTCAAAAGTGAAACGGATGCTGGTCACAACAAGTCCCGGCAAAACGCAAACTTCTAATCACGGGTTGACCTGTGGGCGAATCGAAGAGACGTAAAGAACATATGAAACATTCGGCCGCGATATGCGTTTTTTGCGCCGCGGCACCGGCTACGACCTGGGATCACGTGCCGCCAAAAAGTATTTTTACGAAGCCACGACCGAATCTCATTACTGTTCCCGCTTGCAAGCCGTGTAACGAAGGTGCATCGAATTTGGACGAGAAATTCAAGGTGTTTTTGGGTATCAAAATTTGGCCTCACGATAGCAGTTCCTATGAATTTTGGAGTAATGGCGCTCTTAGAAGTATTAGAGCAAATAAAAGAATTCATAGAGAAATATTATCTGGGCCAACTGTTTTAGTCAGAGATGAATCCGGCCGATTTATAGAAAGTATTATGGTTAAGTGGGATGCGTCATCGCATGATAAAACAATAGAAAAAATAACACGTGGTTTATATTTTCATGAATTCAAAAAAATATTGAATAGCAATACTAAGATAGATACGTATTTTTTTAATGCTCTTGATAATGAAATGAAAAATCATATAATGTTTTTGAGAAGTAAAAATATAGGAGGAGATGATCGCTTCGTTTATGCGTTTTTGAGAGATGATGGGAATCCAGAAATTTCGTTTTGGTTTTATCAATTCTACCAGGGACACTGGGCCGGTGCTTTTACGGGGCCGGAAGGGTTTGAATGGGATGGTAGCAAAAGCGTTCTCGATGCCATTTCGGATGCGCTGCGTTTGCCGAAACAACCCAGCGACGAAAATTCCGCATAATGTGGCCCATTTTATTCAGTTGCGCCGGTCAAGGAGTGTCGTCCTGTTAGGAGACAACTGATTTGGTGCCATGGTTCTGTTCTCAAAGCGACGCCAATGCTTCAGCCATTTCACGCAAGCCGATGGCCTCGATGCCGTCGCCCAACGGGTAACGGTCGTCGCCGGGATAGACCACGAAGCTCCGCATCGGCTGAAGATCGCTCAGGGCATGGACCAAGCCGCGCTCGATCCGGGGTGCGAGGCTGCGCTTGATTTCGATCGCCCAGCGTCCGGCGCGCCCACCGAGGTCCAGCACCAAGTCGATCTCGGCCCCGGCCACGGTGCGATAGAAGCCCCGCATGCCGCGATCGGGTGCGACGGCAAGCAGCGACTCGACGACGAATCCCTCCCAGCTCGGGCCGACCACGGGATGGCCAGCCAGTTCGTCCGCGTCGCGGAGGCCCAGCAGGGCGTGGACCAGCCCGCTGTCGCGCACGTAGACCTTGGGCGATTTCACCATCCGCTTGCCGACATTGGAATGGAAGGGGGGCAGGCGACGCACCAACAGCAGATCGACTAGCAAATCGGCATAGCGGGCAACGGTCGGCGCGCTGATCGCCAAACCCGAAGCCAAGCGCGAGGCATTGAGCAATCCGCCCTGATTATGCGCCAGCATGGTCCAAAGCCGTTCCAGGGTTTGGGCGGGAATGCGCGGCCCGAACTGCGCCACGTCGCGTTCGAGATAGGTGCGAATGAAGCTTTGGCGCCAGCGGACGCTGTCGGCCTCGCCGCGGGCCAGGAAGCTGTCGGGAAAGCCGCCGCGAAGCCAAAGCCGATCGCGCGCCGAGCGGGAGGGTCCGATTTCGAGCGCATCGAGCGTTCCCAATTCCACGAACTCGATGCGCCCGGCAAGGCTTTCTCCGCTCTGGCGCATCAAATCGATGGCGGCCGATCCGAGCACGAGGAACCGGCCCGTGCGCCGGCCGCCGCGCCGGCCGCGGTCGATCAATCCCCGCAAGGACGCAAACAGCTCCGGAAGCCGGTGGATCTCGTCGAGGATGACGAGCTTGTCCTCGTGGGCGGAAAGGAAAAGCTCCGGGTCGGCCAGTTTGGCGCGATCCCCGGGCGATTCGAGATCGAGGTAAAGCGCGGGCCGCGACTTGGCGATTTCGAGCGCCAGCGTGGTCTTGCCGACCTGGCGGGGTCCGATCAAGGCGACCGCCGCCTGGCGGGCAAGCGCGGCGCGCAGATGGACGGCGGCACGGCGTCTGATCATCATAGTATATTAAAAATGTAATATTCAAATTGCAATGATAGATAGGCGCCGTCTTGGATACCCCCGTCCCGACCGCCAAGCCCAAAAAGATCGGGCCGCCGAGGCGGGGACAGATCCCCGGCGACCCGAGATCCGCGGCGTCGTCCTGGCGCCGCGGCCGAACATCCGCGCTCAGGCGGCGCGGATGTCGTGGAGGAAATGTTCGACCTGGGCCTTGAGGCGGCTGGACTGGCCGGCCAAGGCCTTGGCCGCCTCCAGCACCTGGCCCGAGGACTGGCCGGCCTCGTTGGCCGCCTCCTTGACGCCCGAGATGTTCTGGCTGACGTCGGCGGTTCCGGCCGAGGCCTGCTGGACGTTGCGGGCGATTTCGCGCGTGGCCGCGGTCTGCTGCTCGACCGCGGTGGCGATGGCGGTCGAGATGTCGCTGATCTTGCCGATCACCTTGCCGATGCCGCCGATGGCCGAGACCGCGCGCCCGGTGGCGTTCTGGATGCCCTGAATTTGGCTCGCGATCTCCTCGGTCGCCTTGCCGGTCTGGGTGGCCAGGGTCTTGACCTCGGAGGCCACCACCGCGAAGCCCTTGCCGGCCTCGCCCGCCCGCGCCGCCTCGATTGTGGCGTTCAGCGCCAGCAGGTTGGTCTGGCCGGCGATGTCGCTGATCAGCTTCAGCACGTCGCCGATCTTCTGCGCCGCCTCGGCCAGCGCCTGGACCTGGGCGTTGGTATTGTCGGCATCGACCACCGCCTGCTTGGTGATGGCGGCGGCGTCCTCGACCTGACGGGCGATCTCCTGGATCGAGGCGGTCAGCTGCTCGGTGGCCGAGGCCACGGTCTGGACGTTGGTCGAGGCCTCTTCCGCCGCCGCCGACACCGCGATCGCCTGACGGTTGGTGCGCTCGGAGGTCGAGGACATGGACGTCGCCGTGGTCTGCAGCGCCTGCGAGGCGTCGGAGACCACCGTCAGCATGCCGGCGACATCGGTGTCGAAGGTCCGGGTCAGCGCGTCCATCCTCTTGGCGCGGGCCTCGCGGCGCTCGTTCTCGGCCTTTTCGGCCTTCTGCATCTCGGCCGCCTTGACCATGGTGTCCTTGAACACCTGGACCGCCTTGGCCATCTGGCCGATCTCGTCCTTGCGCTCGAGGCTGGGTACGGCCACGGCCAGATCGCCCGCGGCCAACTTGCCCATCGCCTGGCCGATGCCGTCCAGGCCGCGGGTCAGCCCGCGCACGATCACCATGCCCAGCACCACGGCAAAGGCGATGATGCCCAGGCTGGCGACGACTTGGAGCCACAACTCCCAAGTCGCCCGACTGCGAATGCGCTCGGCCAGCGCGATCAGGTCGCCCGCCAGCTTGTCCTCGACCCTCTTCATCAGGTCGATGCGGACAGTGGTGACGCGGAACCAATAGGCCCCGTCCTCGGCGTTGAGCGGCTGGCCGGCGTCGGTCTCGAGCGCGACCTTGCGCAGCCGCATCACCTCGTCGACCTCCTTGCCGGCGACGGTAGTCTTGAGGAAGTCGCGCTGCGCCGGTTCGGCGTAGACGTCGAACAGGCGGAAGAAGGTCTGCTGCTCGTTGACCACGCCGATCAGGCGCTGAAGCTGGGCCGGATCGAAGCGACCGGCGGCGAAGCCGGGCGCGCCGGTGGCGCGTTCCTGGCCCGAACGCTCCTTGGTCTGAAGGAAGTAAACATAGCCGGCGATGGCGTTGCTGACCTGCGGATCGGTGACGAGCTTGGAGCCTTCCAGCACCAGAGTCAGCACCTGGCCGATGGTGGCCGTGAAGTAGGCGTTGGATTGGGGCGCGGGGATGCTCAGCGCGCTGATGTCGCGGCGCATCGCCGCCAACCGGTCGATCGACCGGCGCGCCTCGATCATGGCCGCCTGCCAGGCCGGGCCCATGGCGCTGGCATCGAAGGCGGCGAAAGCGGTGTCGAACTCGGCCCGCACCTTGTCGGTCAGGAGGCGCTGCGCCGGCAGTTCCTGCACCAGCTGCGTGCCTTTGCTGCCGATGAACACCGCCGAGGCGCCGCGCTCGCGCTGGAGGTCGTGCACCAGCGTGCTCATCTTGGTCGACAGATCGGCGATCGCGGTCAAGCGCCGCATGTCGCTGGCCGTCCGCGCCGAGCCGACGACGATGTAGGCCGCCAATGCCATCACCCCGATCAGCGGGATCAACAACAAGGCGATGATGCTGGTCCGGAGGCTGGTCCCCTTGTGCTTCACTGTCATGACGCGGTTCCCTTTCCTTGGTCGACGAAGCTCGAAACGCACGGCGCCCTCGCTGGGCGACGATTAGAGGTGCTGCGCGCGAACCGCGCATGACCGTCCGGCTTCGGAATGTGTCGAGCTGTGTCAGCACATCGGGGCGCGTGGGCGCGGAGTGGGGAAGCGAGGTGGTGCCGGCGGCAGGAATCGAACCCGCGACCTTCCGCTTACAAGGCGGGTGCTCTACCGACTGAGCTACGCCGGCCCGGCTGGAAACTAGCAGAAACGCGGCCTTGCCGCGCGATTTCCTCGAGCGCGAGCCGATCCCCTGCGAAGCGGCGTTCCTGGCCGGCAAGGCGTTCCTCGCCTATCGGCGCCGGGGCGGGTCCCGGGCATCGCCGCTGCCGGATTTCCCGATCGGCGCTCATGCTGCCGTCGCCGGCCACTCGCTTTGGACTCGCGATTCACGGCGGGCTCGCAAGGCGTTCCAGAATCTGCAATGGATAGCGCCGAATTGAGGGGCGGTCGAACGGGGGAGCGCGGGCGATCATGGCGGCACAGGGCATTTTCGATCTGGCGGGGCAGGTGGCGGTGATCACCGGCTCGTCCAAGGGCATCGGCCGGGCGATCGCGCATGCCTTGGCGCGCCACGGCGCCAAGGTGGTGATCTCCTCGCGCAAGGCGCCGGCCTGCGAGGCGGTGGCGGCCGAGATCCGCGGCTTCGGCGGCGAAGCGCTGGTGGTGCCGGCCAACATCTCGGACAAGGCGCAGCTGAGCAACCTGGTCGAGACCACGCTGGCCAAGTGGGGCCGGATCGACACGCTGGTATGCAACGCCGCGGTCAATCCGTTCTACGGGCCGATGAGCGCGATCCCCGACGAGGCCTGGGACAAGATTATGGCCTCCAACATCCGCTCGAATCTGTGGCTGTGCAATCTGGCCTTGCCGCACATGGCGGCGCGCAAGGACGGCTCGGTCATCGTCGTGTCCTCGATCGGCGGCCTGCGCGGCTCGGGCGTGCTGGGGGCCTATGCGGTCTCCAAGGCGGCCGACATGCAGTTCGTGCGCAACCTGGCGGTGGAATGGGGCAAGCACAACATCCGCGCCAACTGCATCGCCCCCGGCCTGGTCAAGACCGACTTCGCCCGCGCGCTGTGGGAGAACCCCGAGACCCTCAAGCGCGCCAACCGCACCAGCCCGCTCGGCCGCATCGGCGAGCCCGACGAGATCGCCGGCTGCGCGGTATGGCTGGCCTCGGCCTCGGGTCGCTTCACCACCGGCACCACCATCGTCATCGACGGCGGGGTGACGATTTCAGGCAATGCCGATTAGGCATCGGGCCGGATTCGGGCGCGAATCCGGTTTCGGTGGATAAAACTGTGGACGAGCGGTGCGTGGAAGTCCGAAAACCCGGCCATCCATCCACCGTTTTCTGGCGGCGTTAACCGATCTTGGATTGCACGCGCGCCCGTTCCATGACCCGATGAGCGCGCACGGACCCGTGCCGCAATGCCTCTCGGCGGGCCGCCTTCGGCGGATCGCATGACGCATCGGCCGGCGAGGCCGGGGTCTCGAGACCCAGGCGCGCCGGTGCGGGACGGAACCGAAGCCGCTCGGCGCGACGCGCGCGCCGGCCGCGTCCTCGAGGGCGTGCGCCGGCTGGGCCGCGCCGATGGGGACGGGGTTCGGGATCGGCGCGCCTTGCCGCGCGCGGTTTCGGGCGACGGCTCCGGTGCCTGGATGCATCCTTCGCGGGATGCGCGCATCGCCTCCGCAAGGGGCTGCGATGCGGAGGCCAGGCGACGACGGTCCGAGGTTTCGTCGGCTTGGGGACGCCGAGCGCCGCTGCCAGGGCGGATGCTCCGGCGACCCGGCTGGGCCGCTTTCCGGGCCGGTCGGCCGCAAGGCCCACCGGAGTCGCGTCGCAAGGCGCGCACCCGTTCGGATCGCCGCCGCAAGGCGCGGTCCGAAGCCGCGCCGCTGGGCGTGGTGGGTCGTCTCGCCGCAAGGCGGGGCGGGGATCGGGGCCGCAAGGCCCGGATCGGAACCCCAGGGCCCGAAAAAGCGAAACCCCCGGCCGGTATGGTGTCCGGGCCAGGGGCTTGACCGCCTCTCGGGGCGTCGGGTGCGGTTCGCGCCGCACCCGGCGTCCTCTTTTTTGCCGTTTAAGCCGTTTCGCCCTGGCTGGCAAGCCGCAAATCAGGCGCCCGGCGGCGGCTTCGGCCGCTCGCACAGGACCGGCGGCGGCTTCGGCCGCTCGCACAGGAAATGCCATTGCGGGATGCCGGGCGAGACCCGGACCGATTCGAATCGATCGGCCAGGCGCAGGATTTGGGCGCGGTTGACGCGCTGTTCGATCGCAGTGAAGAAGCGGTCGTAGACGTCCTGGCGGATGCGGGTCAGGCTCTTGCGGCTGTAGAAATCGTAGAGCGGCACTTTTTCGGCCAGGCCCAAGGGCCGCAGCGCGTGGCCGAGACCGATCAGCGGCATGTATAGCAGCCAGAGCGCAAGCCAGGTGAAGATCGCGCGGAAGGACGGGTTGTGCACCCGGCTGACCGCGCGCCTGAGCGCATCGACCGGCGGAAACAGGATGCGGTAATGCAGCGGCCGGCCGTCGAAAGCCGAATAGAGATAGATCAGGAGCCGCGGCGCATAGCGCGCCAAGGCCCGGGTCTCGTCGAGCGCGTCGGTCGGCAGATGATGCAGCACGCCGAGGCAAAGGACAAAGTCGGCGAAGGCGGCGCGAAAGGGCAGGCGCTTGATGTCGGCCATGACGAACACGGCGTTGGCGCGGGCGCGCAGATTGCGCCGGGCGACGAAGATCGCGGCCGAGAAGTCGACCAGCACGATCTCGCGTGCCAATGGGGCGAGGAAATGGCTCCAACGGCCGATGCCGCAGCCGAGATCGCAGATCCGCTGCCCGCGCAGCGATTCGAGATCGACCAGGTCGAAATACTGCCGGAACTCGGTCTCGTGCTCGGGCAGGATGTCGGGGAATTCCTGCCACTCGGCGCCGAAAGTGGATTGGATGTCAGGCGCGAAATCGCCGGTCGCCGCGGCCGGCGCCGGGCCAGGTTCTCCGCCCAGCCGCGTCCGGAGCCAATCCGGATACTGCGCCGGCTCCATCGCCAAGATCACGTCGTCGATCACCGCCAAACGGCGGCCGTCGACGATCACTGCATCGGCCGCGGCCGCGACTTCGCGCGCGCCGAACAGATCGCGCAGCAATTCGGTCTTGTCGGCGTAGTACACGCGCCCTCACACCTCGGGTCGCGCCCGGCCGGCCTGATCGCAGGCCGCCAGCAGCGTGTTGCGCAGCAGGCAGGCGATGGTCATCGGCCCGACCCCGCCCGGCACCGGCGTGATCGCCCCCGCCACTTCGCGCGCCTGGGCAAAGTCGACATCGCCCACCACCCGCGCCTTGCCCGAGGCGTCGACCGCGCGGTTGATGCCGACGTCGATCACCGCCGCGCCGGGCTTGATCCAGTCGGCCTTCACGGCAAGCGGCCGCCCGATCGCCGCCACCAGGATGTCGGCACGGCGGGCAATCCCCGGCAGATCGCGGGTCTTGGAATGGGCCATGGTGACGGTGCAGTCGGCCGCCAACAGCAACTGAGCCATCGGCTTGCCGACGATGTTGGAGCGGCCGATCACCACCGCCTCGCGCCCGCGCAAGTCGCCCAGGGTCTCGCGCAATAGGATCATGCAGCCCTGCGGCGTGCACGGCACCAGCGAATCCTGGCCGGTGAACAGCCGGCCGGCGTTGACGACATGGAAACCGTCGACGTCCTTGCGCGGATCGATCCGGGCGATCACGGCGCGCTGGTCGATCGCCTTGGGCAAGGGCAGCTGCACCAGGATGCCGTTGACCGACGGATCGGCGTCGAGCGCATCGAGCCGCTCCAGCAGCGCCGCAGTCGCGGTCTCGGCCGGCAGCTTGACGTCGACCACACGAAAGCCGCAAGCCGCGGCCGAACGGCCCTTGTTGCGGACATAGACCTGGCTGGCGGGATCCTCGCCCACCAGCACCACCGCCAGGCAGGGCGGCGCGGAAAGGATTTGCGCGGCCTTGGCGATGCGCGCCTGCAGCCGCTCGGCCGCGGCCTTGCCGTCGATCAGGCTAGCCGGCATTGAGCATGGCCTTCAGCCGCTCGGCCAGCGCGGCCGGATCGCCGGCGATGGTCAGGGTCTTGTCGCGCCCGCCGGCGCCGTGGCTGAGCGCGATGCGCCCGCGCGGCAAATCCAGCCGTTCGGCGATCAGCGCGATCAGGGCTTGGTTGGCCGCGCCTTCGGCCGGCGGGGCGGCGATGCGCACCGCCAGCCGCGGCCGGCCGTCGGCGCCGGCGACCACGCCTTCCAGCGTCGATTGCCGCGCCCGCGGCCGCACCCGCAGATCCAGCCTGAGGCCGTCGGCCAGGGCGCGGAACGGCTCAGCCAAGGAGATCGAACAGCAGGCGCTGCACGAACAGCAGCGCCAGGATCAGCACCACCGGCGAGATGTCGATGCCGCCGAGATGCGGCAGCAGCCGCCGGATCGGCCGCAGCGCCGGCTCGGTGATGCGATAGAGGAACTCGCCGATCGTCGCCACCAGGCGCTGGCGCGGATTGAGGATGTCGAAATTGACCAGCCAGGACACGATCGCCGCGCCGATCAGAAGCCAGATGTAGATGCGGATGACGGTGTCGATCAGGAACAGGACGGCGTTCATGGCGGCGGCATTGTAGCCACGCGCGGTCCGGGCGCAAGGATGGCGGCGGTCGGTTTGACTTGGCGCGCGCCGGCGGCTATCGCTGCAGTCCGGGGAAAAGCAGGCTCCCCGTCAGACGATCCTCGTCCAAGCGCTGCTTCGAACGGCGCCGCATGGCGGCGCGGGAGAAGCTTGGACATGGCTCGCCAACCCCACGCCACGTTGATCCTGGACCGCGCGCGGATCGCGCGGCTGATGTCGCCCGCGGACTATTTGGCGGCGATGGAAAGCGCCTTTCTGGCGCTGGCGGAAGGACGCGCCGTGCTGCCGTCGCCCTTGCACATCGCCTTCGCCGCGGGCGGCTTTCACGCCAAGGGCGCGGGCCTGACCCTGGCCGACGGCCGGGCCTTCGCCGCGGTCAAGGTCAACGGCAATTTCCCCGGCAATCCGGCGCGACACGGCCTGCCGACCATCCAAGGCGCCATCGTGCTGAGCGACGCCGCCGATGGCCGCGTGCTGGCGCTGATGGACTCGATCGAGGTCACGCTGCGCCGCACCGCCGCCGCCAGCGTGCTGGCGATGCGCTATCTGGCCCGCGCCGACGCCGATCGCGTCGGGGTGATCGGCTGCGGCGCGCAAGCCGCGGCGCAGCTTGAGGCCATCGTCGATGCGCGCACAGTGCGACAGGTCGCGGTTCATGACCGCGACCGAGCCGCTGCCGAAAGCTTTGCCGCGCGGGTGAGCGCGCAGTTCGGTCTTGCGGTCGCGCCTTGTCGCAACGCCGCCGAGGTCGCGCGGCAATGCGATCTGATCGTGACGTGCTCCACGGCAACGGCGCCGGTGCTGGAGGCGGGCGACATCGCCCCAGGCACGTTCGTGGCCGCGGTCGGCGCCGATGCGCCGCACAAGCACGAGATCGCTCCGGCGCTGATGGCGCGCGCCAAGGTCGTGGTCGATTCGAGCGAGCAGTGTCTGGCGATGGGCGATCTGCGTCACGCCATCGCGGCCCAAGCCATGCGCGCCGAGGACGTGCATGCCGATCTGGCCGGGCTGGTGGCGGGCCGCAGGCCGGGGCGGACCAGCCCCGACGAAATCGTCATTTTCGATTCGACCGGGCTGGCGGTGCAGGACGTGGCGGCGGCGATCGCGGTCTACCGGCGCGCCGCAAGCGAGCCGGATTCCCCCGCCTTCGCGCTCGGCCGAGACCCCGCCGCGCCGGCTTGACGCCCCGCGGCAACTGGCCTAAATAGCGCGGCCTTTCGCCCCCGACGGATAACTGGTGCCATGAGCAGACGCTGCGAATTGACCGGCAAGACGGTGATGGTCGGCAACAATGTCAGCCACGCCAACAACCGCACCCGCCGCCGCTTCCTGCCCAATCTGCAGGCCATCACCTTCCTGTCGGATGCGCTCGGCCGCTCGGTCAAGCTGCGGGTCTCGACCCGCGCGCTGTCGACCGTCGACCGCAGCGGCGGCATCGACGCCTTCCTGATGAAATCGCGCGACCGCGGCCTGTCGGTGCGCGCGCTCAAGGCCAAGCACGCCATCCAGAAGGCGCTGGCCGCCAAGGCCGCCTGAACCCGCGCCCGGGGGTTTGACGCCCCGGCCGGCCGCTCCTAGATAAGCGGCATGCTGCGCGATCTCAACCAGCGCTCGCGCGAGATTCTGCGCCTGATCGTCGACGAGTACCTGGCGACCGGCGAGCCGGTCGGCTCGCGCACGCTGTCGCGGCGCTTTCCGCAGACGCTGTCGCCGGCCTCGATCCGGGGCGTCATGGCCGATCTGGAGGAGGCCGGGCTGCTCTACGCCCCGCACACCTCGGCCGGACGGCTGCCGACCGAGCGCGGGCTGCGGCTGTTCGTCGACGGGCTGCTGGAAGTCGGCGACCTGACCGAGACCGAACGCCGCGACATCGACAACCGGGCGCGGGTGGTGGGGCGCAATGTCGAACAGGCGCTGACCGAGGCCACCGAGCGCCTCTCGGGCCTGGCCAACGCGGCGGCGCTGGTGGCGGTGCCCAAGCACGGCGCGGCGCTGGCGCAGATCGAGTTCGTGCCGCTGGCGCCGGGGCGGGCGCTGGCGGTGGTGGTGACCGCCGACGGCCAGGTCGAGAACCGCGTCATCGACGCGCCTTCGGGCCTGGGCCCGGCCGGACTGACCCAGGCCGGCAACTACCTGACGCAAAGGCTGCGCGGGCGGACTTTTGCCGAAGCCAGGGCCGAGATCCTGGCCGAGATCCAGCAGCATCGCAGCGAGCTGGATGCGCTGTCGGCGCGGGTGGTCGAAAGCGGGCTGGCGGCCTGGGGCGGCGAGGCCGACGGCCGCTCGACCCTGATCGTCAAGGGCCAGGCCCGGCTGTTGGAGGACGTCTCGGCCTTGGGCGATCTCGAGCGCATGCGCGAACTGTTCGGCCTTTTGGAATCGCGCCAGGAACTGCTCAAGGTGCTGGACTCGACCGACCGCGGCGAGGGCGTGCGCATCTTCATCGGCCGCGAGAACCAGCTGTTCGCCATGTCGGGCTGCGCCATGATCGTCGCCCCCTTGCGCGGCGCGCGCCAGACCGTGGTCGGCGCCATCGGCGTGATCGGCCCGACTCGCCTCAACTACGCCCGCATCATCCCGATGGTCGACTACACCGCGCGCGTGGTCGGCAAAATCCTGGGTTGAAATCGGCCCGATCCGGATTATCTCTAGGCTTCACGGAGCGTCTTCCCGGCATGAGCGAAAGTCCCGTCCAACCCAATCCCGCCGCCGCGCCCGCAACCCAGCCGGCCGAGGAGCCGCCCAAGCCGGCCAACGACGCGGGCGATGCGCGCATCGCCGAGCTCGAGGCCAAGCTGGCGGAGACCAAGGACGGCGCCATGCGCGCCTTGGCCGAGGCCGACAACATCCGCAAGCGCGCCCAGCGCGAGATCGAGGATTCGCGCAAATACGCGCTGTCGTCCTTCGCCAAGGAACTGCTTGGCGCGCTGGACAATCTCGACCGCGCGCTGGCATCCGTGCCCGAGGCCGAGCGCGGCCAGGGCGCGGTCAAGACCCTGACCGAGGGCGTGGCGCTGACCGCGCGCGAACTGCTGGCGGTGCTGGCGCGCCAGGGCGTGCAGCCGGTCGATCCCTTGGGCCAGAAGTTCGACGCCAACCTGCACCAGGCCATGTTCGAGGTCGAACACCCGACCGCCGAGCCGGGCAGCGTGGTGCAGGTCATGGCCAAGGGCTATGTCATGCACGGTAGGCTGCTGCGCCCGGCCCTGGTCGGCGTCGCCAAGCGCCCGCCGCCGGCGGCGGGGGCCGACCTCAAGGCCTGAGAGAGGTCCGCTTCCCGGGGGTAGGGCGATTGGCCTAAAGTCTTCGGGCCATGTCGCCCTCCCAGGCCTTCACCGTCGTCCAGATCGGGCTGATTGCCGCCGCCACTTACGACGCCCATGGCTGGGCCTTCGTCGGCGCGCTGTTCGGCCTGGTCGGTTTGGCGTTGGTGTTTTTCCATCGCGTGTTCCGCGACGCCCGCGTGTTTTCGCTGGTGCTGGCCAACGCCATCGGCGTCTATGCCTGCATCTTCCTGTTCCTGCTCGACACCAATTTCGTTGGCGTGACCTCGCCCTTGCGCGAGATCGGCTTCGCGCTGCCGGTGCTGGCGTTCCTGATCGGCGCCTGGCGCAACCGCGCCACCATCGCCGCGGTGATCGCCGATCGCGCCGGCTTCAGCCGCCGCCGCGTCGGCAACGACTTGGTCTGGCTGGCGCCGATGCTGGCGATCGGCGGCTTCACCTTCTTCGTGCCCGAGGAGGCGGCGGCCGTGATCACGGCCTTCTCGGCCGCCATGCTGGCGGTCGCCGCCATCGTCATGGCGATCAGCCCGACCGTGGCCGCCTTCCTGATCGACAGCGGCAATCTGTTCGAGGAGTTCTTCGCCCGCATCCGGCGGCTGACCTCGGCCGCCTTCGCCTTCGTCACCTTCTATTCGATGACGGTGATCCTGTTCGCCTGCCTCTATCGGGTGATGGAACTGGTGGCGGCGCCCAATTTTCGCCAGGGCAACGAAGCCAAGGCGCTGAGCTTCGCCGAGAGCCTCTATTTCTCGCTCGCCACCATGGCGACGGTCGGATACGGCGACATCGTGCCGGCCTCGGACCTGGCGCGGGTGGTGTCGAGCATCGAGGTGGTGGCGGGGCTGCTGATCCTGTTGTTCGGCTTCAGCGAGATCATGGAATATGCCCGCCAGAAACGGCGCGAGAAGGAATCGGGAGGCAGGCATGACGATCGGCCGGCTTGACCACTACACCATCCGCACCGTCGACCTGGAAGCGACACGGCAATTCTACAGCCGGGCGCTGGGCTTCGAGGCCGGCTACCGCCCGCCCTTCAACTTCCCGGGCTATTGGCTCTATGGCGACACGCCCTATCCCCAAAGCTACGGCATCGTCCACCTGATCGGCATCGAGCCGGGCGAAAACCGGGGCGTGCGCGACTATCTGGGTGCGCGCGGGCCGGCGGGGCCGGGCTCGGGCGCGCTGGATCATATCGCCTTCGGCGCCACCGACTGGCCGGGCATGAAGCGGCGCTTGGAGAGCGGCACCATCGCCTGGCGCGAGCGCCGCGTGCCCGATCTCGGCCTGTTGCAGATCTTCGTCGACGATCCCAACGGCATCGTCATCGAACTCAACTTTCCGCTCGAACCCAGGGCATGAGCAAGCCCGGCGGCGGGCGCGCCGCCTTGAGCACCCGCGGCGGGCGCGCCGCCTTGAGCACCCGCGGCGGGCGCGCCGCGCTGGTGGTGGGCGGTTCGCTGGGCGGGCTGCTGGCGGCCAATCTCTTGTTGCGCGCCGGTTGGCAGGTGCGCATCGCCGAGAAGGTGGCCGGCAAGCTGGAAGGCCGCGGCGCCGGCATCATCACCCATGACGCGCTGTTCGCGGCCTTGCGCCGCGCCGGCGTGACGGTCGGCGAGGATATCGGCGTCGGCGTGGCCGAGCGCGTGGCGCTGGCCCCCGACGGCCGGACGCTGGCGCGGTTGGAGCTGTCGCAAATCCTGTCGGCCTGGGGGCATCTGCATGCGCTGCTGCGGGCGGCGTTTCCGGTCGCGCTTTACCGCCAGGGCCTGGCGCTCGAATCGCTGAGCGAGGAGGCGGGGCAAATCGCGGCGCGGTTCGAGGACGGGTCGGTCGAACGCGCCGATCTGGTGGTGGCGGCCGACGGCATCCGCTCGACCGCAAGGCGCCAATTCGCGCCCGCGATCCGGCCGCGCTATGCCGGCTATGTCGCCTGGCGCGGCCTGGTCGAGGAGGCGCGGCTGTCGCCGGCGATGCGGGCCGAGCTGTTTCCGCGCTTCGGTTTCTGCCTGCCGCCGGGCGAGCACATGCTGGGCTATCCCGTGCCGGGCGCGGGCGAAAGCGTCGTGCCCGGCCGGCGGCGCTACAATTTCGTCTGGTACCGGCCGGCGCCCGAGACCGGCGTGCTGGCCGATCTCTTGACCGATGCGCGCGGCAAGCGCTGGGACGAAGCCATCCCGCCGCCGCTGATCCGGCCCGAAATCCTGGCGGCGGCGCGGGCGGACGCGGCGCGGCTGCTGGCGCCCGGCTTCGCCGAGGCCGTGGCCAAGACCGAAGGCCTGTTCTTCCAGCCGATCTACGATGTCGACAGCGCGGCCATGGCCTTCGGCCGGGTGGCGCTGCTGGGCGATGCCGCCTTCGTCGCCCGGCCGCATGTCGGCATGGGCGTGACCAAGGCGGCCGAGGACGCGCTGGCGCTGGTCGAGGCGCTGGCGGTCGAGCCCGACGTGCCGGCGGCGCTTTCGCGCTATCAGGCGGCGCGGCTTGCGGTCGGCAAGCGGGTGGTGGCGCGGGCCCGGCGGCTGGGCGCCAGCCTGGAAGCCCGCGCGCGCGGCGAGGCGCCGGCCGAACCGCCGATCGAACAGGTGATCGCCGAAATCGCGGTGCCGGCCGCCGCGGCTTTGTAATCTCTTAGGCGTTCATCGAGGAGAAGAAGTCGGTGTTGCCCTTGGTGCCGCGCATCTTTTCGAGCAGGAACTCCATCGCGTCGGTGGTGCCCATCGGCGAGAGGATGCGGCGCAGCACCCACATCTTGGCCAGCGTGCCCTTGTCGACCAGCAGCTCCTCCTTGCGCGTGCCCGACTTGGCGATGTCGATCGCCGGGAAGGTGCGCTTGTCGGCCAGCTTGCGATCCAGCACGATCTCGGAATTGCCGGTGCCCTTGAATTCCTCGAAGATCACCTCGTCCATGCGCGAGCCGGTGTCGATCAGGGCGGTGGCGACGATGGTCAGCGAGCCGCCCTCCTCGATGTTGCGGGCGGCGCCGAAGAAGCGCTTGGGCCGCTGCAGGGCGTTGGCGTCGACGCCGCCGGTCAGCACCTTGCCCGAGCTCGGGACGATGGTGTTGTAGGCCCGCGCCAGGCGGGTGATCGAATCCAGCAGGATGACGACATCCTTCTTGTGCTCGACCAGGCGCTTGGCCTTCTCGATCACCATCTCGGCCACCTGGACGTGGCGCATCGCCGGCTCGTCGAAGGTCGAGGAGATCACCTCGCCCTTGACCGAGCGCGCCATGTCGGTGACTTCCTCCGGGCGCTCGTCGATCAGCAGCACCAACAGCACCACCTCGGGATGGTTGGCGGTGATCGAGTGGGCGATGGTCTGCAGAAGCTGGGTCTTGCCGGTGCGCGGCTGGGCGACGATCAGCGCGCGCTGGCCCTTGCCGAGCGGCGCGATGATGTCGACCACGCGGGCCGAGAAGTCCTTGGTCTTGGCGTCCTTCTCCTTGGCCGGGATTTCGAGCTTGAGGTGCCGGGTCGGATAGAGCGGCGTCAGATTGTCGAAGTTGATCTTGTGGCGGATCTTCTCGGGATCGTCGCTGTTGATGGTGTCGACCTTGAGCAGCGCGAAATAATGCTCGCCGTCCTTGGGGGCGCGGATCTGGCCCTCGACCGTGTCGCCGGTGCGCAGGCCGAAGCGGCGGATCTGGGTCGGGCTGACATAGATGTCGTCGGGGCCGGGCAGGTAGTTCGATTCCGGCGCGCGCAGGAAGCCGAAGCCGTCGGGCAGGGTTTCCAGCACGCCGCCGCCGCCGATCTCGACATTGTTGTCGGCCAGCTGCTTGAGGATGGCGAACATCAGGTCCTGCTTGCGCAGCACCTGGGCGTTCTCGATCTGCATTTCCTCGGCCAGCTTCATCAGCTCGGCGGGAGGCTTGCGCTTGAGGTCCTGGAGTTTCATCGGCGTGTCCTGGGGTGAATCGGAAAAGGCGTAAGGCGGGCGGGGGAGGCGGGCGACTGCCGTCATCGCAGCTCGGGAATCGCGCGGCGTCGCGAAGTCGAAAACGCCGGCGGATGAGGTTCGTCGCTGGGGCCGCCCGTAACGGGGAGAAACGGGGAAATCGACCCGGCCCCGGCTATATAGCGAGCCGCTTCCCGGGTTGCAAGGGGCGGAATGCGGCCGGCTTTGACACGTGCCGGCAATCAACTATGGTCGCGGCCGGCATGATCTATCGTTTCAATTTCCGCGACGTCTTCGCCCATGGCGACATGCTGATCGAAGGCGCGCTTTTGACGCTGCAGCTTTCGGCCGTGACCATGGCGATCGGCTTGGCGATCGGCATCCTGGGCGCGCTGGCGCGCAGCTGGGGGCCGACGCCGGTACGGATGGCGGCCACGGCCTATGTCGAGGCGATCCGCAACACCCCGCTGCTGATCCAGTTGTTCATCGTCTTTTTCGGCCTGCCCAGCACTGGTCTCAGGCTTTCGGCCGGCACGGCGGCGGTGGTGGCGCTGTCGATCAACCTCGGCGCCTATGCCACCGAGATCATCCGCGCCGGCGTCCAGGCCATCCATCGCAGCCAGATCGAGGCCGGGCTGGCGCTCGGCCTGTCGCGGCTGCAGGTGTTCCGCCACATCGTGCTGTTTCCGGCGCTGAAGATCATCTATCCGGCGCTGGCCAGTCAGTTCGTGCTGCTGATGCTGGCGACCTCGATCGTGTCGCAGATCTCGGCCACCGAGCTGTTCCACATGGCCAGCATCATCCAGTCGCGCACCTTCCGCGATTTCGAGGTCTATGTCGTCGCCGCCGCCATGTACCTGGCGATGGCGCTGATGTTCCGCCTGTTGTTCGCCGCCATCCACCGCCTGGCGTTCGGCCGATGATCCGCGAACCCAATTTGCTCGACCTGTTCTATCTGGTGGCGGCGGCGCGCTGGACGCTGGCGCTGACCGCCTTGGCCTTCGTCGGCGGCGGCGTGTTGGGGATGCTGATCATGCTGGCGCGGGTGTCGCGCCTTGCCCCCTTGCGCTGGGCGGCGATGGGCTGGATCCAAGCCATCCAGGGCACGCCGCTGCTGGCGCAGCTGTTCGTGTTCTTCTTCGGCTTCGCCATCTTCGGCTATCGCGTCTCGCCCTGGGTGGCGGCGGGGCTGGCGTTCTCGATCTACGCCTCGGCCTTCCTGGCCGAGATCTGGCGCGGTTGCGTCGAGGCGATCCCGCGCCAGCAAT